>Ga0114967_10004266_pt1 | contig 11545 bp, 9 predicted proteins | sample M_130628_MF_Meta_FD_92639 | JGI IMG/M metagenome (GOLD analysis project Ga0114967, IMG submission 92639) | Freshwater microbial communities from Lake Montjoie, Canada to study carbon cycling - M_130628_MF_MetaG | ecosystem: Environmental > Aquatic > Freshwater > Lake | place: Lake Montjoie... | reverse complement strand
TTACACTGCTGCACGACTGGCATCTGGAAAAATTAGCTTTGAAGAAGTTGGGAAGCAATTATCACCAACGGTAAAATCAATTGCCTATCAAAAAGCAATAATCGATGGTAAAATAATCAAAGGAAATATTCCCAGTTTAGATATTCAATACGGAAACATATGGTCAAACATTGATGGGGAGTTATTAAATTCCATTGGATTAAAGTATGGTGATTTATTACACATATCAATTTTCCATAATGGGAAAAATGTATATGAAGGAAATGCTCCCTATGCAGAAACATTTGGGACTGTTAAAAAAGGAAATGCACTGTGCTATTTAAATAGTTTAATGCAACTATCCATTGCATTAAATCAAGACAGCTTTGCCAATAAATACAAGGTATCTAGTGGAAATGAATGGAGCATAGAAGTACATAAATAAAACTACCCGTAAGTTGATTTAATATCAACCAAAGGGCTCTTCGATGGATATACTTTGCTTTGTAAAAAAATGTGGGCCATCTTTACCGATATATAAACAGTCTTCCAATCTAATTCCAAACTCACCTGGTATTGAAATATTAGGCTCATTACTGAAACACAAGCCTGGTGCAATCTTAGTCATATTTCCTTTTACAAAATTCGTCCACTCATGCCCTTCTAATCCTATTCCATGTCCAGTTCTATGAGGCAAGCCAGGAAGTTTATACGCCTTCCCAAATCCTGCCGATTCAATTACTGATCGTGCGGCAAAATCAACTGACTCACAGGGTACACCAATTTTTATTGCAGCAAAAGCTGCATCTTGAGCAGCTTTCTCTAGATTCCAAACATCACGTTGACGTTGGGTAGGTTTACCCAAAACAATCGTTCTAGTAATATCAGATGCATACCCTTCACAACTTGTTCCACCATCAACCAATATAACATCGCCTTCATGAATAGTCTGTGGTACAATACTTCCATGTGGCAAAGCAGAATATTTAGCAATATTAACCATGGCGCCCCCATTATATCCCAACTTACTAAATGCCATCGTAATGTTATTTGATAATTCCGCTTGAGACATTCCATCACGTATAGTTGGGAAAACTGCTTGATATGCTGCGATAGTAACATCATTTGAACGTTGCATCAACGCAATTTCAGCATCTGATTTGTACATTCTGCATCCTGCAGTAACAGAAGTTGCATCAACAACCTCAAATCCAGGTGCAATTTTTCTAACTCCATTGGCAATGAAAAATCGAACACGCTCTTCCATCCCAATACGATTATACTTAACCCCTCGATCTTTTATGATCCCAACAATTAAAGCATAAGGACTTTCATGTTCTTCCCAACAACGAACCTCATCCCCAAAAACTGGATTAATCAATTCTCTAGCACGATCTTCCTCAAACTTAGGACATACATAAGCTATTGAACCTTTTGCAGGTATTACTAGACCAAAGGTTCGTTCACTTTGACCCCATTGCATGCCGGTAAAATAAAATGATGAAGTTGTGCCTTCTATAAAAATACCATCAATTTTTTCCTTTGACATCAGCTCTTGTGCTTTGGCTATTCGCTGCTTTCTCTCTTCTACAGAAATCGGTATTATACCATCCACCATTGGGGTTAATCTTTCTATTGCAGATGGAATATCTGAATGCTGATTAGAAACTCCAGGATTTGCAAAAAGTTTAGAGGATACAGATAATGCGCCTGCCCCCATTGCAGCAACGCCTAAAAATTTTCTTCTATTATGTGACATAAACTGATTTTTATAGTTACTTAAAGATATTAATAAATTTAATACTTTTAAGCTGCCTGAAATTGAATATGACTAGGCTATTTCGCGACAATAAGCACTTTAAAATCAAAAAATGTCACTAAAATCGATTCGTTTAGTTTTTCTTATTGGAGTTTTTGCAACTTCATTCTTTTATGCGCAGGCTGATAAGTACCCTAAAAATTATTCAATTGACGTTATTCACTATAATTTTTCCATTAAGCTTTCAGACAGCACAGATGCAATCCAAGGGGAAGCAGCAATAACAATCATGTTCAAGAAAAGTGATGTAAAAAACATTAGACTTGACTTGATAAATAAAAGCATTTCTAGAAAAGATAAAGGAATGCTAGTGAGATCAATTTATTCAAATGGTGAACTACTTCAATATATCCATTCAAATGATGCCTTAACAATTATAAACAATACAACACCTGACGAGGGTAGTCAGAAAACATATATAATTACATATGAAGGAATACCTGCTGAAGGGATGCTTATTGGTCCTACTAAATATGGAGATAGAAGTTTTTTTACAGACAATTGGCCTAACAAAGCTAGAAATTGGATACCAACCATTGACCATCCGTATGATAAAGCAACAAGTGAGTTTAAGGTATATGCTCCTTCAACATATCAGGTTGTTTCAAATGGATTATTGAAGGAAGAAAGTTTTCCTGAAGAAGGCATCAAACTTACTCATTGGAGTCAAAATGTGGCAACCGCCCCATGGCTTTATGTAATAGGAGTAACCAAATTTGCAGTTCAATATGTAGGTCAATTCAATCACAAATCAATACAATCGTGGGTTTATCCTAAAGATCGTGATGCAGGTTTTAATGACTTTGCAGAACCAACAAAACAAGTACTTAAATTTTTTTCTAGCTACATTGGTCCATATGCATATGAAAAAATTGCAAATGTTCAGGTGGCAGGAACAGGTGGAGGCATGGAAGCTGCTTCATCAATTTTTTACAATGAAAATCTTATAACTGGAAATGGTACAAAAAGAACAAGAAATGTAATCATACATGAACTCGCACACCAATGGTTTGGAAATGCAGTTACAGAATCAACATGGGACGACGTTTGGCTCAGCGAAGGATTTGCTACTTTTTTCACCCTTCTTTTTATTGAAAATGCTTACGGACATAAAGAATTTGTAGAAGGATTAATTGACGCTAAAAAAATATTAGATAAAAATTTTGCTAACGAATCAAATACATACATTATAAGCGATAGATCTGCTGAAAATGGTCCTGTATCTAGTTATGCGATAACATATCAAAAGGGAGCATGGGTTCTTCATATGCTCAGAGAATTAATAGGAGATGCTAATTTTAAAAAAGGGATTCAAGCATATTACAATCAATTTATGAATGGGAATGCATCAACAAATGATTTTCGTGTTGTCATGGAAAAAGCTTCAGGTAAAAATCTAAAAGTATTTTTCAATCAATGGCTTTATAGTAATGAAAAACTTATGCTAGAAGCAAGATGGAAATATGAAAAAAAGTCAAAACAAATAATTATAGATCTTACACAAATTCAAGCAAGTGGCTTTTTATTTGATATGCCCCTTGAAATAGGCATAGTTAAAAAAGGTGATAAAAAGCCAAAAATTTTAGATTTTAGTTTGAATACAAAAAATAAAAAAATTTATATCCCATCAAATCATGAACCACTTGAAATAATAATCGACCCTAACTTAAAATTACTCGCAACAACAAATATTTCCCAAATAAAATAAATAACTTACCATATATAAAATCTTATAATTTTAATTATGATTACGTTAATCTGGGTTCTTCTTATTCTAATGGCAGTAGCATTCAGCATTTATCTCACAAAAGATTTCATTTCTCACCATAATCAACTTGAAGACAGCAATTGGGTTAAAGTTGGGCTAATTGGATTTGTCGTTAACTTTTTTGACGTATTAGGCATTGGAGCTTTTGCACCCCAAACAGCATTACTGAAATTTACTAGGCAAACAAGAGATAAACTCATCCCAGGCACTATGAATATTGCCAACACCATCCCAGTATTACTTCAAGCAATCATATTTATACGCGTTATAGAGGTTGAACCCATGACTCTGACAATAATGCTTATCACTGCGACGTTAGGTGCTATTGGTGGTGCTGGAATTATTTCAAAGTTTTCAGAAAAAAATATTCGACTCACTATGGGGTTTGCCCTTTTAGTAACCGTAGGATTCATGATTGCACGATTGCTTGGCATTATTCAAGGTGATGGCAGTGCAATCGGGCTTACAGGTGGCAAGCTATTTATTGCAGGCAGTGTGAACTTTATACTTGGAGCACTTATGACAGCAGGCATTGGACTTTATGCACCATGCATGGCGTTGGTTTTTATGTTAGGAATGTCACCACAAGTTGCTTTCCCAATCATGATGGGATCTTGCGCTTTCTTAATGCCCCCCGCTTCATTTAAATTTATACAAACAGCCTCTTATAATAGAAAAGCCGCTGTAGGCATGGCTATACCGGGAAGTATCGCAGTATTGATTGCTGCATTTATTGTAAAATCATTACCATTAGATACACTAAGAGTCGTTGTGATAGTCGTTATTATTTATACCTCCTTCATCATGCTTCGGGATGGATTCAAAAAAAAGTAGACGAATAAAGATTCTAATAGCGAGCATTATTGAATTCGATCAGCAGTGAGGGTTCTAATTTTTTTATCACATTGCCGGTTATAATACTTTACTCTAGCTCTATGTTTTGTTTCATAAGCCAAATTATGTATCTCTTCAGAATCAAGTACAAGATTATACAATTCAATGTATTCCGGATGCTTCGGATATCGAATGAATTTCCACTTGGAAGTTCGAATGCATTCACTATTGGGAATTCTCGGTTCGTCCATAAGATGTTCAGAAAAGCTTTGCCGAAGTTTAGTCGAATGCAAATCATTTACAATTTTCAACAAACTTCTTCCTTGTAATTGTAACGGAAGTTGAATGCCTCCCAATTCTATAATGGTTGATGTAATATCAATATTCAAAACCATATCATCTATAATTAATCCGCCTTTTGTAGTTCGCCTAGGATCATACACTATAAGTGGAACTCGGATGGATAAATCATGCATCAACCATTTATCTGCGGACCCTCTATCCCCTAAAAAATAGCCATTATCTCCCATAAAAATGATTACTGTATTATCTGCTATACCAAGCCTACTTAATTCGGTTTGAATCCGTCCAATGGTATAATCTACTTGAGAAATCATGCGATAGTAGCCCTTCACCATTTCTTGGAATTTATCGGGCGTGTCAAATCGCCAATACCATCTTTCCCTACTCATCGTATTTTTTAAAAAATCAGGAAGTGCTTCGTAAAATGCTGGATTTGCCGTAGTCGGAATTGGCATAACAGCATGCTGATACATAGTATCAAAAGGCGGTGCTGAAAAATATTGTTCTTTAGAATCATCATCTGCATGTGGAGCACTAAAACTTAGAGATAAGCAAAATGGTTTATCAGTGGGCGAGTGGTTGATAAACTCTATCGCCTGATCACCTTGAATGTCCGTTAAATGTTTCACTTTGCCATTTACTTCCTTCCAATATGGAAAGCCACTTTGCCTGCTCCATGAAAATAAACTATCAACAGAGTCTTCAAGATCTACCCCCAACTTGCCAACAAACCCAGTTTCATAACCTGAACGTTTCAGCAAATATGGGTAACTAGTATTCGTGTAAGCTTTGCGTAATGGCGGTCTATTAAACGTGAAATTATGCGTTCGTTCATATAATCCGGTAATGATACTTGCACGACTAGCTGCGCAAATTGGGGTTGTCACCATAGCATGGGTGAATCGAACTCCTTTATATGCAAGACTATCTATAACTGGAGTTTGAATAATTTTATTCCCTGCACAACCGAGCATATCCCATCGCTGGTCATCAGTCAATATAAATATGATATTGGGCCTTTTAGCAGTTTTATTATTCTGTGAAATGGATTTGGAGGTAGATAATAAACCAAGTATTAAAAATGCAAAAACACAATTACGAGCGGGATAATTCAATCTATTCAGTTTATGCTATCAAATTAATAAATTAAAACCATTCAGTCTACTTTATTAAATATAACTCAAGACAGATAAAGTATAAAAATATCGACTAACAACAATCTTTCTATTTAATTTGCATTAATTCTCCATAAAGAGAATGTAATCTATGAATTTATTAGAAGTAAATCAGATCAGTAAATCCAAAGGTGCCACGCTAAAGCAAACTACATTTAGCGTTCCTCAATTCTCAAAAATTTCCGTAATTGGCGAAACGGGATCAGGGAAAAGTACACTACTTAAACTTATTGCTGGACTACTTGAAACTGAAACTGGATTAATTCAATTCGAAGGGAAGAAGGTTTTAAGCCCGAATGAAAAACTAATTCCAGGTCACGACAGCATTGCATACCTATCTCAGCACTTTGAACTCCATAATAACTATTTTGTGCATGAGCTCTTAGAATATGCTACTAAAGTTTCTGATGAAGAAACAGCTGAAATTTTTCATGTATGTCAGATTACAAATTTACTTAAACGGAAAACAGATCAGCTTTCAGGAGGAGAAAGACAACGAATTGGCTTGGCAAAATTATTAGTGAGTTCACCTAAATTGTTATTATTAGATGAGCCTTTTTCGAATCTAGACATGCTGCATAAAAAAACAATTCGAAAAGTAATTCAAGACCTTTCGGAAAAATTAAAAATAACTTGCATGCTTGTATCGCATGACCCAGTTGATATTCTTTCTTGGTCTGATCATATCCTTGTAATTCATGAAGGAAATATTATTCAACAAGGTAATCCTAAAGACATTTATTGCAACCCAATTAATGAATATGTAGCTGGGCTTCTAGGAGAATATACAATTATCAGTCCTAGCTCAAAAATAATTCAAGGAGCATTCACAAATTCTCCAAGTGAGTTTCCATTCTTCTTGAGACCTGAGTCGTTCGAGATCAATACAAACAACAGCAATGGGATTGAAGGGGTAATTAAAAAAATAGGATTTTGTGGAAGCTATTACAGAATCGAAGTTGATACTGAAGAGCAATCACTAATTCTATACACCAACCTAAGTAGGCTCCGGATTGGATCCCAAATTTACATAAATCGAAATCAGAATTAATTCCTACTAGAATAAAGAAGATTATTAAAACAGCATATATTATTAACTAGCCCTCAAGAAGGCATTTCGCATATCAGGCGGCGAGAAACAACGTGTAGCCATTGCCAGAGCATTAATCAACGACCCCATGATTGTAATGGGCGATGAGCCCACCGGAAACCTAGATAAAAAAAACGGGGACCTTGTTTTGGCTATTTTTAAAGAATTATCTGCAGCCTTCAAGCAAACTCTGTTAATCGTTACTCACGACCTGAGTTTTGCTGAAAAAACGGATCGGATCATTCGAATGGAAGATGGTCAAATTATTTCGTCCTAACCAAACCATAACAGCACAATTTTCTATCTTTAACTGAAATTAATATTCCACTTTTTATATAAAGAGGCCTTATCTTTAGAATGGTATGAAGTATAAAATCGGAATGAACCTCTTGCTATGGGGAACTGAAATTGATGAATCACTTTTCTCGGTACTAGAGGACATTAAATCAGCAGGATACGATGGAGTAGAAATTCCAATCTTTAACACCAATCCAGATAGTTGGAAATCATGGAGAACAAAGCTAGATAAACTTGGACTAGAAAGAATTGCTGTCACCATAAATGGACCAGAACATAATCAAATCAGTTCAGATCCGTTAATTAGAAAATCTACATTAGAAAGAAATAAAAAAGCATTAGACTGTGCCAAGGTACTAGGGTCAACACTCATGACTGGCCCATTTCATTCAGCCCTCGGCACATTCACAAGAACCCAAGTTACGAGAGAAGAAAAAAAATGGGCAGTAGAAAATTTACGAGAATTGGCAGAATACGCTCAATCACTTGATATTAAGCTAGGACTTGAATACTTAAATAGATTTGAAAGCTACCTCGTTTCTTGTCTTGATGAATTGATTGATTTAGTAACCGAAATCAATCACCCAGCGTGCAAAATTATGTTTGATACCTTCCATGCCAACATAGAAGAAAAAAGTTTGCCAAAGGCAATTGAAAAATTAGGCGATAAACTTGTTCATATACAATTATCAGAAAACGATAGGGCTACACTAGGACAAGGACATATTGATTTCCCTTCTATACTCAACGCATTAGATAAAATAAACTACACTGGCATGGTCAGCGTAGAAGCATTTAGTAGTAAACTAAGTGCGGCAAATATTTGGCGTAAAATGTTTGACTCTGAATTGCAACTAGTGGAAGACAGCATTAACTACTTAAAAAGTATACAACATGAAAATTAACATCGCCATTGTTGGCCTTGGATTTGGTTCTGAATTTATTCCAATCTACAGAAGACATCCACATACTAATATGTATGCCATTTGTCAACGCAACGAAGAAAAATTAAACGCAATTGGAGATGCATTTGGTATTGAGAAAAGATACTCAGATTATGATGAGTTGCTAAAAGATCATAATATAGATGCTGTTCACATCAACTCTCCAATCCCCAATCATGCTGAGCAATCATTAAAAGCGTTATACGCCGGAAAGCATGTAGCCTGCACAGTGCCCATGGCTACTAGCATTGAAGATTGTATGAAAATCGTCAAAGCATGTAAAGAAACTGGAAAGAAATACATGATGATGGAAACTGTAGTGTATGCTAGAGAGTTTCTATTTGTAAAAGAACTTTACGAAAAAGGGGAATTAGGTAAAGTGCAATTCTTAAAAGCATCTCATCAGCAAGATATGGATGGATGGCCTGACTATTGGCCTGGTCTACCTCCAATGCATTATGCAACGCATTGCGTTGGACCAGTTGCAGGACTACTAAAACTTGAAGCTGAATATGTTTCTTGTTTTGGATCTGGAAGCATTCGTGAAGAATTAGCACAAATACACAACTCCCCCTTTGCAGTTGAATCTGCACACATCAAATTCAAAAACAGCGACCTCAGTGCGTATGTATATAGATCACTTTTTGATGTTGCTCGTCAATATCGAGAAAGCTTTGAAGTATACGGTTCAAAAAAATCATTCGAATGGGCATTAATCGAGGATGAAGAACATGTACTGCATACAGCCAAACTACCTGAACATGAAATTCCAAAAAAAGTAAAAGTGCCAGACTACGCTCATCTTTTGCCAGAAGCAATCAGAGACTTTACCACAAAAGGAGTGTATGATGTAGCTGAAAATACACACCTAAGCTTTACACAAGGTGCTGGCCATGGAGGATCACATCCGCATCTAGCCCATGAGTTTGTCATGGCAATCATCGAAGACAGAGCCCCATTCCCAAATGCAGCACAATCTGCCAATTGGACATCTGTTGGAATCTTAGCACATGAATCAGCTATGCAAGGTGGAAAAATTATGAACTTACCTGATTACTTCACGATCTAGAAAATACACTACATGAAAAAATTATTACTTGCCATTCTCTTAATTACTACAGTTAATTTATTTGCACAAGAAGGAAGAAGATTAGAAATATTATTTCTAGGTGATGATGGTCATCATGTTCCCATAGAACGACTCCCAACACTTATGGCAGCACTTGGTCCAAAAGGAATCAACTTCACGTATTCAAATGATTTGGATGATTTGAATCCAATTACTTTAAATAAATACGATGCACTAATGATTTTTGCAAATTGGGATTCACTTCCACCTGCAGCAGAAAAATCATTGTTGGATTTTGTTGCATCGGGCAAGGGGTTCCTGCCAATTCATTGTGCCTCTTATTGCTTCCGAAATTCATCTGAATACATAAAACTAGTAGGTGGGTAATTTTGGCGCCATAGAATGGATTCGATAAAAACTGAAACCGTTCAGCCAACTCATCCAATTATGCAAAACCTAAAATCGTTTACCGGATACGATGAAACATACCTCCATAGCCAACTTCAACCTGATAATAATGTATTAGCAGTAAGAGAAATCAAAGCAGATCAAAGCAAGGATAAACCTGAAGAAAAGACAGAACCCTATACCTGGACAAGAACCTATGGTAAAGGAAAAATCTTCTACACGGCCTATGGTCATGACGAAAGGACCTGGACACAAGAAGGTTTTCAACAACTCCTTTATAATGCAATTCTTTGGACAGTGAATGATGAGGCACTTGCATCCTTTAATGCAAGAAACCCAAAGCCATTTGAATATAGAGTTGCAAAACTTCCAAATTACGAGCAAAGGCCTGGTGCGCAATATCAACAATTACCACTATCACCTAATGAATCCATCAAACATATTCAAATACCAGTTGATTTTAAATTAGAAATGTTCGCTTCAGAACCGAATGTAATGCACCCTATCGCATTAAGTTGGGATGAACAAGGACGTCTTTATGTGTTGATTACGAAAGACTATCCTAATGAACGAAAAGAAAGTAGTGGAAGCGATTACGTCTTACGATGTGAAGACACAGACAATGATGGCAAAGCAGATAAGTTCACAAAATTTGCAGATGGATTAAGTATACCAACGGGTATGGTATTTGCCAATGGAGGTCTTATTGTATCTCAAGCACCACATATGCTATTTTTAAAAGATACTGACGGAGATGGCAAAGCAGATCTTCGAAAAATTTTATTTAGTGGCTTTGGAACAGAAGATACGCATGCAGGTCCTTCGAACCTACACTATGGATTTGACAACTGGATATGGGGATGTGTTGGCTACTCTGGCTTTGAAGGAAAATTTGGGAATGCAGATTCCCTGCGCTTCTGGCAAGCATTTTATAGATTCAAACCAGATGGTAGTGATCTTCAATGGATGACCAGTACATCTAACAATACATGGGGATTTTCATTCAACGAAACCAATGATGTATTTGGCTCAACAGCAAACAACTCACATGGTTGGTATATGGCCATCCCACATACTTATTTCAATTCAGCAAAAAATGTTGAGAATGGAAGTAGAAGCACTGATACTCATCGTGACATGAAGCCCATTACAGAAAAAGTAAGGCAGGTTGATGCATTCGGAGGATTTACCGCTACGGCAGGACAAAACTTTTATACAGCGAGAGCCTTCCCTAAAAAATATTGGAACAAAATTGCGTTTGTATCTGAACCTACCGGACATATCCTTCATCAAAATAGCATGGTGAAAAATGGAACAGATTTCTCTGATGCAGAAAGCTTCAATCTTATGGCCGGTGCTGACGAATGGTTCTCGCCTGTATTTGCTGAAGTTGGACCAGATGGGGCAGTTTGGGTAGCCGACTGGTATAGCTACATCATTCAGCATAACCCAGTTCCAGAAGGCTATGACAATGGTTTTGGTAATGCTTACCAAACTGATCTACGCGATTTCACCCATGGAAGAATTTATAGGGTATCATATAACAATGCTCCTAAATACACTCCATTGACACTTTCTGAAAACAATGTAGATGGATTATTAGCGGCATTGAAAAATGATAATATGTTTTGGCGTATGCACGCTCAACGCATGCTAGTGGAACGTGGAAAGCAAGATGTTGTAGGCAAATTGATAGATATGGTGAAAGACTATTCTGTTGATGAAATTGGAATCAATGCACCTGCAATTCATGCACTATGGACATTGAAGGGCTTAAATGCTATGGATGCAGCAACATTAGATATTGCACTTAAACACCCATGTGCTGATGTTAGAAAAAATGCAATAAAAACAATGGA
>Ga0114967_10004264_pt1 | contig 11547 bp, 7 predicted proteins | sample M_130628_MF_Meta_FD_92639 | JGI IMG/M metagenome (GOLD analysis project Ga0114967, IMG submission 92639) | Freshwater microbial communities from Lake Montjoie, Canada to study carbon cycling - M_130628_MF_MetaG | ecosystem: Environmental > Aquatic > Freshwater > Lake | place: Lake Montjoie... | reverse complement strand
GATAATCACAGATTTATGGAAATAGACGCCCTCACTTGCAGGGTGACCATCAGATTTGGGCGGGATCTTCGCAAGTTACTGATTTTGTGTCCTTTGTGTTCTTCTGTTCAAATTCCACTGCCGGCTTTAATTAATTGAAACAGCCATAAATACCGGGCGAAACCAGGTTTTGTTTTCCCGGGAGTCTTTTTAAAATTACCGTCCGCGGAAACCGCCGCCGCCAAAAGGACTGCTGCCGCCGGCGGGGGGCGTGACGACGGAGGGGACGATGCCGGTCACGATTTCCTGGCCTTCGCTGAGTCCGGAGAGCACTTCGGTGCGGGTGCCGTCGGTGATGCCGATGGTGATCGGGATGGCTTTGAGAGTGGCGGATTTGCCAGGGGTGCCGGGCGTTTCGATGGCATAGACGGAGCGCCCTGGGGTTTTGGCGGACCCTTCGCGGCGGGCGGGGCCGCCCGGGTTTCCGCCTCCGCCGCCTTCGCGTTTGCGGCGGCCTTCGCCAGCGGGGGCTCCGGCAGGGCCACCGGGGGCGGCGGTCTCCGGTTTGAAGCGCAGGGCGCTGTTCGGGATGGCGAGGGCATTTTCCCGGGTGGCGAGGATGATGGAGACGTTGGCGGTCATGCCGGGCTTGAGCTTGAGGTCTTTGTTATCAGCGGCGATGACGGTGTCATAGGTCACCACGTTGTCCACGGTGGTGGGGGCGTTGCGCACCTGTTTGACTTTGCCGTGGAAGGTGCGGTCCGGAAAGGCATCCACGGTGAAATCCACATCCTGGCCTTCCGCGACGCCTCCGATATCCGCCTCGGCGACGTTGGCGTGGATTTCCATGACGGCGAGGTCCTTGGCGATCTCAAAGAGCACGGGGGAATTCAAACTGGCGGCGACGGTCTGGCCCACGTCCACTTTCCGGGAAATAACCATGCCATCGATCGGCGCATAGATGGTGCAGCGCGCCAGATCGATCTGGGCTTTTTGCAGAAACGCCTTCCGGATCTGGACGCGGGCTTCCGCCGAGGCGAGATCGGCGACGACCTTATCGTAGTCGGCCACGGGGGTGAGATCCTTGGCGCGGAGTTGTTTTTTCCGGTCGGCGTTGAGGCGGGCGAGGGAGAGTTCCGCTTCAGCGCTGGCCAGTTCTCCCTCGTTTTGGGCCAGGCTGGCCTTGTAGGTGGCGGGGTCCAGGGTGACGAGGATGTCCCCGGCTTTCACCTTGTCGTTGAAGTCGGCACCGAGGGTGGAGATCGTGCCTGACAATTGGCTGCCGACCTCCACCAGAACGAGAGCTTTCAGCTCGCCCGTGGCGGTGACAGCATTCGTCACCGACTGGCGGGTGAGGGGTGCGGTGCGGTATTCCACCACGGGGGGCGGGCGGTTGGTGTAGGAATCATAACCATACCACACCGCAGCCCCCAGCCCCCCAAGGATCAGGATCGGACGCAACCAGGACAACAATCGGGACATGGAACGGGGAGGGGAAAATCAGGAGCCGTGCGGACCAGCAGGGGGAGGGGTGGGACGCGCAAGAGCAGCGGCTTTTTCAACGCGGACTTTTTCAAAGTCAGCGGTGCGCGCGGCGAGTTCCCGGCAGGCCAGTTGGTATTGATACAGGCTGACGGCGAGATCGGTGCGGGAGGTGTTCAAATCTGTCAGGGCCTGGAGCACGTCCAGGCTTTTGCTCTCACCCAGGCGGTATTGCTGCTGGAGGAGGGAGTAGTTTTCCTCGGCGGATTTCACCTCGGCACGCAGGCTGATGAGGGTCTGCTGCAGGGTGCGGGTATCGAGGAAGGCGGTGGTCACTTCCTCGTCGCTCTGCTTCACCGCTTTATCGTAGTCCAGCCTGGCCTTGGCGATTTCGGCAGAGTCGCGTTTCAGATCGAGCGCTTTTTCCCCGCCAGTGAAGAGAGGAATGCTAACCGAAAGCCCGGCCGAGTAATCGGTCTGCCCATCCGTGCCATCGGTGGTGGAGGAACTGTTCACATTCCGCCCGGCGCTCACGGATGCGGTAATGCTGGGCAGGTAGGAGGCGCGGGTTTCGCTGAGATTTTCGCCCCGGCGCAGCACGGCGGTGAGGAGGCGCTGCAGGTCATCCCGCTGGCGGCGGGCGCGTTCGCGCAGGCCGGGCAGGTCTTCTGCGGGCAGGGCATAGGCTGCGGGCTCCACCACCCCGATCTCGGAGCCGGGATCGTAATTCAGGACATTGGCCAAAAGCGTGCGGGCCAGCCGCAGGGCGTTTTCGGATTCCACGAGGGTGCGCTTGGCGCGTTGCAGGGTGACATCTGCGGTGAGAACATCGGTGCGGATGACTTCACCCACGGAGAGACGTTCCTCGGCGAGTTTTTTCTGCTCTCCGGCAAGGCGCAGGCTTTCCTTGTTCACGGTGACCAGCGCCTGCTGCCGCAGCACCTCGAAGTAGGACGAGGCCACGAGGAGGGCGGTATCGCGGATTTTCATGCGGTAGTCCAGGCGGCTCTCCTGTGCCGTGAGCAATCCCGCCCGGTAGGCCGGGCCCACTGTGGGGTCGACCAAGGGCTGGCTCAGCGCCACCCGGGCGCGGCCGCCGGTGGTGCGGTCAAAATCGAGGCCTTTGTCGCTGTTCCCATTCTGATCTGTGCTCAGGGTGCCATTCAGCCGTGGCGTCAGCCGTGTCAGAGCGCGGGCGGGTTGCAGGTCCGCCTGGACCACCGCCTGCAGGGCCAGGGCGATCGTCTGGTCGGTGGCGAGGGCGCGGTCATAGGCCTGATCCAGGGTCATTTTGGCGGGAGCCTTTTCCCGCGGGGCGGGGCCGTCTCCCGCCTGCGCCAGCACCGTGATGGTGGCAAAAAACAATATAAATTTAGGTAACATTATTGAAAAACAAAGGCTGCAGCAACAGGCCGCCGGAGGGAATACAACGCACGGAATACCCCCCTCTGTCAGGCGGGAACCGCTGTCATGAAAATGAATTTTCTTTGAACAACGAACCGTCAGGAATGTCCGGCCATGCCGGTTTTTCCAATCCCGCACGGCGCCTCGCGGGTTAAGTTTTATATTGCCACTTTATGATCTTTGGCATTCAGCGGGCTGGAAGCCCACTGGCCGCACAGGCTGGAAACCGGCACCACGGAGAAGTTACCCGTGCAGCATCATCCGCCGGCCCCAGCCTTGCGGCGGTCGCGGACAGCATCGGCAAGATTGGAGAGGACGCCTTTGGTGGCTTCCCAGCCCAGACAGGCATCCGTGATGCTTTGGCCATACACCAGCTTTTGGCCAGGGATCACGTCCTGCCGGCCTTCCACCAGATGGCTCTCGATCATGACACCGGTAATGGCCCCATTGCCGGCGCGGATCTGGCTGGCCACGGCATCGGCCACGGTGGGTTGGTTCCGGTGGTCCTTGTTGGAATTCCCATGCGAGCAATCCACCATGATGCTGGGAGTGAGTCCGGCTTTTTCCAGGAGGGCGGTGACTTCCGCGATGGCCCCCGGCCCATAATTGGGGCCGGTCTTGCCGCCGCGCAGGATGATATGACAGGATTCGTTCCCGGTGGTCTTCACGATGGCTGCCACGCCTTGCTTCGTGACTCCCAGAAAGTGATGCTGCCCGCGCGCGGCGCGGATGGCATCAATGGCGATGCCGAGGCCGCCGCCGGTGCCGTTTTTAAAGCCGATGGGCATCGACATGCCGCTGGCCAGTTCGCGGTGCACCTGGCTTTCCACGGTGCGGGCGCCGATGGCTCCCCAGGTGATGAGATCCGCGACGTATTGGGGGCTGATGGCATCCAGAAACTCGGTTCCGGCGGGCATTTCCATGGCGGTGAGGCTGAGCAGGAGGCGTCGGGCGAGTTGCAGGCCGCGGTTGATATCAAAACTCCCGTCCAGCCCGGGGTCGTTGATATAACCCTTCCATCCCACTGTGGTGCGGGGCTTTTCAAAGTAGACGCGCATCACGATTTGCAGCGCATCCTGGTGCTGCGGCATCTCTGCCTTGAGCAGTTCGGCATATTCGATGGCGGCTTTTTCATCATGGATGGAGCAAGGGCCCACCACGACGAGCAGCCGGTCATCCCGCCGGTGGATGATGGCGTCCGCCTGGGCGCGGGCGTGGGTCACAAAGGCGGCTTCGCGCCCGCTGGCATGCAGATTGCGTGAGGCGACCTCCGGGGAGATCAGGCTCCAGATTTCGGAAATGCGGACGTCGTCGGTGGAGATCCTGTTGTTCATGGATGGGTTGGGGGTAAAGCGGCAGCCCAGCGCCTACCGCAAACCTTACCCCGGGGCAAGCCCCACCGCACCCTTGTTTTCCCATCAGCCGATTTCGTTCAACGGGCCGGTGCTGTCCCCGAAACGGCTGGTTTTGACTCCCATGCGCTCCATCAGGGAGAGGTAGAGATTGCACATCGGCGTGTCGTTGCGCAGCTTCAGGTGCCGCCCGCGCTTCAGGGTGCCGCCGCCTCCACCGGCCAGGATCACGGGCAGGTCGTCGTGGCTGTGGCGGTCGGGATCGCTGATGCCGCCGCCGAAGACGATCATGCAATTGTCGAGGAGGGTGCCATTGCCTTCGCGGATGTTTTTCAATTTTGTCAGGAACCAGGCAAATTGTTCGCTGTAAAATTCGTCGATTTTGGCGATTTTCTCCAGCTTTTCCGGGTTGTGCTGGTGGTGGGAAATGCCGTGGTGGCCATCCGGCACGCCGATTTCCGGGAAGCTGCGGTTTGATCCGTCGTGCGCCAGCATGAAGGTGGAAATGCGGGTGGTGTCCGTCTGGAACGCCAGCACCTGCAGGTCGAACATCAGCCGGATGTGCTCCTTGTAGTCACCCGGGATGCCGGTGGGCTTTGGATAGTCCGGCATGGTTTTGTTGAATTTGTCCGCATCCGTGAGCCGGCGCTCGATGTCGCGGACGGAGGAGAGGTATTCGTCCAGCTTTTGCTTGTCCGTGTAGCCGAGGTGTTTTTGCAGCGAACGGGCATCTTCCATCACGAAGTCGAGGACGCTTTTGTTATAAAAATCACGCTGGGCCTTGGCCGCGTCCACCTCCGCGCCCTGACCGCCCCCGAAGAGGCGCTCAAAGGCGAGCTTGGGATCGCGCTCCGGGGCGAGCGGCGTGGTCCCGCTTTTCCATGCCAGGTTGAACTGATAGGAACAGGAATAGCCGCTGTCGCAATTCCCGGCGCGGCGGGCCTCGTCGCAGCTGAGTTCCAGGGAGGGAAGCCGGGTCAGCTGGCCGATGTCGTTGGCGGCGAGCTGGTCGATGGAGATGCCATTCCGGATATCCGCTCCAGCGGTTTTCCGGACCTGGACGCCGGTGAGGAAGGTGGCATTGGCCCGGGCATGGTCGCCGCCGCCATCGCCGTTCGCTTCCGCTTTTTCGTGTTTCAGCCCGGAGATCACCTGGAACTCGGACTGCACGTCCTTCAGGGGAGCGAGGGCCCGGCTGAGTTCGTAGCTGGAGCCGTCCTTTTTCGGCGTCCAGTGGGTCATGTTTTTCCCATTCGGCGAATAGATAAAGGCCATGCGCAGAGGCGGAGCACCGGCCGCACCCGTTTTGGCGGCGGCAGCCCGCGCGGCAAACGGCGCGCTGGCCTCCAGCGCGGGCAGGGCGATCAGAGTGCCCAGGCCCCGCAGGAAGCGGCGGCGGGAAAAATCAGGATTCATGATGGCGCAGGGTGGGGGGTTTGGCCCGGAAGGAGCGGATGCCGTGCCGTAAGACCAGGGATCTGGACGGATGGGCCGGAGGCTCTCTTTCAGAAGAGTAGAACGCCCGCCACGGAAGAAACGATGACGCCTTGCATGCGGGATTTTTGCGTTTAGGGCAGGGAAAATATGTCAAATTCCGGTTTTTACGTCGTTCCTTTTGCCCTGCACCACGATCTCATCACCGCAGCCTATCAGCACCGCGGCTACACTCCGGAAGAAGCCGCCGATGCCGCGCGCTTTTGCGAAATGGCCAGCACCCATGGGATCCGCACCCACAATGGCCTGAAGGCGCTGCACCTGGACGAGCACTTCGGCAGCAAGGCCGGCGGTTGTGTGCCCGGAGCGGTGATCGGGGAAATCCCTTCACGATTTGCCGCCTCGAAGATTTGGAACGCCAACCTGAAACTCGGCCAGTCCACCGCCTTTGCCGCCATGGAAGAGGCCATCCGGCTGGCCGATCAATACGGCATCGGCCAAGTGAGCGTGGACAATGCTTTTCACTATCTGTGGGGCGGCGGCTACGTGATGGACGCCGCCAAGCGCGGCTACCTTGCTTACACCAATTGCACCGCCGCTCTCGCGGAGGTCGTCCCGTTTGGCGGGAAATTCCCCACCCTGGGCACGAATCCCGACAGCTGGGGCTTCCCCACCACCGAGGCCCTGGGCTATCCCGTGGTCATCGATTGGGCCACCAGCACCGTGGCGATGGGCCGGGTGCAGCAATTGAAACGCGAAGGCAGGGAGCTGCCTCCGAATGCCGCCGTGGATGCCGGGGGCCAGCCCACCACCGATCCAAACAAAGTCGCCGCCCTCGTGCCTTTTGGGGCGCATAAGGGTTATGGCCTGGCCTTGATCAATGAGCTGGTCGCTGGCCTGATCGGTGGGTCCCTGCCCACGCTGCGCAACCGTCCTGTCCCGGCCGGCGAAAAGCGCTCCTGCTGTTTTTACTTCCAGGTGATCCACCCCGATGCCTTGAGCAGCGGGCTCTTCGCCAAGGGCCGCAGCCAGAAGGAAAACCTGAAGGCGGTGCTGGCTGATGTGTTCGGCCACGGCAACGAAATCTGCACCCTGCCTGGCCAACCGGAAGCCAACGCCGCCGCCGCTACTGCCGCCGCTGGTGGGCTCCTTTTCAGCGGGGCAGAGATCGGCGAATTCAACGTCCTCGCCCAGGAATGCGGTGTGCCTGCATGGAGCCTGGCGGATTTTACCCTGATTCCCTGATCACTCCAGGCGGGGCAGTTTCAGGGAAAGAGCCCCCGTTTTTTCTTCGCCTCGTAGACCCGCTGTATGCCGAGGCTCAGGGCTGCGGTGCGCATGGAGACCTTCCGGCCGCGCGCGGTATTCACGGTTTGGCGGAAGGCGTTTTCCAGGATGCGGTAGAGCTTGCTCATGATCTCGGCTTCATCCCAGAAGAAGCTTTGCAGGTCCTGCACCCATTCAAAATAACTGACCACCACGCCGCCGGCATTGCAGAGGATATCGGGAATCAGGAAAATGTCAGGCCGTTGTTCCAGGATGGCGTCTGCCTCCGGGGTGGTGGGGCCGTTGGCTCCTTCGGCGAGGATGCGGCATTGCAGGCGGGCGGCATTGGCGGCGGTGATTTGGCGCTCCATGGCGGCGGGCACCAGGATGTCGCACTTTAAAGTCAGCAACTGCTCCTGGGTGACCGGCTCGCCGCCCGGGAATCCAGCGAGGGTGCGGTGCTGGGCGATCCAGGCATCGACCGCGGCGAGATCCAGCCCCGTGGCGTTATGCACGCCACCCGAGACATCGCTGACGGCGATGATTCTGGTGCCGAAGCGCGCGATGCTATCCGCTGCGACCGCGCCGACGTTGCCATACCCCTGGACCACGGCGGTGGTGCCTTCCGGCTTGAGCTTGATGGCCTCCATGGCGCGGCCTACGAGGAAGGCGACGCCGCGTCCGGTGGCTTCGCGCCGGCCGAGGGAACCGCCCAGATTGACCGGCTTTCCAGTAACCACCGCTGGAACGGTGTAGCCGGTGTGGATGGAATACGTGTCCATCATCCAGGCCATGGTTTGTTCATTCGTGCCCATGTCCGGGGCGGGGATATCAATCTGCGGACCGATGAAGGAGATGATCTCCTGGGTGAAACGGCGGGTGATGCGTTCGAGTTCCGTCAGGGAAAGCCGGGAGGGATCGCAGGCGACGCCGCCTTTGGCTCCGCCGTAGGGGAGGCCGGTGAGGGCGCATTTCCAGCTCATCCACATGGCCAGGGCGGCCACTTCACCCAGGGCGACCTCCGGATGATAGCGCATGCCGCCTTTGGTCGGTCCGAGGGAGAGGTGATGCTGGACACGGAAGCCGCTGAAGACTTCCACCCGGCCATCATCCATGCGCACGGGCACGGCCACGGTGAGGGCGCGCTTCGGATATTTCAGGCGGTCGCGGTCATTGGCGTCAATGGAAAGCAGATCAGCCACGCGGTCAAATTGAGCGCAGGCCATGTCGAAGGTCGGGTGGCGGTAAATGTCCATAAATCGGAGCGGGAGCGTGGCCGGAGGGCAGGTTTTGCTGGTGGGAGGGCAGGGAAGCGCAAAAATAGGGGACAGGGAAGGGGGCCTTTGCGAAAAAAAGGGAGCAGGCGATACAGCCTGCTCCCCTTGGGTTTGGGTATGGAAAGAATGGGAATCAGTTGGTTGTGCCAGCGGGCTTCACGTCGGCAGGTTTCGCGTCGGGCTTCACTTCGTCGGCTTTTTTATCGGGCGTTTTTTTGTCGTCGGTTTTCTTCTCATCTTTCTTTTCGTCCTTCTTCTCATCCTTTTTCGGGTCTTTCTCCCGGCCGGGGCGGACGGCTTTGAATTCGGCCACTTTAAGATCCTTGTTGTCCTTCAGGGCTTTGGCGATGTCGCCGCGGGAGAGTTTGGCCTTGGCACTGGGCGGGACACTGATCACCAATTCAATTCCCTTGTCGGTCTTTTCCGATTTTTCCACCCGCACGTTCTCCATGCTGCTGATGAACGTTTTCACATCATCTTCTGCGGCGGCATCCCTGGCCCCGGTGACGGTGACCTCAAATTGGCTGCGCTCCTCTTTCTTTTCGTCTTTTTTGTCATCCTTCTTATCGTCTTTCTTTTCCGTGCGGGATTTCCGGTCCGGTTTTTTATCATCTTTTTTATCGGCGGCGGGAGCGAGGGCAGTGAAGAAAAATAAGGCGGGGAGCAGTAGGGTCGTTTTCATTTCAGGGTGCAGGTGGGGTGGTGGTTGGGAGAAGCGGATTCCGTCCGCTGCTGTGGGACGTAGGCCTGGGCCGATCATTCATGTTCTGTCAGTTTTAGCAAGAACTTCTTCATCAGCTGATGGCACGGGCCTTTTGGGAGGGCACGATCAAGTCCGGGACCTGGCTGTTTTTAGCATTGCCTGTCGCGTCCAGCGGGGGGATGGCTGCGTTTCTGACTCACGAACAATGGGAGTGCTGACGCCGGAGTATAAGGAGTCGCCGCAGGCCTGGGAGGAGGTTGCGGCGGGGAGGGGGAGGTGTGCCCAGGCGGCGGGGGCGGGGGGGTTTCAAAAGAAGCTGGCGGCGTTGACCAGCGGGGGGGCTTCCAAAAAAACCAAGCCAAAGCGCATCGTGCTGGAGCAGGTGGCGGAGGCCGCGCAGGGATTCGCGGCGGGGATGGTGCTGCATCATTTGGAGAAGGCGGGCGCGGCGCGGCGGGTTTGGGTGTTGGCGCGGGATTTGAAGGCGCAGGAGGTGTTGTCCCAGGACTTGGCGACGTGGTGGGGAGCGGCTATTTTTTTCCCGGAGGCGGAGGAACTGCGCACCGAGGACTCGCTGCCGGATCTGGAAGCCCAGGCAGAGCGTCTGGCCCTGCTGCAACGGCTCGCGGTGCCGGCCGCAGGGCTGGAGGTGTTGTTGCTGAATGCATCCTCCCTGACGGAAATGGTGCCTCCGCCGGGTGGACTGGCAGCTTCGCGGCTCACATTGCGTGCCGGGCAGATCGTGGAGTTGGAATCGGTGGTGCAGCAGTTGGAGGCGGCGGGGTATGAGCGTCAGCCGCAGGTGGGCGAGCGCGGGCAGTTCGCGGTGCGTGGCGGGATTCTGGATGTCTATCCCTGGCAAAGCGAACTGCCGCTCCGGGCGGAGTTTTTTGACCGGGAGGTGGAGAGTCTGCGGAGCTTCGATCCGGATAGCCAGGTCTCCGTCGGCAAGCTGGAGGAAGGCAGCATCCTGCTGAAAGTGGACGGCGGCGGCGGGGCGGACGGCGGGCTGGTGCTGCTGGAGGAATGCATCGGCAAAAACGATGTGGTGATCGCGGTGGACCTGAATGAGGACCGGCCGGACGCCAGCCTTTGGATCGGGGCCGGGGCCGATCCGGCAGCGGTGGCCGTGGAGGATCCGAAGACGGCCTGCGATGATTTGCCGATGGGGGAATTCGATGCCGGGGATTTTGTGGTGCAGCAGGCGCGGCGGGCGGAATTTGTCAGTCAGCTCCAGCGCTGGCACGCGGACGGGTGGCGGACGGTGATGTTTTTCAACAACGAGGGTGAGATCGAGCGGTTCCGCGAATTGATGCTGGAGGAGGCCCTGGAAAAACAGGTGCTGGAAACGCATCTCGGCCGGGTGAACCGGGGATTTACGGTGCCGGCGGCGCAGCTGGCGGTGCTGAGCGATGCGGAGATTTTCGGGCGCTATCAACACACCCGCGCCCGGCGTCTCATCAATGGGGTGCGCCGCCAGCGCTCGCGGAAGGCCCCGCTGGACTTGTCGGATATCACGGATGGCGACTTCGTGGTGCACCAGGAATATGGCATTGGAAAATACCGGGGCCTGATCCAACGCGCCGCCCCTAACGGGCTGGAGGAGGATGTGGTGGTGCTGGAATACGCCGATGACAGCAAGCTCTACGTGCCGCTGGCCCAGGCCTGGCTGATCAGCCGTTACGTGGGGGTGGGCAAGCGCACCCCTGACTTGAATACCCTGGGCGATGGCCGCTGGGGGAAGACAAAGAAGGCGGCGGAACGCTCGATTTTTGAATACGCGGAAAACCTGCTCGGCATGCAGGCGCAGCGGAATACCGGCGTGGGGTATGCCCACCCGCCGGATACCCGCTGGCAGGTGGAATTTGAGGGCTCCTTTCTCTACAAGGAAACGGCGGATCAGTTGCTGGCCATTGAGGACACCAAGCGCGACATGGAGAGCGGGCGCAGCATGGACCGGCTGATTTGTGGGGACGTGGGTTTTGGCAAAACCGAAGTGGCCATCCGCGCCGCGTTCAAAGCCGTGATGGGCGGCAAACAGGTCGCCATGCTGGCCCCGACCACGGTGCTGAGCCAGCAGCACTATCACAACCTCCGCGAACGATTTTCCGACTATCCGATCAAGGTGGAAGTGTTGAACCGCTTCCGCACTGCGGCGGAATCGAAGAAAGTGCTGGAGGCTCTGGCCGCCGGTGATGTCGATGTGCTGGTGGGCACGCACCGCCTGATTTCCAAGGACGTGAAGTTCAAAAACCTCGGCCTGGCCATTGTGGACGAGGAGCAGCGTTTTGGAGTGAAGCACAAGGAACGCTTCAAGGAACTGTTCCATCTGGTGGACGTCCTGACGCTTTCCGCCACGCCGATTCCCCGCACCTTATACATGGCGCTGATGGGCGTGCGGGACATGAGCACCATCGACACCGCGCCGCCGAATCGCACCCCGGTGGAAACCACCATCTGCGCCTACGACGAGCGGGTGGTGAAGCGCGCGCTGGAACGGGAGCTGAAGCGGAAAGGTCAGGCGTTTTTCCTGCACAACCGCGTGGCCACGATCGAGCGCACCGCCGCGAAAATCCGCGACCTTTGCCCGCCCGGCACCCGGGTGGATGTGGGCCACGGCCAGATGGAGGAAGGCATGTTGGAAGATGTC
>Ga0114967_10004262_pt1 | contig 11548 bp, 12 predicted proteins | sample M_130628_MF_Meta_FD_92639 | JGI IMG/M metagenome (GOLD analysis project Ga0114967, IMG submission 92639) | Freshwater microbial communities from Lake Montjoie, Canada to study carbon cycling - M_130628_MF_MetaG | ecosystem: Environmental > Aquatic > Freshwater > Lake | place: Lake Montjoie... | reverse complement strand
TACAGGAAGTACAGGAAGTACAGGAAGTACAGGAACTACTGCAGATGTAACATTTACGATAGTTCTTTCTGCAGGAAAAACTATTACATTTAATTCTGGAGCACGTCCAATACAAATTAATCCTACAACAATAACATCTGTATCTTGGGGAGATGGTTCAACAGATATAAATTCTGGTGTTCATACATATTCTTCTGGAGGAACTTATGTAATACGTGTAATTGGAACATTCAATCAATTTCCTACAGATCCAAGTTTTACACCTAATATAACTAATGTAACAACTTTTATAGGAATTACTAATATGGCTTACATGTTTTATGGAAATACGGTATTCACACAAAATATTACAGGATGGGATACTTCAAATGTAACTAATATGACGTTTATGTTAGGAGAAACAAATTTTAATCAAGCTATTGGATCATGGGATACTTCTAAGGTAACTACTATGCGAGGCCTCTTTTGGAAGAATCTAGTATTTAATCAAGATATTAGTTATTGGAATACTGCTAATGTAACCGAATTTACAAATATGTTTGCTTATGCAAGTGCTTTTAATAAAAATTTAAATACTTATGGCAATTATTGGAATATGTCTAAAGCAACTAGTATAGAATCTATGTTTTTCGGAACAGATTCATTTAATGGAACTCTTATTGGATGGGATACTAGTAATGTAGTAGATATGACTACAGTATTTGGTAGAGCTACTTTATTTAATCAAAATATTGGATACTGGAATACTTCTAAAGTAACTGATATGGAACAGATGTTCTTTGCAGCAACTACATTTAATCAAAATATTTCAACATGGAATATGGCTTTAGTTGCAAAAGTAAATGGTATGTTTCAGAATTCGGGCATGTCTAGTGGAAATAATACTAATTATGTAAATCAATATAATAGAGCAATACAATTAGGACAGAACTTATTTAGTTAAATAAATAACTTATTAATAATAAGATGCCTGGTGGATTAATGCAATTAGTAAATAAAGGTGCACAAGACCAACTTGTAACCGGATCACCTTCATTTACTCATTTTAAATCTGTTTATAAACGTCATACTGAATTTGCTATGGAACATTTTCGATTAGATTTTCGTTCATCAAATTTAGATTTATCTTCTTCTCTTCCAAGAACTTTTAGAACTAAGGTTGATAGAAATGCACAATTAGTACATGATATGTATATTCATGTTTCTTTACCTAACATTTTTTCACCTGTAAATCCAGTTACTGTAGGACAACATCCAGAATTAGCACCAGATGCTAAAGCAATTGGATATGAATTTCAATGGATTCCAAATTTAGGATATAATATGATTAGATCTGTATCTTTATTAATTAATGGAACTGCAATTGTTACACATACAGGTGAATGGATGAAATTATATTCTTATTTACATCATGATGCAAATAAAAGAAAATTAATTGATGAAATGATTGGTAATGTTCCTGAGTTGTATGATCCTGCAAATGCCTTTCATCGTCATAATCAATATCCACATTCTCTTTCTACAATTACACAAGCACAACCTTCAATTTTAGCTAGAGATTTAGTTATACCCTTACATTTTTTCTTTTGTGAAGATATTGGAGCTGCATTACCCTTAATTTCTCTTCAATATTCTCAAGTTGAAATTGTTATTGAATTTGCTACTATTTATGATTTGTTTACTGTTAAAGATGTTCGTGATGCAAATCCAGCAGGAACATTTGGAAAAAGAATTCGTGGAGATCCTGCTTCACCTGAATTTAATTTAGCTAAATTTTTAAGTCCACCTGATATTACAGGTCAACCTGTAAATCCAAGTTTAGTTACTTGGAATTTAAATCCGTATATTGAAGCAAATTATATTTTCTTAGGTGATGCAGAAATGGTACAATTAGCTAAAAGTGATACTTCATATAAATTTGTTGATACTAGACTTGTTCGAGGATTAGGATTGTATGGAGGTGGAAATGATATAGAATTAGGAATACATAATTTATGTACAAGAGTTTCTTGGATAACACAACGTTCAGATGTTCAATTAAATAATGGATTTGACAATTATACAAATACGTATGAATATACACCTTCAAAATTTTTTGAAAATATAAATCCATGGTATTCAACTGGAGCATTATTAGGAACAAATGTTTCTGCTTCAAATATTGTTGTTGATGGAAATATTATTTTAGATGGAGCTGAAAGATTTGGAACTAAAACATATGATTTCTTTTCACTTTTACAAAATTATAAACATCAAACTGGTTTACCTATAGAAGGAATTTATTCATATTCTTTTGCAATAGATCATACAAATCAACCATCTGGACATTTAAATGGATCAATGTTTAATAAAACAATTTTACGTCTAAATTTACAATTACCACCATTTACTGTCGATCCAAATATAGTACAATCTTGTATTGTTAAATCTACTGCATTATCTAATAATCCAGTTCAAGTTCAATCTACTGCTATATTTACTCCTGATCAAGTAATAAATACTGTTTTAAAACCTAGCTTACAAGTCTATCAATATACTTATAATGTTCGAGCATATGTTGAATCTTATAATTTTTTACGCATAACGAGAGGAATCGCAAATGTAGTCTTTTCTTCATAATAAGGATGACAACAACTGAAGGAACTGAAACAGATGGAACTCTCACTGGTTTATTAGTTAAACAAGCAACGTATGGTGTAGGTCCATCTTCATGGACAGATGTTACAACACAAACAACATCATTAATTCAAGATGGAAATTTAAATTTTACTGTAAGTCCACAAGCATTTGGTATTATTGATCCTGCACCTGGAGTTAAAAAAACATTCCAAGCATTAATTTCGATTAATGGAGGTAAACCATCTTTATTAACAAAAGATGATACAGAAGTTTTTGATTTAACTGCACCTACAATTGATAAAAAAGAAAAAGCGAATCATCCAGCAGTTTTAGGAGCAATTATTTTTTATTTTTTAGTTTCTTTAACTGGTGTTTATTTTTCATATTCTGCATTTAAATTAGGATCAGAAGGATTAAAAAGTTCAATAGTTGGATATGTTTTAGCAACTATAATTCTTGGAGCATTTATATCTTTTGCAGCAACAGATGTTAGATTAGGAGCAATTGGTTTATTATTTTCAATTCCAACATTAATATTTTCAATGATTTTATTAGTATTTTTATTATTATGTTATAATTTGGAATACATTGATTTTAGTTATTTGAAAGAAGCAACATTAAAAAATGTTGAGCCAATAAATTTGGAGACTTTATGATTTACATATCAGCCTTCTTGAACTTTCCGATTCCCCACCATCCCATAAACTCTTCTTCAGAGTTATAGACACGGCGAGTTTTCTCTCCAATTAGAATTTCTGCACCTTCAAAGGTTCCATCTTCCATATCTTCATCAGATACTTCATCAGGACCAGTCACGAGACCTTTCTTAGTGCGAAACACTAGCGGGTCATCAGTTTCCTTAAGGCTTTTGAGCTCCTTAAGTTCTTTGTAAGTGAGAGTTGTAACTGCTTCCTTTGCAGGAGCAGGTTCTGCACCACCACCGCCTTGAGCGGCTCTGTGGCACTTTGTAAGAGCATAATCTTCAATGTGTTCTTCAATTTTCTTTGTGGCATAATCATCTTTTGACATAGAGTTCACATAGTCTGCGAACTCCTTCTTGTATTTGTCATTCCAAGCTGAAACTTCAGCAACAACTTCTTCAAGTTTCTTAGAAATTGTTGGTGTCATTCTTGGTAGATTCTTTTCATCCTTTGCAGGCTTTTCCTTCTCCTTAGTCTTCTTGTCTTCAGGCTGCATTTCATTAATAAGTTCATTGAGCAGGTTCTGAATCTTTAGAAGCTTGGCAAGGGAGGCCATTTTTAGGATTTTTAAAAAAATTACTTAAAAAGGAAAGAATCCGTTTTTGGATTTTTATTCATCATCTGAGTCAATTATCTGGCCCGAAACGGCTTCAATGCCATTGTCGAATGCCATATAATCTTCATCGGTGGGGGAGTCCATTTTAATAAAGTTATTATTTGTATTCTAATTTAAAAAAATCCGTTTTTCTTTAAGAAATTGATTCCTTGTTAAAAAGAAAAATGGGAGATACTGAAATTGCAAAAATTCAATTACGTGAATATTTATCTTCATTATTAGTTCCAAGATTATCAGAAGGATTTTGGAGTATTTATGATAGTGCTGCAAAATTATGTGAACAAAATAAACAAACTTCTGAAACTTTAAGAACTTTTCAAAATTTATTAACTAAAATTCCTGAATGGTCTGAAAATACTCTTTCTGAAGAAGTTGAACGTATTCTAAAAGTTTCTAAATGTGCTTATATTGATGATATTTTAATGGGAGTTTTCTTAGCATATATGAAATCTTTTGCTGCTCTTCAATATAGAGGAAATTCTTCTCATGTTAAAGTAGAATTTGATCGTCCTAATGTAACTAAATTTGTTCATGAATTGTATAAACATTCTGCTCGAAAATTATGGCAAGTAGCTTATTTATTTAAAACTGGAATTCCTTCTGAACAACAAGCTAAAAATCGTCAAGAAATTGAACAAATTATTCATCGAACCTTAGATGATGTAATTCGTGCATTTTTACCATGGGAAATTATTGCAAAATCTTATTTTACTGAAGTTCCTGAAGAAACTCCTGCACCTCCACCTGCAACAAAATCTGTTGTATTTGAAGATACTCCTGAAGAAGAAGAAGAGGAAGAGGAAGAAGAAGAAGAGCGTCCAAAAAGTATTTCTTTAGGTGATGAATTAGATTTATCTGCCTTAGAATTAGAAGAACAGGAAGAAGAAGAAAAAACTATAGTTGTTCAAAAAGAATCTCCTAAAGAATTAGATGCCTTAGAAGAAATTGAATCTAAGGTTGGAGAAGACACCCTCGTTTTAAACTTATAACTTTTTTAAATTTAAAACAATAAAATGATGTTAGTTTATATTGCTATAATTGTTTCTTTATTATGTTTTGTTTTATACGTATTAGATAGACGTATGCGTGGAGAACCTATTGATTGGATAACTGCCTTAAAAGTTTCTGTAGTTGGAGCTTTATTATCTGGTGGAACTGGTTATGCGATGGGAGATGGAGAAGTCACAGAAGTTATTAAAGTAGCTGAAGTTGTTTCTAAAACTGATACTCAAGAAATGTTTGTAGGAGTTCCTACATTTTAAAACGGATTTTTTTTTTAATTCTATTCTAATTTAAAATTATAAATGGATATCAAAGAAAAAATTAAAGAGTTTGAACTTATTTTAAATGATAATGAAGCACAACATATGAAACAAGATGAAATTTATCGTTCATTTATAAAAGCAGTTTCTAAGGGTATGCCAAAAGAAGAATCACAAGAACTTGCTATATTAATTAAAAATAAAGTTATTAAAAAAGATAAAGGACGTTGGTATGCATAAAAATATAAAAACGAACTTTTTTTATGATTTATATAACTCATAAAAAAATGATTCCTAAGATTGAACATTACAAATCATGGATTCTTACTACTGGCCTAGATACTGCAACTGCAAATGGAAAAGGACCAGAAGCTACCTTTTATGGAGGTGCTCGTAAAGAAACTTCTAAGAAAGAAATTAATCTTTCAAAATATAAATTTATTACTGGAATGTATCCAATTTCAGATACTCGTAATAAAAAAGAATATTTGAATTTTAATTATATTTTGAAAGATGGTTATCGTGAAGAACTTGATGAAATAGAATCAATCCTCGATAATTAAAGGTGTTTCATCTAAAGGACATTCTCCTAAGAAACAAGATAATTCTGAAATTTCTTTCTGTGGAATAGCATTTTTACTATATTTTGCAATAGCTTTATATAATGAAAATCCAATAAATCTATCAACCTTAGGATTATTTTTAAAGAATAATACTGATCCTTCATCTAAGGTCATCCATTTAATAAATAATTTAAAAACTGGATAATTTTGATATTCGGAATATTTAGGTCCTTCTGGATAAATATCCCAAAATAGAGCAGTAGCTAATCTTGTTAAATCAAATGAAGGATTAGGTTTTATTGATGGAGCTTTTGGAGTAAAAAATGGAGAACAATTATATTGTCCACCAGCTTCTTCACAAAAATTAAATTGATCACTCATAAATATACGAGGATCTTTCATACCTTGTAATTTTATTGATCCAATTCCACGATCAAAATCAATAATTTTTAATAAATAACCATAAGTAGGTAATTTATAAGTTTGACCACTGGCAGAATAATATAAAAATTCTTTCGTTGTTCTTATAAACATAATATTATTTCCATGCAAATCATTATGAGTAAAACTAAAATTTCTTTGAGCAAATGCTAAAGCAAAAATAATTTGTCCAATCCATGCAAGATGTTTTTCATGAGAAGATTCTTTTAAAAGTTCATAAAATGTTCCTTCTAATTTTTCCATAATAGTTAATTGCACAGGAACATCTTTAAATGTAGCCCATGCAAAAGGTTCATCTTCATCTTCTGATCCCCAAGATTCATCAAAAGATGAAGGCATAGATTCAATTTCAAATAATTCAGAAGTTGAAACTGAAGAACTATCAGAATGACAATCTTCTTCTTGAAATACTTGTTTTAATTCTGCAGGTTGAGCTTCTATAGAAGAAACATTTAATTCTTGAATATCTCCAATTTCAACATCTTCACCTAATTCTAAATGTAATCTTGCTTTACGAGAATATTTAATAGTTTGTCCAACTTCATCATCAATTTTTAAATCAAATGTTTTACCAATATTTTGTGTAAACCATGATTCATCACAAAGATCTTCATAATCATCAGAAATATCAATTGTATGTTCTTTTGCTAATCCAGTAAATACACCATAAATACGAGGAAAATGTTGACATTTTGAAAGAACTACTGATAAAATAGAACCAACATAACCTGCATTATTATGTGATTGTAATTTTTGATGAACTTTCATAGCTATATCTGAAGACATTGGAAGACCCATTGACATTCCACCTTTCATCCATTTATATGGACTTATAAGCATAGTAATTTTAGGATGTACTTGAACATCTGAAGTAGATAATTTTAAAGTAGAACCTTCAACATCTAAAATAGGAGGAAATTTAATTCCTAAAGAAAGTTTATCTAATTTTTCTGTTTTAAATAAACATTCAATTGGTGGAAAAAATGGTTGTAATTTGATAATATTCCATAATTCTGTCTTATGTTTTATTTTTGCGATTTGAAGTTCAGTAGTACTACAGCGAAGTTCTGATTTACGCTTAGTCATATTAATTATAATCTTCGTTCTAAATTAAGCAAACTTCACGCAATGAATTTTCAAATTCGGAAGTTTAATATTCAAACAATAGTTGAACGTTGTGAGATTGATTCAAGGAAATCTCCAATGATTGTTTTAATTGGCAAAAAAGATACTGGAAAATCATTTTTAGTTAGAGATATTTTAGCAAATACAAGAAATTGTTTTCCTGTTGGAACTGTAATTTCTGGTACTGAAGTTGCAAATCCTTTTTTTCAAGATATGGTTCCATCTAAATTAATTCATGATAAATACAAACCTGAAATTGTAATGAATGCTATTAAAAGACAATTATCTGTAAAACAATCTAGAAATCATGATAAAAAAACTCATGGTGGTAATTCAAATTCGGATCCACGTGCATTTTTAATTTTAGACGATTGTTTATATGATAAAACATGGATTAATGAAGAATCTACACGTTATATTTTTATGAACGGCAGACACATAGATATGGTAACTTTAATTACGATGCAATATCCTTTAGGTATTACTCCAAATTTAAGAACAAATATTGATTTTGTTTTTATTTTACGTGAAAATAATATTACAAATAGAAAAAGAATTTATGATAATTATGCAGGTATGTTTCCAACATTTGAAATGTTTTGTCAATTTATGGATCAATGTACAGAAAATTATGAATGTTTAGTTATTGCTAATGGTGTTCAATCAAATAAATTAGAAGAACAAGTTTTTTGGTATAAGGCAAGTGATCATCCATCTTTTAAAATGTGTGATGATTCTTTATGGACAAATAATCAACCATTTAGTTCAACTATGTTAGCTGGTGATGAATTTGATCCTTCAAAAGTTCATAAAAGAAATGCTGGTCCACAAGTTTGGGTTAAAAAAGGACAATAAAAAATTTTATAGTTTTTCGTCATATATGGGACGTTCAAGGCAACCACCGAAGGAGAAAGTGGAAATCTTCTCTACCCCTGATAACAACCCCGCGTGCTACGAGGGCGTCAAGACAACCCTCTGTAATGCGCGTCTGCAACTGGTCAAAATCAATGTCCATGCCACCACTCCAAAAGACCAAGTATTTCAACTTTGGCAAATTTGGGGGAGCGAAGAAATCGTCTGTGATAGACTGAATTGAGTTTTGAGTGTGGCGTATGCGAACGGAAAAGGGGCTGATAACTAGCTCCTCACAGGAAGTGAGAAACTGAGCCATCTCATTGGTAATAACCTGTTTGGACAGGTTAACAACGGTCTTGTTGTGGAGGAGAGGAAAGACGGGAGGAGACTTGCAAAGGTCCTCCCATTCATGTAGCTGTCCACGTGAAGGGGCATCATCGATGCAGTAAGGGCAGCGGTTGAAGAAATCGCACTCCCGGTCATAGAAGCACTGGCGGCCACCGTGGGTGTGGCGATCGGGATGTGCTGAGCCTGGAAAGTAGCGGGAGTTGGGGAAGAAGGAAAGCCAGCGCGAAGCGCTGAAGCAAAGAGGTGCGCTCATGTCTAGGCCCCAGATTGAAGGGCGCTGTGCATCAGGTGCCTCCCACCTGTGGCGCTTCACCTCCTTGCGTGCCTCCTTGCAGGTTGTGCCAAGGGAAATGGCAGTAGATACTGGAAGAAGAGAGAGGAAGATGGGGCACACAGAAGAGAAAATTGTGGTGGAGGCGGGGCCGCCAACAAAGGCGACAATGACAGTGCGAGGGGGGCGAGATGCAGAAATGCGGGAAAACATGGCGGAGCTGGGCGAAGCGGCAATTTGCGGCTGGCCCCGGCGGTGGGGGGGAATGTAAGACATTCGAGAAGGGAGGCAAAAGGCCTAAGGCGGTAAACGCGTTAAGGGGGATAAATGCGACACTAAGGTCAATAAATTATTTTATATAAAAAAAGAATCCGTTTTTAACGTTCTGAGTTTACAAAAAGAAATGCCAAGAAAGAAAAATGTAGAAAAAGTTAAAGAACCTCCTGTTGTATTTTTTTTAAAAATTTCAGAAGAATCTGGAATTGAACCCTTAGGTGAAACAAAAGCATATTCTGAAATCTTAGAATCTAAGATTGATACAGAATATTTTGATCATCCTACATATTCAGAAATTCTTGAAACAACTGAAGTTTCAGAAATTCCTAAATTTACAAATGATATTTTAAAACCTATCTTAGAATCTATTAAAAAAGATTCTTATTCTGAACATACTGTTTGCTTTTGGTGTTGTCATGGATTTCAAGGTAATCAATTTGTTTTACCACAATATTATGATACTTATAAAAATATTTATACTTGTAAAGGAAATTTTTGTTCACCTGAATGTTGTTTAGCTTATTTATATGCTGATAATACTATTTCTGATTCTTCTCGTTGGAATAAACATATTTTGTTAAATTCTTTGTATAGTTCTTTATATACTGAAGGAATTTCTCCTGCACCACCTAGATCAATTTTAAGAATGTTTGGTGGTCCTTTAGATATTAAACAATATCGTTCATATTTATCAACAAATGATTTAATTCATGAAAATTTTTCTCCTATTCGTTTAATATTTCCTGTTATGGCAATTCAAGGTCCACTTCGTGATATTAAAAAAATTGTTTCACTTTCAAATGAAGCTGTAGAAAAAGCTTCAGAATCTTTGAGACTCAAACGTTCTAAACCTGTAAATTTAAATGTTCCTACGTTAGATTTATGTATTAAGAGTTAAAGTTAAAGTATAAAAGATGAATACACAAATCTTAGATTTTTTGAAATTTCAGACAATCTTAGGTTCTTCAGGATCTATAAAAACATTTATTTATATAACTTTATTTGAAAGATTAATGCAAAATCTTCCATTTCTTCAAGATTGTTTTAAAAGAAATAAACCAGAATTTCATGAAAAGAAAATTGAATCTGAAATTTTATTTGAAAGAACCAAAGAAGAGAAAAAACCTACTGCTTTTCAAAATCGTATGGATGCAGTAATACATTCAATTTCAAAAATACCTTCAATTTCTAATTTACTATCTATTGTAAATCATGATTATTTACCTTATAATTTTCAACCATTATTTGTAGATTCTGAATTATATTTTCAATTATTAGATATTCGTATTAATGAAGGTTCAATTGAATCATTAAAATTTAAAATATTTTCTTATACAGAAAATTCTTCTTTTTTACAAAAATATGTAGAAACTTGTGCATTAGATTATGAACGTTATATGCTTAATAAATTAGGATCACATAAATATTTCTTTAATATGATGATTCAACAGAAAAAAGGTCTTCAAAATCCTTTACCTTCAACGTTTATAATGTTTACTAAACATATTTTTAAAACTTCTAGAACTTTTGATAATGTATTTTTTGAACAAAAAGAATCTATTCAAAAACATACTGATTTTTTCTTAAAACGTAAAGATTGGTATAATAAAAAAGGTATTCCACATACTTTGGGATTTATGTTTCATGGTGAACCTGGATGTGGAAAAACTTCAACTATTAAAGCTATTGCAAATGTTGGTAATCGTCATATAATAAATATTCATTTATCAGAAATTAAATCTAAAGAACAATTGAGTCACTTATTTTTCAATGATGAAATTCATGTTTGGGATAATGGTAAAACTGAACGTTATAATATTCCTGTAAGTGAACGTATGTATGTTATTGAAGATATTGATGCAATGGGTGATTTAGTTTTGAAACGTGAATGGAAAAAACCTGAAGTTAAAAAGGTAGAATTTGATGAACGTGGAAATATTATTGAAGAAGATGCTCCAATTGATTTAGCATTTATCTTAAATCTTTTAGATGGAACTCTGGAATCTGAAGGTAGAATTTTAGCAATATCAACAAATTTTCCTGAAAGAATTGATAGAGCTCTTATACGACCTGGAAGAATTGATATGATTATAGAATTTAAAAAATGTACATCTACAATTTTACGTGAAATGCTTGAATCATTTTATGAACAAAAATTTGTAGAAGTTGATATTCCAGATTATAAATGGACCCCTGCAGAAGTTAATCAAATTTTATTTAGAAATTTTAATTCTTCACAAAATGCACTCTTAGAATTAAAAAATATGAGCCCAGGTGAAGGGTTCTAGCGTTCGGTCATAGCAGCGTTTGTGCTATAAATGGAGCAGGGGTTTCTGGAGTCGTAAGGATTAGGGGGAGGCTCATCCCAAGAATCTCCTCTTCTCCTGCTCCATATACTTGGAACGGAGCTCAAGGGTCCGGGGTTGACAGAAGGGCGCGTAGGCATTGAATAGCAGGCACCCATTTTGTTG
>Ga0114967_10004259_pt1 | contig 11555 bp, 8 predicted proteins | sample M_130628_MF_Meta_FD_92639 | JGI IMG/M metagenome (GOLD analysis project Ga0114967, IMG submission 92639) | Freshwater microbial communities from Lake Montjoie, Canada to study carbon cycling - M_130628_MF_MetaG | ecosystem: Environmental > Aquatic > Freshwater > Lake | place: Lake Montjoie... | reverse complement strand
CTTCCGGCAGCCTTGCTCGGCCGCATCGATCCGGCAGAAGCGACCGTGCGGCCCCATGCCCTCGCCTGGGAGCAGGCACCGTCAGCCACCAGCCCAACTTCCTGAGCAGGCCTCGATGCCCCCGCCAGCCGCCTGAGTGTCTTTCCATGAACCGGCCCCCTCAGCCGCCAGAGATCGGTACACATCGTCCCCGCCGCACGGGCTCCCGGCGAACCCTGTCCGGCTTGCGGGCCTTGGTGACAGGAGGATCTTCGGGTGTGGGTGCTGCGGTGGCAGGAGAACTCTGCCGGTGCGGCGTGCAGGTGCTGGCTACCGCCCGCAGAACAGAGGCTCTGGAGCAGGTCGCCAAATCTGCTGCGGCCGCCGGGCTCCCCCCCCTGCGCACGCTGGCCGGCGACATCACCCAGCCCGACTTCCGCGCGCAGGTGGTGGCTGAGGCGGGGGAACTCCTGGGGGGAATCGACATCCTTGTGGCCGCAGCCGGCAGTGGGGCCATCGGCCCGTTCTGGTCTGCCGCTCCGCAGACGCTGCGGCAGATCATGGAGATCGATTTTTTCGCGCCAGCCGAACTGGTGCGGGCCTGCCTGCCGAGCCTGTCTGCAAGCCCCGATCCGGCGATCGTGCTGGTGGGATCGATTCTCGGCTCCCATCCGCTGCCGCTGCACGCCGAATACTGCGCTGCAAAAAGCGCGCTGCACAGCCTCGCTGGCTCGCTGCGAGTGGAATTGGCACCGGCAGGGATCGACGTGGCGCTGGCCCGACTGGGGCCCACGCAGTCGGCCTTCTGGGAGAACCTGCTCAGCGGCGAGAAGCCGGTCTGGTCGCGGGGACCAACGATGACCTCTGCGGCGGCGGCAGCCACAATTGTCGCCGGCCTGCGGAAGCGGCGCCTCGATATCGTCCCTGGCTGGACAGCCAAGGGCTATTGTTTCGCCGCCCGATTCTGTCCCCGCCTGATCGATGCCGTGGTGGCGCGCCGCCTGCGCCTCTCGCGCTTAGAGACGCCGGCTAAGAGGCTGTGGGGGCGGTGAGTGACTCGCCGAGAGCTAACAGTTCCTCTGCGTCGAGCATCACGCTCTTGGCACCAAAGAGTTTTTCGATGCCGGCGCGGTGGATCTTCATCTTGGTACCTCCCACGCCGAGCGCTCCGTAGACTAAAGCCCGCCCCTCCGGCTTCGCCTTGTCGCCGGAACCGATCCCCTCGATGCCCGCCGGGGGCACCGCATTGAGATCGATTAACACGCGGGCATTGCCCGCCCGCTTCCTTCCCGCGGCATCGAGCAACACAACTCCAGCAGCACCGCAGGAGACAACCAAATCGGCCGCTTCCAGCGCCGCAGAAAAAGCTGCCGAGGCGTTGGCCACCGGCGCGAGCCGCGCATGGGGAACTTTCTCCACGATGCCAGCACAGACCTCTTCCGCCCGCTCTCGTTTCCGCGAAGCGACATCCACGGCCACCCCCAGGCGACCGAGCAATCTGGCCACGCGCTGCCCCACTGGTCCAGTGCCGCCGAGCACCAGCGCCCGGCAGCGGGATGCGTGCTGCTGCTCAAAGAGCGGCAGATGCCGCGCCGCGGCCAGCACGGCGGCGCTGGCTGTGGTGTTGGCCCCGGCCGGATCGAGCATCACGCTGACGCGCACCGGACCGAAAAACGCCTGAGCAACCGCCGCGCAGACAGCCTCCGCCATCTCCACATTCGATCCCCCGACAAAGATGGCCGTCTGGCTCAACGCCGCGCCGCCGCGGGTGAACATCGCCCCGTGCACCAGCGGCAGAACAGTCTGTGGAGAGACGCCGCCATACGGGAGCAGCACATCCACGCCCGCATCCACAGCCACGATCGCATCAAACGCGCTCGGCTGCGGGTCGCAATCCAATTGCAGAAGCACGCGTCGTGTGGGCGCCGTCATGGCTGGCTCTCCAAACGGGTTATCCCGATCCTGTGTCGGGCGAACAGTCGATGGCTGATCTCTGAACCGAAACCCAGGCATGGCAATGCCGGCAGGCCGTGCTTCTGACGACCTGCCGGCATGCGTTGCTATCGTCAAGGATCAAGGTGGCATCGCTGGATGCGATGCCCGCCGCCCCGGGAAACCCTTGGCGTTTCCCTCGGGCGGCCAAGTGGACTGGCCTCATCGGCTGACGGAGCAGCCGACAAGGTCATGAATGACTTTGTCCCATGCGAAACAGCAGATCACAGATCAAAGGTGGCGTCGCTGGATGCGATGCCCGCCGCCCCGGGAAACCCTTGGCGTTTCCCCCGGGCGGCCAAGTGGACTGGCCTCATCGGCTGACGGAGCAGCCGACAAGGTCATGAATGACTTTGTCCACGTAAAAACTAGAAGCCACGGAACGGATGGGCGGCGGAGTCCTTGCCGGCGAGCATCTCGGTCACGGTTGGCTTGCCATGCATCGCGTTGGAGATGGCGGCCATGGTGGCCTCGTAGTTGTACTGATAGATCTTCTTGTCGTCGGCTGCCTGCCAGTGGATGAACACCCCGCACACGATAACGAGATTTTCGGCATCGCTCTTGGGGATCACGCCAGCAGCCACGCTGTCGGCAACAGCCTTGGCCACGGCAGCCTGTGCGGGTCCGAACATCTGCACTGCCTGCTTGGCGCCCTTGATCGTCACCTTCGTGATCATCACGGTGGCTGGCTTGACGGCGAGATTCGGCGTCAGCACGGCCAGCAGGTTGGAGTGTCCCTCGCTCTGACGGGCCAGAGCGTTGGCAAAGGCCGAGCCCACCGGGCCATCCTTGCTGCCGATCAACAGATCGACGTGGGCAATCTCGTTGCCTTCGCCGCTGAGTGCTTCGCCAATGAACATCGACATGTCGGCTGTCTCCTCGAAAATGGTGTCTGAAACACCGCCAGCATAGGCGGTGCGTGGGCTGCCCCAGAACACAAACAGGTTCGTGCACCCGAAGCCCGGCAGGATACCATCTTCAGGCGAAGCGGCAAGCGAAGAACGCATTCCCCTCTCCCGGCGGCCGGGGGAGCCAGGCCTGCGGAGGATTCATGGCCCAAAAGCATCCCTATCCGCGATCCGCCGGGCCGCCACTGATCATTGTGGGGGCGAGCGCCCGCGCCTTTGCCCAGTCGGCCAGCCGGGCCGGCTGTGCCGTGCATGCGGCCGATCTGTTTGCCGACAGCGACCTCTGCGCCGTGGCTGCCAGCGTGGCCCGTGTGCCGGCCGAGCGCTATCCCGATGGCCTGCTCGATCTGGTCGCCCCCTTCCCTACTGCCCCATGGTGCTATACGGGGGCGCTAGAAAACCGGCCCGACCTGCTCGAGCGTCTGGCGGCTGTGCGGCCGTTGGCGGGCTGTTCGCCCGTTGCGGTGCGACTTGTCCGCGATCCATTCCGGCTCGCAGCCGCCCTGCGTGAGGCAGGCCTCCAGTTCCCCCACACCTGCCCCGACCCAGCCCGAGTTCCTCTCGATGGATCGTATATACAAAAACCTCGGGCCAGCGCCGGGGGCCACGGCATCCGGCGCTGGACGGCCGATCTCTCCGCAGCCAACAGCACGAAGACACAAGCGGCGCTGATCTGGCAGAAATGGATTGAGGGTGAGGCAGTGGCTGCGGTTTTTCTGCTCTCAGGCACCGGCGCCGAGCTGCTCGGCACCAGCCACCAGTTGCTCGGCAGAGATTGGTGCCACGCTCGCGGACATCTCTACTGTGGGTCTGTGGATGTTCCGCTGCCGCTGCTGGCAGAGAGCATCCGGCGGGATTGGGATGCGGTCGGGCGGCTTCTGGCCAAAACCAGCGGCCTGCGGGGCGTGGTCGGGGTTGATGCGGTGGCCGATCGAGCCGGTCGACTGACCGTGATCGAGGTCAACCCCCGCCCCACTGCCTCACTGGAACTCATCGAGCGGCGGACCGGCAGATCGATGGCTGCCGCGCATCTGCGGGCCTGTTGTGTCCCCTGCCCGATACACGAGCTTCTTCCCGGTGCCATTGCTGCCTCTCCCACCTGCTGGGCCAAGGCGATTCTCCGGGCACCACACTCGCTGACAGTCGACAAGCGATGGCTGGAGAGGCTCGCGTCCCACGCCACCGGCTGGTTTCGGCAGGATGGCTGGCCGGCGGTGGCCGATCTGCCAGAGAGCGGCGAACCGATTCCCTCGGGTGGCCCGGTGCTCACGCTCCTCGCCCCCGGCAACGGACCGGGAGCAGCGCAGCAGCGACTGATCGAACGCTGTGCCACGCTCTCGGCGGCGCTCTTCAGACCAGCCGACTGACCTCAGCCAGCCATTCTCCGCGGCAGGGCCTCGATCGCCGATTCGGCCGCCGGCACAAACTGCATCAAATAGGCATCTTCGGTCGTGTCTTGGTAGAAGTCCTTGAGAACCGAGATCGCCCGGTAGCCGAGCGATCGGAAGAACAGTTGAGCTGGCAGATTGCGCTCGCGGACTTCAAGCAGGATCCGGCTGCGACGTTCCGGCGTGAGCTTGCCGGCAAGCTTGCCCATCATTTGCGTGCCGATGCCAAGCCGCCGATGCGAGCGGCGCACGGCGAAGTTGAGCACATGCAATCGGTTCCGATGGAGTTCATAGATCATAAACGCCACCACGCTGTCATCAGCCTCGGCCACCATGCCGATGCAGTTCCGTTGGCGCAGGCACCGGGTAAAGTCCTCTTCCGACCAGGGAAATTCAAATGCCTCCTGCTCCACGGCGAGCACCTCCGGCATGTCCCTGCGGATCATCCAGCGCACATGAATTCTGAGCCGATCACGTTCCGAAGTCGCCACGTCACAACACTCCCGGATGTTCTTCTGGGTGCCAGAGCGGCGAACCGTAGCAGGCGAGCCGCTGAGAGCCAAGGGTGGTCCTCGCGGGGGAAGCGGGCTTTTTTTAAACCTCGCCAGCGGATGAATCTGCCTTGACCATCCGCCGGACGACTCCTACCCTCCCCGACGAACGACGAATTGGTCGAGCCTTCCCCCCCGGGTCCGACCGATCTTGCCCGTTCTGATTTCCCTGATAAGTCCGCACTGGATCGACCCATTCGCCGCCAGTGCTTCCCCTACCCCTGCGGTGCCCGATGCGCAAGCCCACTTTCCGCCGGCCGCTGCTTTGCCCCACCCGCAGCAGCATCGTTGCCATGGTCTGTGTGGGCGCTGGTCTCGTTGGCTGTGCCGGGCCGGCGATCCGCAGCCAGAGCCCCGAGGTTGAGGCGCTGATCAATCTGGAATCAGATACCAAACTCGTCGGCGACTACACCGCCCCGTGGGGCACCAACCCGCAGCGAATTGAACGGGCTGGCTTGGTCACCGGCCTTCCCGGCACCGGCAGCGACCCGCCCCCCGGTGCCCAGCGGCAACTGTTAATGATGGACATGCAGGCCCGCGGCGTCGTCGATCCCAACAAATTGCTGGCCTCTTCCAAAACATCACTGGTGTGGGTCCACGGCTATCTGCCCCCCGGCGTGCGCAAGGGTGATCGGATCGATGTCATGGTCGAGGTCCCCGCCGACAATGCCACGGTCAATCTCAACAGCGGTTGGCTGATGGAAACCAGGCTGGCTGAAATGGCGGTTCTCGGCAACCGCGTGCGCGACGGCCATGTGCTGGGAGTTGCGGAGGGGCCGCTGCTGGTCGATCCGGTTTCCGGTGGCACGCTCGATTCCGTCTCAAAACTGCGTGCCAGAGTGCCGGGCGGCGGCGTGTCACTCACCAACCGCTCCATTGGCCTGATCGTCTCCCCCGAACACCGCTCCATCGCGCTTTCGAAGCGGATTGGAGACTGCATCAACCGCCGGTTTCACGCGGTGATCCGCGGCACCAAGCGCGGCGTTGCCACCCCCAAAACAGAACGCTTCATCGAACTTGAAATTCCCCCCACCTACGCCGACAACCTGGCCCGCTATATCCGGGTCGTGCGGTGCGTGGCAGTGATCGAGCCTCCGGCCGGGCGGCATGCCCGCATGGAACTGCTCGCCCGCCAGCTCAAGGATCCAGTCACCGCCCCAACGGCGGCGCTGCGGATGGAGGCGATCGGCAGGGAAGCGATCCTCCCGCTCAAACAGGGCTTGCTGTCGAAGGATGCAGAGATCCGTTTTGCCTCGGCGGAGGCGCTGGCTTATCTGGGTGAATCGGTTGCCGCACCCTACCTCGCCGAGGCGGCCAGCACGCTCCGCAGCGCTCGGCCTGCTGCGCTGGCGGCACTGGGAGTTCTCGACGACGCCAACGGCATCGATGCCCTGCAAGGGCTGCTCACCAGCACCAGCTCCGAAACTCGCTACGGCGCCTTCCGGCAGCTGCGCAGGATCGATGCCTCCGCGCCGCTTGTGCGCGGCGAGCAGCTTGGCGATGCCTGTTCGCTCCACGTGCTCGATGTGGAGGGCCCCTCACTGGTTCATCTCACCCGCAGCCATCGTCCGGAAATTGTCCTCTTCGGCACCGAACATCCGCTCGACTCAGGCCTGCGTGCCGAGGCTGGAGCCTCGATTGTGGTTGTGGTGGAGGGGGGCAAGGCGACGGTCAGCAGGTTTGCTGCTGGCCAGCCGGATCAGCAACTCGAGGTTCCTGCCCGCGTCGACACCGTGGCTCGCGCCATCGTGCAGGTCGATGGCACGTATCCCGATGTCGTGCAGTTTCTTCAGCAGGCCAGCTCCGGACGGTTTCTCTCCAGCCGCCTGGCCTTCGACGCCCTGCCCAATGAATTTGACGGACGCACCAGCATCCACGAGGAGGCGGCAGCCCACGACCGCAATGCTCCCTCTGATGACGAAACGGCAGCCAGCCTCTCAGACGAGGAACCTGTCAATGAAGAAGGTCGCACGGACTCCGCGTCATGACCAGGCTGCTCGCACTGGAGCTGTTCGGTTTCAAGAGCTTTGCCGACCGAACGCGATTTGAGTTTCCCGAAGGCATCACGGTTGTTGTCGGGCCCAACGGCTCGGGCAAGTCAAACGTCGTCGACGCCATCAAATGGGTGCTGGGCGAGCAGTCGGTCCGCAGCCTCCGCGGCCGCGACATGACCGACGTCATCTTCGCCGGGTCGGTCTCCCGCAAGCCGCTCAACACTGCCGAAACATCACTGGTTTTCGACAATACATCGCGCACGCTGTCGATCGATGCTGATGCCGTTTCGATCACCAGACGCGTCTATCGCAGCGGTGAAAACGAGTACCTCGTCAACGGCGAGATCAGCCGGCTACGCGATATCCGCGAGCTTTTTTCCGGCACCGGCGCCGCTACGGAGGCCTATAGCGTCATCGAGCAGGGCCGGGTCGACGCCTTGCTGGTTGCTTCCGGGCGCGATCGACGGGCTGTCTTCGAGGAAGCGGCGGGTATCACCCGCTTTAAAGCGCGTCGCGGCGAGGCGCTGCGGCGGGTGGAACGATCGGAGCAGAATCGGCAGCGGCTCGCTGACATCGTGGGCGAGGTGGCCGGCCGCCTCGAGACCGTCCGCCATCAGGCAGCCCGCGCCCGCCGCTGGCAACAGATGACCAACCGCCTGCGGGCTCTGCGTCTGGCAGCCGCCCATCAGGACATGGCCAGCGTCGATGGCGATGTGGCCCGCCTGGAGGGAGTTCTGGCCGGCCTGCAGGTAGAGAGCGCCGCCTGCGAGGCGCAGGCCCTCTCGGCCGCCGCGCAGGCGGAACAACTTGCCGGGCTGGAGATGGACAGCGCTCCCCGCCTGGCCGAGTTTCAGAGCCTGTTGAGCCTCCACAAGGAACAGGCTGTGGCCGCGGAGGCCAAGCTCTCATTGCTGCGGATGCGGAGCAGCGAAATGGAGGCCGATCAGGCCCGGCTGACCGACGAAGCGCAGGCGGCCCGGCAGCGGCACCGCACAGCTCAGGCGGCCGTTGGGGCGGCCGGGTCCGTGGCCGAAGAGCTTGCCGCACAGGCCAGGAATCTCGGCGGCCAACTCGATTCCCACGAGCAGAGTGCCGCCGGTTCTGCACAGTCTTTTGCGGCCGCTCGCGAGCAGCTTGCCGTGCAGACGCAAACGCACGAGCAGCTCAATGCACAGCGGGAGAAGCTCGCGCTCAACGTCGACCGCGCCGCAGCCCGCGGCGACGAATCGCGCCGCTTGGCGACACACGCGCGGGAGCGGCTCGATGCAGCCCGGCGCACGGCGGCTCGGCTGGTGGAATCACTGGCAACCCGCGAGGGCACCGTCGAATCCCTCGCGCGGCGATGTGCCGACACGGTGGCGGAACTGGAATCGGCTGAAACCATCCTCCGCGATCGCGCGGTGGCGCTCGAAGCGGTCCGCCGCGACCTCTCTGGCTGGGAAGCCAAGCTTGAAGCCTGCCGGGAACGCCAGACGATGCTGGAGGAACTGGCCGTCCGCCAGGAAGGGCTTTCTGCCGCGGCCCGCCAACTGCTCGCCGAACAGGCCACTGGGCCAACGCTTCCCGGCATGCGCGGCGTGGTGGCAGATCTCATCGAAGCGAAGCTGGAGTGGGCAGGGCTGGTCGACATCGCTCTGGGCACGCTGAGCCAGGGGATCGTCGTGGATGCCTCCACCGACCTTGCCACCTGGCTGGCTGAATGGTCGCTCTCAGAGGCGGCGCAAGGCATTCTGGCGGCGGGTGGTCGGCTGGGATTCGTGGCGCCGGCCCAGCTCGCCGAGCCCCAAGCCTGCGATCTGGCCGGCCAGCCAGGCGTGGTGGGACGGCTCGACCTTCTCTTGGGCGCCTCCGACGGCGCCACCGGCCCCACCGAACTCCTCCGGCGTCTGCTCGGACATGCCTGGGTTGTGGAAACGATTGAACATGCCCGCAATCTTCTGGCGCAGGCCCCCGTTGGAATTCTGGTGCTCACCCGCGCCGGAGGGGCGCTGGCGCATGGCCGCTGCGAGGTGGGTACGCCGACGGCTGCCACGCGTCTGGTGACCCGCCGGGCTGAACTGCGCGCACTCGCCGAACGGCAGGCAGAATTGCAGCGGACCGTCGCCACCACGGCCTCTGCAGTGGACGCTCTCGAAGCAGAAATGGCGACGCTCCGCCAAGGGCTCCGGCAGCTCAACTCCCGTCGGCAGCAGGATGGAGAAACGCTTGCCATGGCCCGGGCTGAACTCCAACAATTCTCCACCGAGCATGCTGCCGCCATTGGCGGCCTGCAGGCGAGTGAAGGATCGCTTCTGGAGGCGGAACAGCAGGTTGCCGAGGCGGTGCGGGTGCAGGAGGCAGCGGAGCAGGCCCTCTCAGCCCACCGCCGCACGCTCGATGTCGCGCGGGACCAACTGGCCGCCACGCAGGAGGCGATCGACCGGCTCGATCGCGATCGCGGGGCAGTCATTCAGGAAGTTCACCGGCTCCGCATCGAGCACGTCACCTGCGCCGAGCGGCTCAAGCGGGCCCATGACGACGTCGCTTTGCGCGGTAAGGAGGCCCAGGAGCGGCAGCGGGAGCTGATTCTGGCTGGCAGCCGGCTCGATGAGTCGGCCCGCCGCATGAAAGCCTTCGAACTGGAGCTGCTCGATTCGCAAGCGGAGTTCTCCACCGCCATTCTGGCCGCCGAACGGGCAGCCGACAGCCTGCGGGAGATCGCCGAGAGCCGCCAGGCCATCCGCGATCGGAGGAGCGTTGCCGCCACGGAGGCGGAACTGGCCCGCGCAGCGTCGCTCAAACTTTCGGAGGCGATCCACTCCCGCGAACTCGAGGCGGGCGAGGCCCGCCATCGCCGGGCCCGCATCGTGGAACGTATTCGCGACGAATACGACGTCGACATGGAGGCCCCGGCCTCCGCCACCGCTCCGTCATCCGCTGGCGAAACCGGCGGGGAGGAGATCCCGACCGACCGCGCCACACTCGATGCAGACATCGACGAACTCAAACGCAAGCTCGGCACCATGACCACGGTGAACCTGGAGGCGTTGGCCGAATCGGAAGAGCTTTCGCAGCGGCTGGCCACGCTTCAGGCACAGCTCGATGACGTCACCGGAGCCAAGCTGGCGATCGAGCAGCTCATCGCCAAGATCGACGATGAGAGCCGGCGGCTGCTGGGCGAAACGATCGAAACGGTGCGGGGTCACTTTCGGGAGCTGTTTGAGCGGGTGTTTGGTGGCGGGCAGGCCGACATCGTGCTGGAACCGGGGGTCGACCTTCTGGAGGCAGCTGTCGAGATCGTGGCCCGTCCACCAGGCAAGGAGCCCCGCAACATTTCGCTTCTGTCAGGTGGCGAGAAGACCATGACATGCGTCGCCCTCCTGCTGGCGATTTTTCGTTCCCGTCCCAGCCCATTCTGCGTACTCGACGAAGTCGACGCGGCCCTCGACGAGGCCAACGTCGATCGGTTCGTGGGGGTGCTGCGTGATTTCACCGGCACCCAGTTCATCATCGTCACCCATTCCAAAAAGACGATGGCCGCCGCCACCACGCTCTATGGCGTGACGATGGAGGAATCGGGGGTTTCGAAACGGGTCTCGGTGCGGTTTGAAGCACACGCCGCAAGCCAGCGCCGCGCCGCCTGATGCTCGCTCCCGGTTCTCCCCTGCCCTTCCCAACCGGAGCAGCCAGCGGGTTGCACCGGCGATTGCTGGCGCGCAGGAGATGCGCATGCCGCCTGCGTCTGGAGAGGCGCGGCGCAGAAATACCTGCAAAAAAATAGGCCTATTCCCCCTCGCACCAGCCGGAGCATGCGCTGCCACCGCTCCCTTCGCGAAGAACGGCTCAAGTCTCACCATGCGTTCATTCGATTTACATCATCGGACGGTCATTCTGCGGACGGTTGCGAGCGAAAGCTTGTGAGTGTTCGCTGGGATGAAGCAGGGGGGGAATCCTGCGAGTCATGGCTTCTGTCGGAAGCACCCGAAAAGGGTGCCGCCGCGCAGTGAGGCCTTTCTTGCCCCCCTCCGCGCTTCACCAGCCGGCCTTCGTGGGGCACGACGACGCGGTCGTTCCCAGAGAGAGAAACCGCGTCGGGGGGGCTGTGTCCCGTGCTCGAAATGGGCGGGCTGGCCAAAACGTTTCCGGACACAAATTGATTCAAATGGAGTTCAAGTGATGAAGGTTTTCACGACAGGCCAGGTCGCCAAAATCTGTAAAGTTGCTCCCCGCACGGTGAGCAAATGGTTTGATTCCGGCCGTCTCAAGGGATACCGCATTCCCGGTTCCCAAGATCGCCGCATCCCACGGGAGTATCTGATCCGGTTCCTCAAGGAACATGGCATGCCCCTCGGCGATCTCGAGGACGAGGCAATGGCCAAGGTGCTGCTCGTCGGTCAGGATCAGGTTCTCATCGAGAATCTGCGGAAGCATCTGCCGGTGGAGCGGTCGTTTAAGATTCAGGTTGCCGCCAGCGGGTTTGAGGCGGGCATTCAGGCCGAAAGCTTCCACCCTGACTGCATCGTCGTCGACTACTCGATCGGTCGTATCGACGCCCAGCAGATCTGCCAGAACCTTCGCCGCAACACCGAGTATGCCGAGACGATCGTCATCGCTCTGCTGCCGGACGATGGTTCGCAGATCACAATTGACCGGGCCCACGTCAACGAGAGCTTCAAGAAGCCGTTCGATGTGGCCCTCCTCGCCGAACGCCTGCGGACGCTGATTGGTGCCCGCAAGGAACTGGTCTGACCAACCAGAACCTGT
>Ga0114967_10004258_pt1 | contig 11556 bp, 6 predicted proteins | sample M_130628_MF_Meta_FD_92639 | JGI IMG/M metagenome (GOLD analysis project Ga0114967, IMG submission 92639) | Freshwater microbial communities from Lake Montjoie, Canada to study carbon cycling - M_130628_MF_MetaG | ecosystem: Environmental > Aquatic > Freshwater > Lake | place: Lake Montjoie... | reverse complement strand
ATATAATATGTCTAACAAAAAGGATAAAAAAGCTGAGCCCTGGCAAATTGGTGGCGCGGCGATTGGCACTGCCTTGGGTGCCTTATTAGGATTCTTAACGTCTCTTTTTTTTTCTTCAAATATCACCGCTTGGCTTAAAGAACATGGTTTAAAAGAACGTTATAAATATTTGATTGGAACATTCATTATTTTACTTAGTATGCCTATTCCTGGCGCAATTGGTTACATTGGCGGTGAAGATACGAATACAATTGGGTCAAATGTCGGATATTTTTTTATATTATATTTTGTACTAATTTTTATATTTGAAGATTTATCGCTACCTGGTATTATGGATAGTATTATTTTGTGTGGACTTTTCATTTTGTGTTTTTATACATCTATGAAATTTGGATTAAAGACTGATGGTACATTAAGTTGGTTTTGGATCCCTATGATTGTTTTATTCTCATTTTTACTTGCGGCACAATATTATTTTGCTGATATTGTCAAATTAATAAGTAATGTGGAAAAGAGGTGGGAAAAACCTGAACCGACAGATACAGTCGAAAATAAAGATATAGACGCAGATAAAGATAATTTGGAAAAACCTAGTTCACCTTGGCTAACACCTGATTTTAAAAAGGATGACGAAATTGCTAAAAAAATATTAACAGTTGTCAATAGTAAAACACATTCGGAATTAAACTCAAAGGTAAAAACAGGAGAACATGTAATTGATAGCACCATATTCAAGGTAAGACCAATTGTCCCAATCGTAATAATTGCTATAGCTGGATTATCACTTATAATAACCTTGTTAGTCAGTGTATTTATTAAAAAAAATAGTGAACCTGATTTTAATATATTGTTTCAAAGTGGGCTACTAATTAGTATATATTTATTTATATTTTTTTGTGTATTTCTCTTCCTTGGTAAATTTGGTGTAGAACATATATTTCCTCAATTAAAGGCAGAGAATTTAGAACCTATAGCAGATAAAATTGTCGAAACCAAAAAATTAACAGCATTAAACACATTGGTGCCGATTGGACTTGTACAAAACGGTAGTGGCAAAATTAGTTCACATAAGCCGCGAAAAAGTAAAACGGATGAGAAGTACTTGAGAGTCTCATTCTAAAATTTAGAAAAACAAATCAAATATCTGTATTGTTTGATTTGTTTATTGGTTACTGTATATCTTTATTGTATACGTTTACTGTATACGTTTACTGTATAGCGTATTTTTCAATTGCCACTGATTTGGTAACATTTTTCACTATTTTCTCTATATTGTTCTTTTGTTCTTCCTCGGTAACACCTGACATGGCGTTCATGACGATTTTGTTGTACTGGTCATACTTTTTGGTTCGAGGGTCTTTACATGCTGGATTTTCCTTGACCCACTCATTGATTTGTTTAATGTTCTTGAATGCTACCTTCTTAATTGCCTTTGTAATGAGTGGTTTGTCATCACTTTCCTTTATCCACTCATCATTGTTCTTAATATAAAGCACTTCCCTTTTAGTGTCGCTACAATGTATGGGGCGCAAATGGACTCCTAATTCTTTGATACCCTTTGAAAATATATTGGAGACACCATCTGCGTAACCAAGGTGCGCGAAATTCTCCAAGTCTGACAAATTCATCTTGATTGAGTCGACAAATTCGTCAATATTCAAGGCGTCTTTACACTGTTCATTCAAAAAGAAATTCAAGTTGAATGACTGGTTGTTACAATTGCTAATGTTGTTGATATTATTGTTATTGTTGTTATTTATAGTATTGAATGTTTCCTTCTTAAGTAATTCAATAATGAGATTACGTATTTCTTGATTCTCAATCATTTGCATTTTCATCATCTTTATAATGTCCTTACTATTTGGTTCTAAATCAGGCTCATCCGAGTCTTCTAAACATTGTTCATCTTCTGTTTTACAAGTTTCATCAGGTTTGCTGATGTTATTTTTTATACATTTCTTTTTATGTATCCATAATCCGTTTCGCGATTTATAAATCTTTTGGCAATTTGAACATGTCAGTGTGGCGTTTTTGGTGGTCACTTCTGTCACCGAAATGTCACCTGTCTGATGCTTCCTAGTGGAAATATGTCTAGTCCATTCGCTTTTTTTGTGACACACAAAGTCACATTTTTGACAACTAAATATGTTGGCGTTTTCGGCGTTTTGTTCCGTCATTTTTGTCACTAAAGTATGTCAAGAGAATAAAATAATGGATTTTACACAAAAATTTATCGTCACATTTTTTTCTCACAGAAAAAATAATTTAGAGCATATTGGTCACAATGTGAAAAAACAGTGTTTTTTGAAACTTTATTTGGGTTCTCAAATTTGGACATTTCTAAAAATGTCCATTTTTCATTTCCCTTTTTACTTTTGGGAAAATTATTATAACTTTGTAAAACTTTTCAAAAACTAAATAATAAATAACTTAAATAAAGTCAATAAAAATTGAATTAAAAGTATCAAAAGTATTAAAGTAACAAATATAAACAATTAAATAAAATGGCATTAGAACATACTTTTAAATTATTCGAATTCAACGTGTATAATAGTAAGGGTCCTAGTCAATCAAGTGACGAAGACGAAGAAGATAACGGCATGGGTTCATTCAATCGAGACAACTCAACATTCGCAATTCAAATGTTTGGAATCAATGAAGAAGGACAAAAGGCCTCCATTTTGGTAGAAGAATATCAGCCATTCTTTTACTTAAAAGTCGGAGACAAATGGACCAAAAGTATCAAGGACCAATTTGTAAATCATTTGAAATCAAAACTCGGGAAATATTATGAAAATTCCATCGTGGAATGTAAGCTAATCGAGCGAAAGAAGTTATACGAATTTGACGCCGGCAAATTACACCGTTTCATTCAAATCAAGTTCGCAAATGTGCCTGCTTATAACAGGGTTAAGAATTTTTGGTACAAAGACAGCGTCAACTCGGAAGGAGAAAAGGAGCGTGGTCTAATTCCCAATGGCTTTTGGTTTAAGGACTGTCATGTGGAATTATATGAAGCAAATATTCCGCCCTTGTTGCGATTCTTTCATCTGCGCGAAATCAGTCCATCCGGCTGGATAGCATTGCCTTGTAAAAAGACCTTTGAAATAAAGGGTTCCAATAAAACGACCACTTGTGACTTCGAGTTTTCAATCAATTACAAGAATATAGTTCCTCTAAATGAGAAGGAAAGTCGTGTTCCATACAAGATTATGAGTTTTGATATTGAAGCAAGTAGTAGTCATGGCGACTTCCCAGTGCCGATTAAATCGTATAAGAAATTGGCTACAAATATTGCCGACTATTTTGCTAAAATGACGACCGATATAACTCCTACATCGTGTAAAACACTTTTGTCAAATATTATAAGAACCGCATTCAATTTAACGGACTCCAAAGATACTGTAAAAAATATTGACCTAGTTTATTACAAAGGGAACTTAATAACACGACAAGATTTAGATGTAAGAATAGAAGAATGGTTAAAAACCAAGATAAGAGACAGAGAAGACAAACATGATGATACGCATTTAATAGAGGCGTTGTTTGAAAACGCAAATAAGGCGCTTCAAGTCAAAGAAAAAGAAGAAAAAGAAAAGGAAAACAATGATGATAATTCAGACGACGACTCGGGTTCAGAAGATGGACTAGTAGAAGAGGCAGACGATGAACCCAAGTATTTCCAACCAAATCCGTTAACAAGCTTTAAAGCAGACACCTATAAAAACAAACAATCGACCATTGTGGATATCATGTGCGACAAGAAGTTTGAACGCGAAGGCAAAATAAACGAGCTCATATTTGCCCTAAGAAACAATTTCCCTCCATTGGAAGGCGACAAGGTCACATTTATTGGCTCCACTTTTGTAAGATATGGTGAAAAAGAACCCTTCTTAAATCACTGTATTGCTTTAAATTCTTGCGACTCATTAGACGGTGTTGTCCCCAATTCGCAAATAGAGACATACAATTCAGAAAAGGAGGTATTAAATGCCTGGACCAATCTCGTTCAACGAGAGAACCCTGACATTATTATTGGTTACAACATTTTCAGTTTCGATTATGAGTTTATGTTTCGCAGGTCTCAGGAGCTAAGTTGCGCAGAAGATTTCTTGAAATTGTCTAGAAACAAGGACGAATTGTGCGCCACAATTGACTACAAGACGCAGAAGATGGAAATCGATAAGAGCAGCATTACTTTGGCATCAGGCACATATGATTTGTCCATTATCAAAATGAATGGCCGACTACAAGTCGATATGTTAAACTGGTTCAGACGCACAGAGAACCTCACTTCGTATAAGTTGGACTATGTTGGCGGCCACTTTATTGGCGATTATGTAAAGAAGTTGGAGCATCAGGAAACAGGACATACTCGCATATATACGGTTAATATGACCGGATTACAGACCGACAGTTTCATACATTTCGAGGAAATCAATCATTCGTCGGATTACTACAAAGATGGCGCTAAATTCCGCGTCTCGTATGTGAATAAAACAGAGAGTTGGTTTGAAGTCGATACTATAGAAAATCCGAAAGCAAAGGCCGTCAAATGGGGTCTAGCAAAAGACGATGTCTCACCCAAGGATATTTTCAGGATGACCAATGAGGGTCCGACCGCGCGTGCTGTCATTGCGAAATACTGTATTCAGGATTGTAACTTGGTTCAGCATTTGTTTTCAAAGGTGGATGTTGTAACGGATTTAGTCGAAATGTCGAAGTTATGTAGTGTTCCAATGAGTTTCTTGATTTTCCGAGGTCAAGGCATAAAGCTTACGAGTTATGTAGCGAAAAAGTGTAGAGAAAAGGGCGTCTTAATGCCGGTAATTAATAAGGGGTCCAAAGATGATGGTTATGAAGGCGCAATTGTTCTAGAACCGAAATGTGGACTATATTTAGACAATCCAATTGCGGTTGGTGATTTTGCGTCACTGTATCCGAGTTCGATGTTGTCGGAGAATTTGTGTCCTAGTAGTAAAGTGTGGACAAAGATATACGATTTGGCAGGCAATTTGGTGACAGAGACTGGTTCTAAAAATACAGAAACGAATGAATATATATATGATAATTTGCCTGGTTATGAATATGTCGACATCCGTTTTGACACGTTTCGGTATTACAGAAAGAACCCGAAAGCGCGGGCAGAAAAGATTAAAAATGGCTATAAATTGTGTCGATTTGCTCAACCGTTACATAACAAGGATAAGGTATTAGGGTCGGCTGGCGCCTTACAGTCGACTAACGTCTCTAGCTCGACTCAAGTCTTGGAAAAAGCGATTATGCCTTCTATTTTACAAGAATTATTGAAGGCAAGAAAAGACACAAGGAAACAAATCGAGAAAACGGATGACGACTTTATGAAAAACGTCCTCGACAAGCGGCAATTGGCTTATAAAGTGACGGCCAATTCATTATATGGCCAACTAGGCGCCAAAACCAGCACATTTTATGAGCCGGATATTGCTGCATCAACGACTGCGACTGGGCGACTATTGCTGACGTATGCGAAGCGTGTTGTAGAAGAATGTTATGGAGATACAACCGTTGACACCAAATATGGTCTTATAAATACGAAAGCGGAGTATGTTTATGGAGATAGTGTGGCAAATTATACACCAGTTTATGTAAAACATAATAACCTGATTGACATATTAACTATTGAAGAATTGGCCGTTAAATATGGTAAAAATAATTGGGTAAAATGTTCTGAAGAAGGTAAACAAGACAAGGAATTCTGCGAACTCAATGCTGTGGAGACATGGACTGAAAAAGGTTGGACCAAAATGTTTCGAGTGATTAGACACGAATTAGCTTCTCATAAGAAAATGATGAGAATTTTGACACACACTGGTTGTGTTGATGTAACAGACGACCATTCACTTGTAAGAGCAGATGGAAAAGAAGTATCTCCAAAAGAGGTTAAAGTAGGAACCGAGCTGTTACACTTTCCACTTTTAGAAAAAGTGGAGCAAAACAATCATAAGATGTTTACAAATAGTCATTATAAAACAATGATTGAAGCAGCAATGTATACTAATTATTTAAACTGTAATAATATTAATTTTAGAATAACTAGTGAAAATGATATGTGTATTATTGTTATTCCTGAGAACATAGACTTTAAAAACGCTATTGCTATTAAAAAAATACATGATCTCGAATATTCAGGCTATGTATATGATTTAACAACAGATAATCACCATTTTGCCGCTGGAATAGGAAATATGATAGTTCACAATACGGATTCAGTATTCTTCACATTCAACCTACAAGATAAAGAAACTGGCGACAAAATTATTGGCACCAAGGCCTTAGAATTGTCTATCGAAATAGCAAAAGAAGCGTGTCATAACGTCTCCAAGTTTTTGAAACAACCCCACGACTTCGAATATGAGAAGACATTCTTGCCGTTCTGTCTTCTATCAAAGAAGCGCTATGTCGGCATATTATATGAGCATGACCCTAATAAGGGCAAGCGAAAGGAGATGGGTATCGTTTTAAAACGCCGCGACAATGCGCCAATTGTGAAAGACGTATATGGCGGTGTAATCGACATCTTAATGAAGGAACGTGACATCAAAAAAGCACTTGATTATGTCGACAAGTGTCTCCAAGAATTGGTCGACGGAACGGTGCCGATTGAGAAACTGATTATTACTAAATCCTTGCGGTCATTTTACAAAAATCCGCAGCAAATTGCTCACAAAGTCTTGGCTGACCGAATTGGAGCGAGAGAGCCAGGTAACAAGCCAACATCCGGTGACAGAGTACCATTTGTATACATCGTTAATCCAAATAAAAAGGCACTACAAGGCGAGAAAATAGAGACACCAACATTCATTAGAGAGAACAATATACAAATCGACTATTCGTTTTATATTACAAACCAAATCATGAAGCCACTGCTACAGCTCTTTGGTCTAGTATTGGAAGATATTTGGATGAGTCAGAAACCGCCAAGGCGGGCAAAAGTGTCGACACTTAGAAAGGATATCGAAACTGTGAAACGCGACTTTTCGACAGATAGTAAAAAATGTGAAGACAAGATTGCCAAGATGAAAGATAAGGAGGTGAAGACATTGATATTTGATAAGTATTTGAGAGTAACCAATAATGCGAAAGAAGGAAATCAAAGTGTTACCAACTTCTTTCAGAAGAAGTAAGAGACAAGAAGAAATAAGAGACGAGAACTAAAAGTAAAACATTTATTACACAAAATGTAATAAATTTTTTATTCAAATTATAGCTAAAAACAAGATAACTTTAATGGAATCCAGCAAATGATTGTCCGTGAAAACCTTTGGTAGTATTTTTATTTGTAAACACATCGTAGACAATTTTTGTTAAATAAGCGACTTGCTTAGTAAGCTTAGAGATCTGTTTAATATGTTGACCAAAATTGTAACTTTCATATTCATTATCGCTTTCACTTTCACTAACTGCTTCATCTGCGTCTTCTTCATTATTGTTGTCTTCCTCGGTTTCATCATACTCACTATCTTCGGCTTCATTTTCTACTTCACTTGCATCCGCTTCTTCATTTTCTGCTTTTTCATTTTCTGCTTTTTCATTTTCTGCTTCACTTGCCATTTTATAGGTCTTCTCTTGTCTATTCTGACACACATCATTGTAATCGGCAATCCCCTCATAATCAAGTTTATACATGATGGCATTTGGGCTTCTCTCATGTAACTTGGCTATTTCCTGAATAGATAATCCAAGTAAATCAAATTCCCTCTCTAATCTCAAACATTCATTAACAGTCCATTTAGTTCCAGTACGTCTATACATTATATACTATAATAACAGTATATACCTTTATATTGTTTTAACAAAACATTTTATCAAGAACTCATTCGGTCATCTATGTTCTGTATTCCGGTGAACAATTGTCTCATACATTAAAATATTGTTAGAAGGGTCGTAAACAAACCGGTCATTGTTGTCGGCATTTGTTGACGGATGAAACAATGATTCGAAAAAGCGACTTGATAGTGTATTTAACAAATCGTCGGTAATTTGATTGCCGGATAAATCAAAAATAATTTCGTTACCGGATGGGTCTCTTGCTGTAGTTGTTGTAGGTCTTGCTGCTGTTGTAGGTCTTGCTGCTGTTGTAGGTCTTGCTGCTGTTGTTGTATTTTGGTCTCTAACATGATTTCGGACATCAAATCTACACACAGGACATCTAACATTGCTTTGAAACCATTCGTCAAACTGAGATGGTACAAATAAATGACCGCAATGATGTATTTGTCTCACCAAGTCGTCAATATTAAACCTATCCAATGATATTGGACATGATTCAGATAAAGGTCTTTCAATATCACCATATCTAACAAGTCTAGATGCGGCGTCTAGTTGCTCAACAGTAGGTCGGATGGTAACTGATGTATTTAAAAAGGATGATAAAATATCCGACATTTGGCTTCCGAATGTGCTTCTATTTGTATTTGTATTTGTATTAAGATATTCTATTGGACTAATTGGAGTTCGGTAATCATAAACCACATTAGGTCTTATATTTTGAAATGCGCTATTCAGTCTAGAACCGTGTTGTTGTCTCTGCGTTTGTTGTTGTCTAGAACCTTGTTGTTGTCTCTGCGTTTGTTGTTGTGTAATATACACAATATTATCTCTGATTTCATTCAGCGTGCCATATAGTCCATCTATTTGTGTAAATACACGTTCTGATTGAGCAAGCAACACGTTCAATAATCGATGCTGTAAATTACTAGTAGAAATCATATTATTTCTAATATCATCTATCATGCCGTAAAGCCTCTCAATTTGGGTGCTTATACGCATATATTGCCCCGTATATATATCAAGGGCTCTCTGTTCAAAAGTTGTAAAACTCATTTCTATATAATATAATATATGAAATCTGTTTAAATGTATTGTATTATATTTAATTATTAGTTGAATAATGTTATCAGAAAAATATTGTAATAAAGGCCTTTCCGGGCTAGCAAACCTAGGCAACACCTGTTTTTTAAACTCATGTATGCAAGTATTATCCCATACATACGAACTAAACGATTTTTTAAATCAAGAAACCTACAAGAAAAAACTAAAGAAAAATTACGACTCGGCGCTCTTGTTAGAATGGGACGAATTGCGCAAGCTATTGTGGAGCGAAAATTGTATCATATCTCCGTCAAAATTCGTCGGGACGGTTCAAAAGTTGGCAAAAATAAAGGACCGAGACCTTTTTACCGGCTTTTCTCAAAATGACCTCCCTGAATTTCTATTATTTGTAGTAGATTGTTTCCATAATGCGCTGTCAAGAGAAGTGAACATGACAATCCAAGGCAAAATCGAAAACGAACGCGACAAAACAGCTGTCCTTTGCCTTGAACGAATAAAGCAAATGTACAGTAATGACTATTCTGAAATTTGGAATATTTTTTACGGTATCCAAGTTTCAAATTTAACGTCTGTTGAAACCGGAAATAATATTAGCTTGACACCGGAGCCCTATTTCATGCTTAATTTACCAATACCGGAAGCCAATAAGTCTCCATCATTGATAGATTGTTTTAATTTGTATGTCGAAGGCGAGACCATGGATGGTGACAATGGTCGTCTAAACGAACTAACTGGTAAAAAGGAGACAGTCCGAAAGAACTTGACATTTTGGAGTTTCCCAAATATATTAGTAATTGATATTAAGAGATTTAATGCGGCCAATCGTAAAAACCAGGTTCTAGTAACATTCCCATTAGACGATCTTAATTTATCTGAATATGTCATTGGTTACAATAAGGAGAGCTATGTTTACGACTTGTATGGAGTATGTAATCACAGTGGCTCGGCACAAGGAGGACATTATACCGCATTCGTAAAAAACGCAAATGGTAAATGGTATCATTTTAATGATACTAGTGTGTCCGAAGTGGGGGTACCGAGTCAAATCATTAGCCCCAAGGCATATTGTTTTTTCTACAGAAAACGACCGATTGTAAAATAAATTATATTGGAATTTATTTGGTTTATATAATATATAATATATAATGAGTAATTCTAGTTCTACGTCTACTTCTAATTCATTTATAGATACAAATATTATCACAGGTTTAGGAAACGTGGCTACAGATACATATAATTTTTTTAATGGGATACTGTCAAATCCAAGTGTAATAATCATTGTTGTAGGTGTTTTATTAATTTACATAGCAATGTTTTTTTCTTTAGGAGATACAAATTCTAGCACAAGTTCATCGTCAGGTGGCATGTTTTCAGGACTATCTAATGCGAAATTTACATCATCTACTACAACTACATCTGATACGTCGTCATCTAGTATAAAATACTTGGGAATACTTGGTGCTGCTATATTTTTCATTTTAATTGTCATAAATGGATTCCAATACTTTTTTGGCGTTGATATCGTAGCAAAAATATCGGATTTATTTTCAGGAAATCCAATTGTTGATATATCAGTGGATACAACAGCAGCACAAAGTGGTTCAGGTTCAGGAACAGGAGCAGGTTCAGGAACAGGAGCAGGTTCAGGAACAGGAGCAGGAACAGGAGCAGGAGCAGGAACAGGAGCAGGTTCAGGAACAGGAGCAGGAGCAGGAACAATAGAACAAATAAAATTATACCCTCAAGTCTTTAATATTCCCGGAAACGATTATGTATACCCGGATGCGAAGGCACTGTGTAGCGCATATGGTTCTAGATTAGCAACATATAAAGAAGTTGAAGATGCGTATAAAGGTGGAGCAGAATGGTGTAATTATGGCTGGTCAGAGGGACAAATGGCGTTATTTCCTACACAACAGAAAACATGGGACAAATTACAAACAATAGAGGGTCATGAAAACGATTGTGGACGCCCTGGTATAAATGGCGGATACATGAAAAATCCGGCAGTTAGATATGGTGTCAATTGCTATGGGTTCAAGCCGCGAATGACAGCCGAAGAGGAAGAAATAATGGCGACTAGCCCAATATATCCGAAAACAAAAAAGGATATTGCAATGGAGCAAAGAGTAAAATATTGGAAGGATAAATTGAGCTCTATATTGGTGTCACCGTTTAATCATACAAGGTGGAGTAAAATATAAATTGTATTTTTATTGTTTTTATTTTATTTCCTATTACTTATGTCAATGATAAGATGAAAAATACCATATAAAACCCAAAAACTAACATATGTTATCCACATTAAAGACAGGTATCTCAATTGAAAATATATAACAGTTACAATACAATCTTTAATTTTTTTACAAAATAATTTTAGTTTGTAATTATCGCCTAGTGTTAGTTGATAGTATATATTCATATTAACTGCTAATTTTTTCCGACAAATAGGACAAGTATGTGTTTTTAACGCCCATTCTAAAAAACAATTTGGATGAAAATTACAGTCACAAACGCAAGTATAGTTAAATAAATAGATTGTCTGCATTTTTGTAATGGGATTAGTTAGTTTCTCTTCAGGTTCCCAACAAATCAAACAATATATTATGTCATCTTCTTTTATTTCTTCTTTTATTTCTTCTTTTATTTCTTCTATTATTTCTTCTATAACAGGTTCCTTTT
>Ga0114967_10004256_pt1 | contig 11558 bp, 11 predicted proteins | sample M_130628_MF_Meta_FD_92639 | JGI IMG/M metagenome (GOLD analysis project Ga0114967, IMG submission 92639) | Freshwater microbial communities from Lake Montjoie, Canada to study carbon cycling - M_130628_MF_MetaG | ecosystem: Environmental > Aquatic > Freshwater > Lake | place: Lake Montjoie... | reverse complement strand
GAGTGGTGTTATCCAAGTAGGTCAAGGATTTATTGCGAAAGCTACTGGCAGTACGGTTACGTTTAACAACAGTATGCGTGTGACTAATAATGCTGATCAATTCTTTAAAGCGGCACCAGAGCGCAGTCGTTACTGGTTGAACCTAAGCAGTTCAACAGGTATGTTATCTCAAACGTTGGTAGCTTATATGACCAATGCTACTAATGATTATGATGCTGCGATTGATGGGAAGTACTTTAATGATTCGGCTACTGCTTTGACCTCGGTGTTTAATAATCAAGAGTATGCTGTACAAGGAAGAGCTTTACCTTTTGTTTCTAGTGATGTAGTATCGTTAGGGTTTAAAGCAGAAACAGCGGGAACTTATACAATTGCGTTGGATCACACAGACGGATTGTTTGCTGCGAATCAAGCGATCTATTTAAAAGATAATTTGACAAATACTACTTATGACTTAGGAGCAGGAAGTTATACTTTCTCTACTAGTACAGGTGTTTACAACGGACGATTTGAAATCGTTTACCAAGGTACTTTGGGTGTAGGAACCCCAACTTTGACTGCTGACCGTTTGGTAGCGTATACTCAAAACCAACAATTGGTGGTGGACGCTGGTACCGTAACTTTGGATAATGTAAAAGTATTTGATATCCAAGGACGTCTTTTGGCCTCGGTATCCTCGATTAACGCTACGGAAGTTCGCATTCCATTGGATACAACAAATGAAATCATTTTGGTAAAAGCTACTTCTGCTGATGGCGTTACCGTTACTAAAAAGATTATAAAATAAAAAAAATTAGGGTTAGGTTATTAAAATGTCTGCTTCACTTTGTTGGAGCGGGCTTTTTTGTTTAGCCTATTTTGCTTATTCGTCATCTTCCTCGTCTAGTTCTTCGGAATCTTCGTTTTCGCTTGTGAACTCAAAGAAGGAGAACACGGAACCGCCATAGTTTTTTTGGAAAGAGAAGTTGGCCATATGGTCCAGCTTAGTGTATTTAGAATGTTCTACTACGAGCATGCCCTCTTCGTCAAGCAATTCCTTTTCGAAGATTAGTTCGATGATGGTTTCGAATTCTTTTTGGTCGAGGTTGTAGGGTGGGTCGGCGAAGATAATGTCGTAATTGCCGTGGTGTTTTTCTAGGAATTTGAAAACATCGCTTTTGATGGCGGTGATGTCAAAGTCGAATTCTTTACTTGTTTTCTTGATAAAGTTGACGCAGCCCATATCGCCGTCTACGCAAAGAATAGGGGAGCAGCCTCTTGAGGCAAACTCATAGCTGATGCTTCCGGTGCCTGCGAACAGTTCCAGTATTTTGAGTTCGCTGAAATTAAAATGGTTGTTCAGCACGTTGAACAGTGCTTCTTTACTCATATCGGTGGTGGGGCGAACGGGTAGGTTTTTTGGGGGTGTAATGCGTCGGCCTTTGAATTTTCCGGAGATGATTCTCATGAGTTGAATAGGATAAAGTGTTCTCTATTTTCTATGTCGGTGAAATCATTTTGCATGAAGCTGACATCGAAGAGCGAGACGTTGCGGATGTATTTGTATGCTATAGAATATAAGGTATCTTCTTCCATGACCTTGCCCAGTAATTCCAGTTTAAAGTATTCTGGATTTAGAAGCAATTGTTCGGCGGCGAAGAGGATGTAGTACAGAAAGTCTTCGGGGGTTTTATAGTCGAAGGAATTGTAGAGCAGCAGTTTTTGGTTTTGGATGACTATGATTTCGAAATGGCCTTGCTCGATGTGCACGAACATTTTGCGTTCCTCGCTGTTTCTAGACACTTCTAATAGTTTGTTGACCAAGATGGTATTGGCGTGTTTGTATTCAAAGCTTCCGAATTGGTCAATGAAATAGTTGTTCATATTCACATAGGGAATGTAGACGTTTTTCATTTCGTAGATGGGCAAGTCGTCGTAGGCAAAGAAGTCGGTTTCAAACACTTTGGTATTGAACTGTAGATAGCTTCCTAGGTACTCTTCGTCAAAAAGGACGGAAGGAACGAAGGTGGACAGGTTGTTGCTGTGGATGATCGTTATTTCGTCGTACTGGGCTTTCAATTCGCTATAGGTCTCAAACGCTTCGGCGAAGAGGTCTTCAATTTTGGCTGTTACGTTGACGTTTCCTAGTTCGACTTTATGCAGTTCGGTGGGTTTGTTGGTCAAGGTATCGAAGGTTGCAAAAGACAGGCCTTTCAAGGAAACTTGAATGACTAGTTTTTGGTATGATTTTTCCATTACATTGGAATTTTGCGACATGAAACTGGCTGTTTTAAGAAACAGGACAAACTTACTAAAATTTAGTGATTGAAAAATTAAAGAAGGGAAAGATTGTTGTTTGTTGGGGTACAAACTTCTGTTGATAAAAGGGCGAGCTCGGTTAAAATGCGTTATATTTGGCCTTCGAAAACCAGGATCTATTCTAATGACTTCTAGCCAGTTTTATGGCCTTTTGCGCCAAGCCTTTCCATTCCAGCCTACGGTAAAACAAGATGTGTTTTTCCAGCAGATTGCGATTTTTTTGACCAGTACGAACCGGGAAGAGCTTTTTGTCTTGAAGGGGTATGCAGGTACGGGGAAGACTACGGTAATTTCGACCATTGTCAACAATTTGGCTTCCATCCAAAAGAAGTATGTATTGTTGGCCCCGACCGGTAGGGCTGCCAAGGTCATTGCCAACTATTCGAATAAGCCCGCCCATACGATACATAAAAAGATTTATTTTCCTAAGAAGAGTAAGGGGGGAGGCGCTTCCTTTGTGATGCACCCTAATAAGCACAAGAACACCATCTTTATCGTGGATGAATCGTCCATGATTTCGGATGTGAATACCGAGTCGAAATTGTATGAGAACGGTTCGCTCCTAGACGACCTCATGTCCTATGTATACAATGGCGAGGGGTGTAAGTTATTGCTCCTGGGGGATACGGCCCAATTGCCCCCGGTACAGCTGGATGTGAGTCCGGCCCTAAACACCGACAGTTTAGCCGTACACTATAATAAGGAAGTCTTTTCGATCGAGTTGGATGAAGTCATGCGTCAGGAAGAGCAATCGGGTATCCTATACAATGCTACCGAGTTGCGGGAGTTATTGAAGAGTGCGTTTGCGGACACCTTTCAGTTTGATTTGAAGGGCTTTAAAGATATCGTTAGGCTGACCGATGGCTTTGACATACAGGATGCGATACAAAGTGCTTATAGCAATTATAGTATAGAAGACACTTGCTTTATTGTGCGTTCGAATAAGCGTGCCAATCAGTATAACCAGCAGATTCGGTTGAAGATCTTGGATAAGGAAAGTGACTTATCGGTGGGGGATTATTTGATGGTGGTAAAGAACAATTACTTTTGGTTAAAAGAGACGGACGAGGCCGGGTTTATTGCTAATGGAGATATCGTGGAGGTGTTGGAGATTTATAACTTCAAGGAGTTGTACAACTTTAAGTTTGCCAAAGTCAAGATTCGCATGGTGGATTACCCTGATCAGAAGCCCTTTGAGACCATGTTGTTGTTGAATACTTTGACGAGTGAGTCGCCATCCTTGACTTATGAGGAAAGCAACATGTTGTATCAAGAAGTGATGAAAGACTATGAGGAAGAGAAGGCATCGTATCGCAAGTTTTTGAAAGTCAAGGAGAATCCGTATTTCAATGCGTTGCAAGTGAAGTTCTCTTATGCCATTACCTGTCATAAATCGCAGGGAGGGCAGTGGAATACCGTCTTTATTGAACAACCGTATCTTCCTAATGGTATCGATACCGATTACATCCGTTGGTTATACACTGCGGTAACCCGAGCCAAGGACAAATTGTACCTTATTGGCTTTAAGGACGAGACCTTTGTTTCTCGTTAACCGTCCCCATTAAAACATTTCGAATTTTTTGTAGTCCGTTTTCGTAAGAAGTAGGGCTTTATCTGCTATGGGTTAGTTTCATCTGAGCCCAGTCTTTGCCTAGCTTTAGGTAGGCTTTTGGGTGCTTTCAGCCATAAGGTTAGTATGGCGTAACCATGGAGTAATCATGGAGTAAGTATGAAGTAACTGCACTTCATACCGTAGGAAAGCCTTTGGGAACCCTTATGAATGCTGGGGTTGGTGATTTTAGTAAGTTGGGCCCTTTTCACAAAAACCTACGTAAGAATTGCCTAAAACCTGTAGGAATTCGCCCTTTTTGCACCCTGATGTTGTAGGATAAAATGACTCCGAAAATAGTTTTACTATTTGGGTATTCCCATTCAGAAAGGCGGTATATTGTAGGCTTAAAAATTTTACTCAAAAAAGATGAAAAAACGTATTGGGATAGTTGGTATGATGGTTCTATTTTTAACGGCACTGTTGGGTTGTAGCACCACGGAAAGCAGTACCGCCTATGTTAACGATCCTGTTGTCATCACGAATCCGCCCACGGGCTTCCAAGTTCCCGCTACTACCGATATCGTGATGTATGAGATTAATCCCAGTGCTTACAGTACGACCCATGATTTGGAGGGGATTGTCAACCGCTTGGATGCTATTAAGGCTTTGGGGGTGAATACGATTTGGATTATGCCGATCCATCCTGTGGGGCAGTTGAATTCCTTTGGTTCGGTTTATTGTGTAAAAGATTATACGGGGGTTCGCAGCAGTTTGGGCACCCTTGACAATTTAAAAACGTTGGTTACTAAAGCCCATGAAAAGGGGATTGCGGTACTGTTGGATTGGGTTGCCAATCACACCTCGTGGGATCATGCCTGGATCACGGATCATCCTGATTGGTATACCCATAACGCTAGTGGGGCGATTATTAGTCCGGCCGGCACCAACTGGAACGATGTGGCCGATTTGAATTTTGACCATGCGAATTTGCGTTTGGCCATGATCGACGCCATGAAGTATTGGGTTACAGAGGCTGATATCGATGGGTTTCGTTGTGATGCGGCGAATTATGTTCCCGTTACTTTTTGGCAGCAAGCCATCACGGCTTTGAATGCGATTCCGAATAAACACCTGATATTATTGGCGGAGGGTGATGATCCAGGGCAATTGACGGCCGGATTTCAAATGAGTTTCTCGTGGAATTATATGTCGGCTTTAAAGAATGTTTTTGGCACTGCTCAGGCCAATGCTACTACTTTGTATGCTTCTAGTGCTGGTGAGTATACTGCCATCCCTTTGGGGAAGCGCAAGTTGCGTTTTACTACTAATCATGATGAATCGAATCTTGCATCGCCTTTGACCGTTTATGGCAATATTAATGGCGCTTTGGCTGCCTCGGTGGTGGCGATTTATATGGACGGCGTTCCGATGCTTTATAGTGGGCAGGAGGTAGGCGTGACTGTGAATTATAGTTTTAATGCCTCTTCTTCAATTAATTGGAATGCTAACAGTAGTATACTGCAGGCATACCAACAATTGTTAGCCTTTTACAATCAATCCATCGCTGCCCGTCGAGGGACGCTGTTTGATTACAGTACGGCCCAAATCATTGCCTTTGAGAAGCGCACTGCTGCGGAAAGCGTATTGGTTCTTGTGAATCCGCGCAATTCGGTTAAGACCTATGCGGTGGCTGCGGCTTTGCAGGGCGAGTGGACCAATGCGTTGACGAATGCCCCTGTTACTTTGGGTACGAATTTCGATATGACTGCTTACCAATATTTGGTTTTGAAAAAATAAACTTTGTATCTTAGCTACTCTAAAACACACAACATATTTTTCCATGAACGTTATTGCTGTTATTCCGGCCCGTTATGCTTCTACACGATTTCCTGCAAAGTTGATGCAGGATTTGGGAGGAAAGACGGTGATTACTCGTACTTATGAAGCTGCTTTGCATACGGGTTTGTTCTCGGATGTGTTTGTGGTAACCGATTCCATCCTTATTTATGATGAGATTATTAGTAATGGCGGCAAGGCCATTATGAGTGTGAAGACCCACGAGAGTGGCAGTGATCGTATCGCAGAAGCCGTGCAATCGCTGGAGGTGGACATCGTCGTGAATGTGCAGGGCGATGAGCCTTTCATCAATAAAGAGCCTTTGGCCAAAGTCATCGACTTGTTCCGCACCGATTTTGAAAAGAAGATAGACTTGGCTTCCTTGATGGTTGAGATTAAAGACAAAGAAGAAATTGAGAATCCGAATAACGTGAAAGTAGTGGTGGACCAAAGTGGGTTTGCCCTCTATTTTTCCCGTTCGGTGATTCCGTATCCCCGCGATCCTGAAGCGGGTGTGCGCTATATGAAACACATTGGCATCTATGCCTTCCGAAAAGAAGCCTTACTGGCCTTTTACCACTTACCGATGAAAACCTTAGAAGCTTCTGAGAAATTGGAGCAGTTGCGTTATTTAGAATTTGGCAAGCGCATCAAAATGGTGGAGACTACGCATGTGGGGATTGGGATTGATACGGTGGAGGATTTGGAGAGAGCGCGAAAACTAATAACCTAAAATTTCAGTGATGAAATTTTAGGTTATTAGTTTTTAGTCGCAGTTTGCAGTCGCAGTTTGCAGTCGCAGTCGCAGTCGCAGTTTGCAGTCGCAGTTTGCAGTCGCAGTTTGCAGTCGCAGTCGCAGTTTACAGTCGCAGTCTCAGTTGCAGTTTTCAGTCTCAGTTTTCAGTCGCAGTCGCAGTTTTCAGTCGCAGTCGCAGTTTTCAGTCGCAGTTTTCAGTCGCAGTTTTCAGTCGCAGTTTTCAGTGGCAGTTTTCAGTGGCAGTTTTCAGTCTCAGTTTTCAGTGGCAGTTTTCAGCGGCAGTGGCAGTCGCAGTGAACAAAAACTGGGTTCCCGCCTTCGCGGGAATGACAAATGATGGAACGCTTCGCTGGTGTTTAGTGGTGGTGGGGATAGTATATTGTCTATTTTTGTGATTATCACTTAAGCGAGCTCAAGTTGATGTGTTCCCTCCTTCGTCGGCATGACAAAATTATACTAAACTATTTATGGTTCTTAAGGGCTTATCGTGAGTGCTTGCTCGGGTTGATGGAGGCAGTGGTAGTTTTCAGTCGCAGTCTTCAGTCTCAGTTTTCAGTCAAGGGTTGAAATTCCAAAAATTAAATTCCAAATTCCAATATTAGTTGTTCTAACTGGGTTCCCGCCTTCGCGGGAATGACAAATGATGGAAAGGTTTTTAGAATTCTTCGCTTTCGTGGTCGAAGTAGCCTTTGTTTTTGATCTTGTTGGAGAAGAAATTGAGGAAGAGTACTACGAAGGATAGGAAGAATAGGGCTTGTATGCTTACTAGCATTTTGGCGTACATGGTTACGGGGACGTAGTCTCCGAAGCCTATGGAGGAGGAGGTGACCATGCTGAAATAGATGGGGTCGTACCAAGTTTCGAAGGGTCGGTTCATGTTGGATCCGCAATCGTAGAGGACTCCGAAGGCGAATACGATTTCGAGGTAATTGAAGAACAGTAGGAGCATCGAACGTTTATACGACCGGGGTCTGGAGAGCATGTCGGATGCAAAGATGAGCGTGGGGATGTAGAGTACGGTTTCGATGAGCAAATAGGTCATTACGAGTACGATGGTGAGGTTCCCTTGCCAGTCGTTTAACAGGATTATAAACGGAAAGGCCACTTTGAGGAGGACATAAATATCCATCATGAGGTCTTGGTATTCGAATCCGATTTTGTGCGCGTAGTGCTTGATGTAGAGTCCGGGAAACAGCAACTGGGAAATGGAGAGGAAGAGGCGGACGATTTTCTCGATGCCGTTATCGTCTTGGTGGTCGTTGTTCCAGATGGCTCGGATGTTGAGTATTCTTTTTTGGAGCGGGGTAACGTTGAAGCGGTTGCGGTCCCGATTTGTTATTTTGCCTAGCAATAGTTTTTTTAGAAAGTGTTTCATTAGGCCAGTTTTTTGATGGTGAATAGTTCGTTATGCTTTTCCACTTTGGGGTACATCCGAAGGGAATAATTGCCGCCGAATTTCGCTTTGTAGGTTGCGTTGCGTTCCTCTTGGGCTTGGGTAATCACCATGGTATTGAACAGGATGAACCCGTTAACGTTCAGTATGTCGTTTACTCGGTTGATGAAGAAGTCTTCGAACAGGAAGTTGGGCATCGTCGTATCCTGAAAAATGTCAATAATAATGAGGTCGTAGGTTTTTTTGGTTTTCAATACAAACTCAAAGGCATCATCGATTACGAGTTCGAGGTTAGGAATCTGATCCAGTTTAAAGTATTCTTTGGCTATCGCTATTACTTGTGCGTCCAATTCAACACCCGTTATTTTTCCCGTAAACTTTATGTCGTCTACTAGGGTCTTGATGACGCTACCGGCGGCTACGCCTAGGACTAGGACGCTGTTGAATTTTTGGATGCGTTCGAATCCTATATACCTTAGGCCTTTGCGCAGGATGCGTTGGAGGCTACCGAAGGAGTAATTGGTGTTTTGGCTGTCTAGCACCAATTGGCCATTGTTCCAAGTCACTTCCAGCGTTTTGCTGATGGTGGAATTTTTCTTGAGGACGTTCACCGGTAGGAAGTAGCTGAAGAGTTTTTGGAGCATTGGAAATAATTTATTCAAAAATAATAGATTTAATACTAAATTTACGAAAAATAACGCAAGTGAAACGGCACCTTTATCAATTTATTTTTTTTCGCTTGTGCGGTTGGAAGATTGTAGGGACGGTCTCTGAGGAAGTCAAGAAATGCATCTTGATGGTTATCCCGCATACTTCGAATTTGGATTTCTTTTTGGGCTTGTTTTCCCGTGGGATTTTGCAGCGGGAGATGAACTTTGTGGGCAAAAAAGAACTTTTTATGTTTCCCTTTGGCTACTATTTTAGAAGCATAGGCGGTGCGCCTTTGGACCGGAGTGGAGGGAAGAACCTAGTGGACGCGATCGTTGATGTGTTTAATTCCCGAGAAGTCTTTCGCATGGCCATTGCGCCTGAGGGCACTCGGAAAAAAGTAACGGAGCTGCGCACGGGGTTTTACTTTATTGCCTTGAAAGCTGGCGTTCCGATAGTCCCGGTGGCGTTTGATTATGGAAAGCGGGAAGTTCGCCTAGGCGCTCCTTTTACCGTAACTGGCGATTATGAAGCTGATATGAAGATTATTGCAAACCATTTTGCTGGAGTAAAGGGCAAGCATCCGGAGCTGCAGTATCAATTTTAAACCTATGGAAATGAATTATAAAGCATTGCATGCTGCTCATAAAGTAGCTTCTTTGTATGGCCGTTATATCACCTTGGAACACCTTGAGCCTTTGTTGGCTCCCTACAACCCCAAGGTAGTAGGTACTTCGGTACAGGGGCGGCCTATTTATCGACTGGATTTGGGTACGGGACCTGTAAAAGTCTTGATGTGGTCTCAGATGCATGGGAATGAGAGCACCACTACTAAGGCTTTGTTTGATTTCTTGCATTTGCTGGAGGCAGACCCTGAGGTTGGAAGCTCCTTACTTTCTCGTTTTACCTTTTGTGTGTTGCCCCTGTTGAATCCGGATGGCGCTGCGGCGTATACTCGGGTGAATGCTAATGGCGTTGATTTGAATCGGGATGCCCAAGATTTATCGCAACCTGAGAGTAAGGTTTTGAGAGCTGTCTTTGACGACTTTGGTCCGGACTACTGTTATAATTTGCATGACCAGCGTACGATTTTTGGGGCGGGAAGTACGGGACATCCTGCTACGGTATCCTTTTTGGCCCCCGCTTATAATGAGGCTAGAGAGGTGAATGAGGTGCGCAGCAGTGCCATGGAAGTCATTGTGGCGATGAACGAAACGTTGCAAAGGTATATTCCGAATCAGGTGGGGCGTTTTGACGATTCGTTTAATTTGAATTGCGTGGGTGATACCTTCCAATATATGGGGGTTCCTACGATCTTGTTTGAGGCGGGGCATTTCCCTGGTGATTATGAGCGCGAAGAAACCCGCTACTGCATTTTTATCGCCTTAGTCTCGGGATTGGTTTATTTGAGCGAAAACGTTATAGTTAGCAACAAAATCGATGATTATTTAAAAATTCCGCAAAATAAAGTCGTTTTTTATGATTTTGTTTATAAAAATGTTAATATAAATTATGATAGTAACGAAAAAATTAGCAATTTTGCAGCACAGTTTACAGAAGTTCTTACCGAGGGAAAAGTCGTTTTTGAAGCTCGCCTAGCGCAAGTGGATCACTTAGAATCGTATTTTGGCCATGTTACTATCGATGCGCAAGGAGCGCTCTATCGTGATGGCCGAAATAACCAGCCGGAAGTAGGCATGGCAGCAAATTTTGAGTTGGGCGACCGTCTAAAAATAGTCAACGGAGGATTGGTATCCTGACGGATTGTTTTTGCACGACACTGGGTTTGATTTACTTCTAGTACTGCCAAAACTAATTAAGTAAGTAAAACTTTTTTTTATGAGTAAGTTTCGTTTAGATGAAGTAGACCACCAAATCTTGGATATGTTGATTGACAACACTAGAATTCCTTTTACCGATATTGCTAAAAAATTATTGATTTCTGCGGGAACGGTTCACGTTCGTGTGAAGAAAATGGAAGATTCCGGGATTATCATGGGTTCGTCCTTGTCTTTGGATTATGAAAAACTAGGGTATTCCTTTATTGCTTATGTGGGTGTATTTTTGAACAACACTTCCCAAACTAAATTTGTCTTGGAGCGTATAAATGAGATTCCGTATGTAACGGTGGCTCATGTGACTACAGGAAAATTCAATATTTTTTGTAAAATTAGAGCGAAAGATACGAAGCATGCTAAAGATGTGATCTTTATGATTGACGACATTGAGGGTGTTTATAGAACGGAGACGATGATTTCGCTAGAAGAGAGCATTAATGATAAGAAACGATTGATGCATACCATTTTTCAAGAATTAGACTAGTGAAATGCTCAAAATATTATGAAACCTCAAGCCCTGCTTGAGGTTTTTTTTATTAACTTACTACCTAAAAATTTGCCGTCATGTATACCTTACCCAAAATAGAGCGCTTTAACCAGAACGTCTTGTCGAAGTACCATGTGTATAACAGTGTGTTTATCACCTTACCGTTTGATGCGATTGACAATACGGGGGTGTTGTTGCCTTTGTTTACGGAGGTTTGCGAGGCAGGCTTTAAGAGCAGCAAGTCGCCTAAGGAGATTGTGGATTCCTTTGCTGCTAAGTACATGGATGCGCCTACGGAGCAGCAAAAAGTGGATTTATTGTTTCGTTTTCTGCAATATGTCGAGCGTCAGATTGTCTTGTTTGATGCCATAGAAGATGCGGCGTTCCCGGTGGTGAATAATATGGAGGGGCGGGGGTCGTTGCGCGATATCAAAGAAAAGACCGAGGCGAAGGACTAGCGGCAGGAATTGATTGCTTTTTTGGAGGAGTTTACGATTCGTACGGTCTTGACGGCCCATCCGACGCAGTTTTACCCTGGGGCGGTCTTGGGGATCATCACCGATTTGACCGAGGCTGTGCGGCGGAACGATTTGAATACCATTAAGCAGCTGCTATCGCAGTTGGGCAAAACCCCATTCATTAAAAAAGAAAAGCCTACGCCTTTTGACGAGGCGGTGAGTTTGATTTGGTATTTAGAGAACGTCTTTTACCAGACGATAGGCGAGATGATGCAGTATTTGCAGAAGAAT
>Ga0114967_10004255_pt1 | contig 11560 bp, 13 predicted proteins | sample M_130628_MF_Meta_FD_92639 | JGI IMG/M metagenome (GOLD analysis project Ga0114967, IMG submission 92639) | Freshwater microbial communities from Lake Montjoie, Canada to study carbon cycling - M_130628_MF_MetaG | ecosystem: Environmental > Aquatic > Freshwater > Lake | place: Lake Montjoie... | reverse complement strand
GATGTCTACGCTTGCTGAAACGAACTCAACTAATCCAGAGGTACTTGCGCTAGCAGCTCGGATTAAATCAGCCCAGGGCCCGGAGATTGAGTTGATGACAAAGCTACTTACTGACGCTGGTCAAGCAATGATGATGGATCACTCCATGGGGGATAACGGCATGATGAGTATGGAGGATATGTCGGCGCTAGCATCAGCAACTGGAAATAAATTTGACGTGCTGTACTTAACTGGAATGATTGCACACCATGAAGGCGCAATTGGAATGGCCCATCCGGAAATTAGAGAAAGCACAAACTCGGATGTTAAGACATTGGCTAAAAACATCTTTACTTCACAAGTGGCCGAAATTGCTGAAATGACAAAGTTGCTCGCGACCCTTTCCTAGCCATACGGCACAATGACGTTATGACTTTAGCTACGCCAATAATTCTGGATTGTGACCCTGGGCACGACGATGCCATGGCTATTCTTCTAGCAGCAGCTCATCCTTCGATTGAGCTGCTTGGAATTACAACGGTTTCGGGAAACGGCGCACTTGAAAAAGTTACTTACAACGCGCAGCGAGTTTGCGCTCTTGCAAACATTGTGGTGCCAATTGCTAAAGGCGCAGCAGATCCAATTGCAGGTAAGGCAAGTGCTGCGCCAACTATTCATGGCGTCAGCGCACTTGACGGAGCGCAGCTTCCGGAGCCCACATTTGAACTAAGTGAGCTATCTGCCGTTGAACTGATTGCAAAATTAGTTGCAGAATGTGATCGCAAGGTCACGTTAATACCAACTGGGCCGCTAACTAACATCGCAATGTTTTTGCAGGCACACCCTGAACTCCATGATCGAATCGAACATATCTCATTTATGGGTGGCAGTACCGAACGTGGTAATTGGACGCCGTACGCAGAATTTAATATCTGGGCAGATCCCGAAGCTGCCGATATAGTTTTGCGAAGTGGTTTGCCCTTAATAATGTCGGGATTGAATATCACGCATCAAGCCCTGGCAACCCCACAAGTTCTAGCACGAATATCTGCGCTAAACACTGAGTTAGCCCACACCATTGTGAAGCTCTTAGATTTCTTTGCGGACACTTATCGTGATGTCTTTGCAATGCCAGATCCACCAGTACATGATCCGGTCGCACTTGCAATAATTATCGATGCAACGGTGGCAAAGTTAGTTTCCGCGCCGGTGGCAGTTGAACTAGCAGGGACATTGACTCGTGGCGCCACGGTTGTTGACTTGTATGGGAACACTGGTCAGCAGGCAAATGTAGAGGTGGCAATGGAACTCGACGTTGAAAAGTTTTGGAACATGATGATTTCTGCAATAGAAACTTTAGGCTCCCGTTAAGGCGAGCAAATCGCGCCATTAACAACAAGCCCGAATCAGCCCACTAGAGTAATTATGTGACGCCACGACAACTCAACATGTACTTCTGGACCTTTATGTTTTGGGGTTTGTCATTTGTCTGGCTAACGAAAGTAGTTGAAACTTTTGGCTGGGTTGGCGGAGTCAGTTTTAGGTCATTTGCTGCCGTGCTAGTTCTTTTAGTTCTAGCCAAAGTAATGAAAGTTGCGCTCAATTATCAGCCAACTGATACAAAACACTATGCGATTTTGGGCGCGACTTCGGTTGCAATGAACCTAGGTGGCATGACTTTTGCACTTTCAAAACTGGGCACTGCGCTGACCGCGATTTTAGTTACGACGATTCCGCTCTACAGTGCTTTGATCGAAACGGTATGGGGCAAAGTAAAACACACGCCACTTATGATCCTGGGGCTATGGATTGGATTTGGTGGCGTAGTTATTCTCATTGGCTTGTCTTCGCAGGAACTCAACAAAGACTTTTTACTTGGGTTTCTCGGATCAACCATTGCTTCTTTTGGATTTGCCCTCGGCGGAAATTACTCAAAAGTTAAAGCGCAACATATTGGGGCGTGGGAACAAACCATCGGCACATTCACATTCGGTGGACTTTACTTGTTGCCATTTATGTTTATTGTTCCAATTGTAAAAACACCAACATTCGCCGCTTTTGGTTGGCTTTTTTTGTTAGCCGCAACGGCAAGTTCACTCGCCTACATTCTTTACTTCCGACTGGTTGCTGAAATCGGCGCGACAAAAGCGCTCACCACTGAATTTATGGTTCCAGTGGTTGCAGTTTTTGTCGGGGCAGTTTTCTTGAGCGAAAAAGTAACGGTGACTGACTTAATTGGTGCTGCTGCAATTTTGCTTGGTAGCTCGTTAGTACTTGGTCTATTACCACTCCAGCGTAAAAGCAACGAGTCATCGGCAGTTAGTTAGGTGGATAGCAAGAAAATTCCAAAACGTTACGGTTGGAATACCCCAGTGACTGCCCCTGGCCCACTCGGTGGGGAAATGTTGAAAAACCTTCGCAACATAGTTAGCGACCCCTTAACTTACTTGGAAACTGTTTGGCGCGAGCATGGCGATGTAGTGCAGTTTCCAGTTCCAAAACCAGCCACGTATTTAGTAAGCTCGCCAACTGGTGCGCGCGAAGTTCTAGTTAATCAACATAAAGAAACTTCTAAAAAGACTCTGCAGTACAACAACCTTTCCCTAGTGACAGGCGATGGACTGCTCACCGCAGATACCCAAGCATGGCGACCACGCCGGCGAATGTTGCAACCAGCTTTCCATCAAGAGATGGTTGCCCTTTCGCAGAAGCACGTGGAATTCGGGTTGGCTAAGTTAGAAATTCATTGGCGGGAATTGACGGCAGCCGGGCCAACAATAATTGACATCGATCAAGCAATGATGTCGTTGGCACTTGAGATTACCTGTGGCGCGCTCTTTGGGGTAGACATCGAAAGTGAAGTAGATGAAATAACGGCCGCAACTTTGACTGCGCTACATGGCGTGGTTGCTAGGGCTCGAAATCCACTGGCGTTGCCACTTACGGTTCCAACGCCAGCAAATTTGAAGATGAAGCGAGCAATAAAAAAACTTGATAAAGCAGTCACATTAATAATTGCTGCTCGCGCTGCGAATCAATTGCCGCTCGATGCGCCAATCAGGGACATGCTGGACGTGCTGTTAGATCCTGATTTGGAAACACCGCTTTCAAAGCAGCAAATCCGCGATGAAATCGTCACTTTTATTGTTGCTGGTCATGAAACCGTGGCAAGCGCTTTAACTTGGGCATGGTACCTGTTGGTAACAAATCCAAGTGAGATGAAGAAACTTCAGGAGCACCCAGAGCGCGCAAATTTAGTACTAGCTGAAGCACTTCGGCTGTACCCACCCGCTTGGGTAATTACTCGGCGCACCCTAAGTGAGTTCACAGTTGAAGGCTTTACCATCCCAGCTAACTCACTGGTGATTGTTAGCCCATGGCTAGTACATCGAAATCAAAAGGCCTGGGAGCAGCCACTTCAATTTTTGCCCGAGCGATTTGAATCTGGCGCGCCCCAACTTGGTTATATTCCATTTGGCGCAGGTGCCAGGTTATGTATTGGTCGGGACATGGCAGTTCTTGAGGGATCCATGATTCTTGCCCAACTCGCGCAGCATTGGAACATAGAAGCAATCCACAATTCGCAGGTTCCAGTCGATGCTTCCGTGACACTTCGCCCAGTCGGGGGAATGCCAGTAAGAATTTCTAGAAAAATTTAGCTTAAAAAATTAAGCACTTCAGAATGCAGTATTGAGTTAGTGGAAATTGCCTGACCAGCTTCCATCGGACTTTGCCCTTTTGCGCCAGTAACTTTTCCGCCAGCACCCTGCACTATCGCGATAAAAGCGGCCATGTCATAAGTTTGCAATTCAGGTTCGATAGCAATATCAACTGCGCCTTCAGCAACTAATAAGTGTGACCAAAAATCTCCGTAGCCACGAGTTCGCCAAACTGCAGATGTTAAATTTTGCAGGGCATCACTTTTAAAAACTTCCCAGCCGACAAAATCTGAAAATGAAAATGATGCATCGGACAGTGACTTCACGCCAGAGACTTTAATTGCTCGAATCGAACCATCAACATCTTTTGTGAAAGCGCCATCTTGCGGACTTGACCACCAAAGTCGCCCAAGCGCAGGTGCAGAGACGACTCCGATAACTGGTTCACCAGCAACTGCGAGGGCAATTAAAGTTCCCCAAACCGGGACACCGCGAATGTAATTCTTTGTGGCATCAATTGGATCAATGATCCACACGCGATCTGCTTGGACATTTGTATTTGGAAATTCTTCCCCGATTACTCCGTCAGCGGGACGTTGCTGCGCCAAAGTCTCACGAATCGCAGTTTCGATTGCGCGGTCAACCTCAGTGACTGGAGAGAAATCAGGTTTTGTTTCAACATTCAAATCCAGGGACCGAAACTTTGCCATTGCCACGGTATCTGCGGCTTTGGCCATTTCCAGGGCTAACTCAAGATCAGGGTTCATAAGTTCACGTTACTTGCTTGGCAGGCGGAGTAAAAATTGGCCAAAGGATCTTCAACTTAGCTAGACGGGCTCTGCAACGCGAGCAGTAGCCGGCGCAGAGAAGTTAACCGATTTAGTCCTGCCTCACCGGCGCTACCGGCACTGACCCAACTATCTAGTGCGCAATCTGGTGGGGCTTGCCCAGCAGCATTGACATGCGTGCAGGCACGTGGACATTCCGCGGCGCCGTCAACCAATTCAGGAAACGATTCAATAATGTCTTCGGGCTTGACGTGCGCTAATCCAAATGAGCGCAACCCTGGAGTATCGATGACCCAACCCGAATCGTTTGGTAGGGGAATCGCACGAGCTGAAGTAGAAGTATGTTTTCCTCGACCAGTTACTTCATTTACTTCCCCAGTAGTGCGCAACGCACCTGGCACAAGGGAATTAACTAGCGTTGATTTTCCAACTCCAGAATGGCCGAGAAATACTGTGGTTCGCGCAGACAGCGCCTCGCGCACCTGAGAAATTCCTTCACCTGTGCTTTGGTTGACAAGAATGTGTTGCAAATCCATACCGGCATAGTTATCCAATAAATCTTGCGCGGAACCTAAATCAACTTTGGTGATAATTAAAAGTGGTTCCAACCCCGCTTCATAAGCTGCCACAAGCGAGCGATCAATTAATCCAACTCGAGGCTCTGGATTGGCCGCCGCAGTTACAATCGCCATTTGATCAGCGTTAGCAACGATGATGCGCTCTACTGGATCACTGTCATCGGCAGTGCGAGTTAGCACCGTTTCACGATCAATAATTTCAACTAAGCGAGCCAAAGTGTCTACGGTCCCAGATAGATCTCCAACTAAGCGCACGCGATCACCGATCACGACGCCTTTTCGTCCAAGTTCGCGCGCCTTAACGGTTATCACTTCAACTTGATCCTCGTGTAGAGCGCCTTCGGGTACTACGCAAGTTATTCGGCCTCGATCAACTCCAATAACCTGACCAGTTGAAGCTTTGGAAAAATCTGGTCGATCTTTAGTTCGCCGCCGAGTATTACCTTTAGCTGGTCGCTGCGAAATAGTCTCTTCGTCGTACTGATTCACGCGGTAGCCAATTCATGCCACATGTTTGAAAAATCAGGCAGAGTCTTGCCGGTAGTTGCAATGTCTTCAATCCTGATATCGGGTACGGCAAGACCTAATACCGAACCTGCCATCGCCATTCGATGATCGGAGTAGGTCGCAAATGTCCCACCATGTAACTTGGCAGGAATAATTTCCAGGCCATCTGCAGTTTCCGTAACTTGACCCCCAAGATTATTTATCTCAGTTGCAAGCGCAGCAAGTCGATCAGTCTCATGACCCCGCAAATGCGCGATCCCACGAAGCTTTGAAGGACTGTGGGCAAGTGCGCACAATGCTGCTATGACTGGAGTGAGTTCGCCAACTTCATGTAGGTCTACATCGATGCCGGAAATTTCCCCCGTTCCAGTAACACTTAGTTGTGATCCCACACGACTAACGCTGCCACCCATACGAGGCAAAAGTTCCCGCAAAAAATCACCTGGTTGAGTAGTGTGCTCGGGCCAATCAGGGATCGTAACGCAGCCACCACAAACTAGAGCGGCAGCAAGAAACGGCGCCGCATTTGATAAGTCTGGCTCGACCGTAACGTTAAACGACTGTGGAATTCCTGGGTGCACGGTCCACTTAGCTTGCATGTGATCCGTTACATCAACATCAACTCGGATTCCAAGTTCCCGCAGTACTTCGATCGACATGTCGATGTGCGGCAATGAAGGTAGCGCTTGACCAGAGTGAACAACTGTGAGACCAGCGTCGTAACGACAACCAGCTAGCAGTAATGCGCTAACAAATTGTGAGGATGCCGACGCATCAATTACAACAGTGCCACCAGGGACAAAACCTTTTCCAGCAACTGTGAATGGCAGCGTGCCTCGGTTATCGTCCCTAACTTCAACTTCTAAATCTCGCAGTGCTTGGATTATTTGATTCATCGGACGAACCCGTGCGTGAGGATCCCCATCAAAGCGAACATCGCCCGAACAGAGCGCGGCAATTGGTGGCACAAAGCGCATTACAGTTCCAGCTAATCCGCAATCTACTTCTGTGGCCATATCCGCAGTTCCTGGATTCACAATAAAAGCGTCATCCTGGATCTCAACGGAACTACCCAATCCCGAGAGTGCTTGCGCCATTAATAAGGTGTCACGGGCCTGGAGTGGGTGATTAATTCGAGACTCGCCATTTGCTAAGGCAGCCATAATGAGCCACCTGTTTGTTAAGGATTTAGAACCAGGAATGCGCACGAGTCCAGCAAGCGGAGAAGTCCGCGTTGGGGCATTCCATAAATCTGGCACATCTCTTAGCGTAACGGCTGGCACAATAGTTCAATATGTGCGGAAGATTCACGCTAAAGACCGACCCAAAAGTCATTGCAGCGCAATTCAACATTGCCGCTCTAGCCGAAAAAGCTGGAAACCTTTCAGACTTAAGTTCCCCAATTGTGCCGACTACGCCAGATTCGCAAACTGCGCTTAGTTCGATAAAACCAAACTTTAATGTGGCACCAACGCATAAAATTCCTGTCGTGCTGGCTCTGGCAGACCAAAATGTTATGGCGAATTTAAGTTGGGGACTTGTTCCGTCATGGGCAAAGGATCCTGCCATCGGATCTCGGATGATCAATGCCAGAAGCGAAACAGTGGCGGAAAAACCGTCATTTAGATCTGCTTTAAAACATCGCCGGTGCATAGTCCCTGCCGATGGTTGGTATGAATGGCAAAATTTAGCTGGGAAAAAGTGCCCGCATTACTTCAGTTCCGCAAATGATTCAGTAATTGGGTTTGCTGGAATTTATGAATCTTGGAACGATCCAGCAGGAAATGTACTTTGGACAGTTTCGATTTTGACACAACCTGCGCAACCAGAGTTTGCCCAAGTGCACGATCGAATGCCGGTTCTGGTCGCTCCCGAGCTCGTACCCGTTTGGCTCAGTGCCCCAACCCATCCACTGGCGCAGATCTTAGAAGCAAGTTCGCAGGTACAAATCCAACACTGGGAAGTAGGTTCCGCCGTTGGTAATGTCCGAAATAATTCAGCGGATCTAACTTGCAAGCAGTTGTCGATGTAATTGAAATTAGCCAAAAGTACCCAATTTGGGGTGCGAATTTCCTCGGATAACCTTTAGCCCGTATTCTTAGTGCCTAAGCTAAATTTTAAGGAGCTCCTCATGAGCAAGCGTGGCCGCAAAAAGCGTGATCGTAAGAAGAACAAGGCAAACCACGGCAATCGTCCAAACGCTTAAGCCAATTTGTCAAAAAAGAGTCTGGTTCGCCAGACTTTTTTTATGCCCAGAATCTGCGGGCAGATCTACCCAGCGTTTAAATCGGTGCTAATTGGTGATGGAAACGAGTAAGTCGCCTTCTTGCACAACATCCCCGACGCTAACGGCAATCCGAGTTACCTTGCCCGCTTCCTCGGCAATAACTGGGATCTCCATTTTCATTGACTCAAGCAGGACTATGGTGTCACCAATTTCGATTTGGCCACCTTGCGTAACATAGATTTCCATTACGTTTGCAACCATATCCGCGCGCACATCAGCCATACCTCAACGGTAGTCCATGCTTTTGTGAGCCAATGCGGTTACCCGCCTAGAACTTGAATTTAGATTGCGTTAAACGACAGGTGAGTCAGTTTCAAAAACGTGCGGCATTGGTTCTAAACCTCGTGCCCGAGCGCGCTGGGCCCGACGCTTGATAGCGCGCCGCTCATCTTCGCTAGCACCACCCCAAACCCCAGAATCTTGTCCAGATTCAAGTGCCCACTTGAGGCATGGTTCGATGACTTTGCAGCGTCGGCAAACAGCCTTAGCTTCTTCGATCTGTAAAATTGCAGGGCCTGTGTTGCCAATAGGGAAGAAGAGTTCTGGATCTTCGTCACGGCAGGCTGCCTCATGGCGCCAGTCCACGCGAGCCTCCATCAGTTAGTTTCGGATAAACGGTCAATTTCGCCAGATTTAGGGGTTTACAACTCGCGCTGGAACCAATCTGATACCCCTAGTTTGCCACTTCGTGACTGTTTTCACAAGGGTTTAGAGGTATTTCGTTGAAGTTTTTGCTGAGAGCGAAGTCACATTAGTTAAATAGTTGCCTATTTGGGAAATTATTTATGTCTTTCGAACTCAAGAGATCAAACAATTACCCGAAGTGCATTTGGAATGTGCACTGCGGTTAGTTCTCGCGCTTTCGAAATGACATCTCCGTCAACTTGAATCCAAAGCGGTCGATCTGCGCTGATCTGAATTTGTTTTTGGTCCGCCAGCGTGATCACGCGTTCGTCATCCAGCGCCGAAATACCCTTCATTGCGCCACGCACTAAACTCCATAGTGCTGGAATCGACATAGTAGTTGGCGCATACGCATCCAGCGCACTCTCGTGGCCTGCCTCTGGCATTGGATTGACTGCTCGTTTTCCAAGGTATGCCCAAGGCGCAAGATTGATTATCAAAGCAAAATGAGCATCTGAGTAAATTTCACCCGATTCACCAACCAAGCTGAGTTCAGGTTTCTTACGATCTGTCCGAGCGAATAATTCACGAAGCGCCAGCATTACATACGTGGCATCACTTGCATTTTTGCCAGATTCCCGGCGAGCTTCCATACTTGCCAGTACTGCTGCATCTAAGCCGAATCCGGAATTGAACAAAAACCAGCGAGACAGATTTTCGGTTGATATTTTCCCAACGCCAATTGTTTTAAAACTTTCATTCCTGACCGCAGATAGCAGCTGGCTAGTGGCCTTAACAGCATCATTTTCAAATCCCATATTTCGGGCAAATACGTTTGCATTCCCACCAGGAATGGCTCCCAGAATTGGCCCTTGTGGGTTAGGCCCGTCAGCAAGTAAGCCATTTGCTATTTCATTTAAAGTGCCATCTCCACCTAGGCCAATTACTAACTCGTAGCCTTGATCTCGAGCAGCTTTTGCAATTTGAATTGCTTCGTTGCGCGCGCCCGTGTTAACTACCGTCAGGTCCAATGTTCCGGAAAGCGATGCGCAAACCGTGGCGCAGATAGCATCATCAGTTGTGGTTGCAAAGTGATTAATCACCAAAAGAGTCCGCATCCCTCAAGCCTAGCGATGACTAAACCGTCAACCGATACGGTAGAGGAATGAGGAAATCAGTTTTGACCATAGGTGCGATTCAATCGAGTGCAATTTTTCTTTACGGACTATCAATTGTGGTTAGTGGAACGCTGGGAAATAGCGAAGCTGGTTCACCGTTAGTTCAGTTTTTGATTTATGGATTTTTTGCACTTTCGTTAGCTGCAACAACTTTGGGGATATCCAAGAATCAGGATTGGGCGCGAACCCCTTTTTACATTTTGCAGGTTTTCATCATAATTTCTGGATACACCTTGATAATCGGCACCGAAACCGGTTATAAAGTTTCCGGAGTCATTGTGGGCTCTTTTGGCGTTGCTGGGTTTATTGCACTATTTCGAACCCCAGTGCAACGTTAATTTTCGAGCAAACCCTCGCGAAGGTGGATTAAAACTTTATTCAGAATTCTAGATACGTGCATTTGTGATATGCCTAAATCAGTTGCAATTTGAGACTGACTTAAATTGTCGAAAAAGCGTAGTTGCAAAATTCGCTTTTCTCGGTCATCAAGCTTTTCCAGCAGCGGCTTAAGTGATTCGCGGTACTCCACCCCTTCAAGTGCATCATCTAGTGAGCCAACAGAATCTCCAATTGTTGGCGCATCAGCGGAGGCCGTATCTAAGCTGATGGTTGAATAGGCAGAATTTGCTTCCAGTGCTTCAGCAACATCATCAACTGAGACACCAAGGTGCTTTGCAATTTCTTTAGACGTTGGGGAGCGATCAAGTTTTTGGGTAAGTTCCGTGTTTGCTTTACTGACTGCCGCGCCAAGTTCTTGTAATCTGCGCGGTACTCGAATCGCCCAAGTTTTATCTCGAAAATGTCGCTTGATTTCACCCACAATTGTCGGTGTCGCAAAAGTTGAGAATTCAAACCCTCGCGCAATTTCGAATCTATCGATGGCTTTGATTAGTCCGATTGTGCCAACTTGAATTAAGTCATCTAGGGGCTCACCGCGATCGGCAAATTTTCTAGCCATGAAAACCACAAGCGGCAAATGACGCTCAATCAATGCAGCGCGAATTGCTTCGTGCTCCGGTGTACCTGCTTCTAGAGCTGCAAGCTGCTCGAACATCTCGCGATCAGCAGATCGCAAGTCGCTTTCAGGCACTCGCCACTACTTTGGCAGTGAGGTGCAAGGTCACTAGCCCATCTGTAGAAGTTTGCGTTTTAACTTCGTGAACCAGCGCAGTTAGCACAGTCCAAGCAAATGAATCTCGATTTGGTTGCGGACTTCCCTCTGGTCCAGTCATTGCAATTTCTAACGAATCAAGGTGAATGTGAAATGTCACAGCCACGCGCCCAGTTTCTGGCTGGTGGGCAATCAAGACTGCGAACGCCTCATCCACGGCAAGACGCAAATCATCGATTGCTTCGAGTGTTAAGTCGGCATGTGCCGCAATGTGCGCTGCTGCGCTTCTGATCAACCCAACATATTCTGGGTTAGCTGGTACTGCTAATTCAATAAGGGTCACAACTAGACGCTAACCCATCGAGCCTTCAGGGCTAACCAAGGACAGGTTATTGACCCGCCAAGTCGATAAGGGCTTGCCCAGACACCCGATAAATCGTCCACTCGTCCATAGCTTGCGCTTTGATGGCTCGATAAACCTCGATTGCAGGCTCATTCCAATCCAGTACCCACCATTGGAATCTTGAGTAATCATTTTCAACACAAACTTGAGCCAATCGCTGCAGTAGCGCTTTACCCATACCTTGTCCACGAAATTGTGGGCGAACGTAAAGGTCTTCTAAGTAGACCCCGTGCTTGCCATGCCATGTGCTGTAGTTCAAAAACCAGATCGCCATTCCGGCAATAGTGTCCGGGTCGCTTGGATCCTCAATGACGTAGGCGTAAAGCGCGGGATGTCCTGATGGAGTGTTTGCTTGCCCTGCGGCAGAGATGCCCTCATGTTGTTCAAATTCAGGGGAAAGCAAATCGCGACCAAACAAAGCCTGCATCAGGTCTTGTTCAGTCGCG
>Ga0114967_10004254_pt1 | contig 11560 bp, 8 predicted proteins | sample M_130628_MF_Meta_FD_92639 | JGI IMG/M metagenome (GOLD analysis project Ga0114967, IMG submission 92639) | Freshwater microbial communities from Lake Montjoie, Canada to study carbon cycling - M_130628_MF_MetaG | ecosystem: Environmental > Aquatic > Freshwater > Lake | place: Lake Montjoie... | reverse complement strand
ACAGACTGATAGGTCGCCACGTTGATGCGCTCGATGCCGGCGGCATCGTGCAAGGGCTTGAGGGCCACCAGCATCTGAATGGTTGAGCAGTTGGGATTGGCGATGATGCCGTGCTTGCGGTACTGCGCAATGGCGTGCGGATTGACCTCGGGCACCACCAACGGAATGTCGTCTTGGTAGCGGAACTGCGAGGTGTTGTCGATGACCACGCAGCCCGCCGCAGCGGCCTTGGGCGCATAGATAGCGCTGACCTCGGCGCCTGCCGAAAACAAGCCGATATCCGCCTTGGCGAAGTCGAAGGTTTCGACGTCGATGACCGGGTAGGACTTGCCCTTGAACTGAATGGACTTGCCCAGCGAACGGCTGCTGGCCAACGGATAGAGCTCGCTGATCGGGAAATCACGCTCTTCAAGTACCGTGATCATGGTATCGCCCACGAGGCCCGTGGCCCCCAGGACTGCAACTCGCCAACCCTTACTCATCTCTATCCTCGACTTTGACACTATGTAAATGTACGCCTGACGGCATGGCTGGGATGTCGATCAGATCACGGGCGTGGATGATCGCACATCAGCATTCTGTGCCCGATTGCGCAAAAAGTGGTCGATGAGCACCAGCGCCAACATGGCCTCGCAAATCGGCGTGGCGCGCAGACCCACGCAGGGATCATGACGGCCGGTGGTGATGACATCGACCGGTTGACCGTCGACGTTGATGGTGCGGCCCGGCACCTGGATGCTCGACGTGGGCTTGAAGGTGACATGGGCCAGCACGTCCTGCCCGGTCGAAATACCACCCAATATGCCGCCCGCGTGGTTTGTGGCAAACCCCTGCGGCAGTAACTCGTCGCGATGCTCGCTGCCGCGCTGGGCAGCCGCCGCGACGCCGTCACCTATTTCAACGGCCTTCACGGCATTGATGCCCATCATGGCGTGGGCGATATCGGCATCGAGGCGGTCAAAAACCGGCTCGCCCAAGCCCGGCGGCAGTCCGGTGGCGCGCACCGTAATGCGCGCACCGACCGAATCGCCGGCGGAACGCAGCTGCCAGATGTAGTCCTCAAGCTCCTGCAAACGCGACGGGTCGGCGCAAAAAAACGGATTGTCGTAGGCGGTCTCGGGCTGTGGCGCCGCCAGCTGCAGCGTGCCGACCTGGCAGACATAGCCGCTGATCTGCACCCCCAGACGGGTGGCCAGGTATTTGCGGGCGACCGCACCAGCCGCCACACGCATGACCGTCTCGCGCGCCGAGGAGCGTCCGCCACCGCGGTAATCGCGCAGGCCGTACTTCTGTTGATAGGTGTAGTCGGCATGGCCGGGACGGAAGCGGTCTTTGATCTTGTCGTAGTCGCGCGAGCGCTGATCGGTGTTTTCGATCAGCAAGCCGATGGGGGTGCCGGTGGTCACGCCCTCAAAAACACCCGACAGGATGCGCACCTGATCGGCCTCTTTGCGCTGGCTGACAAACTGCGAGGTGCCGGTCCGCCGCCGGTCCACATCGGCCTGCAGGTCGGCTTCGGTCAACGGCAGACCCGGCGGGCAACCGTCGATAACGCAGCCCAAGGCCGGCCCATGGCTCTCACCAAAACTGCTGACGACGAACGACTTGCCGATGCTGTTTCCGGACACGCGCTATAGATCCTTTGCAAAACGATTCAGATCGGCGGCGGTGAGCACAAACACACCACCCCCACCGCGTTGGAACTCGAGCCACACAAACGGCCAATGCCGGTAGCGGCGGCGCACCGTGGTTTCGGTGTTGCCGACCTCGACCACCAGAATGCCCTGCGGCGACAGAAACCGTCGCGCCTCACGCAGCAAAACCCGCACGGCGTCCATGCCGTCCTGCCCGGACCACAAGGCCCCGGCAGGCTCATGCGCATATTCGGGCGGCAGGCGCTGGAACTCGGCAGTGCCCACATAAGGCGGATTGCTGACGATGATATCGTAGCGGGCGGGCGTCAGTGCGCTGAAGTAATCAGACTGCAATAAACGCAAGCGCCGCCCCAAGGCATAGGCACGGCGGTTGATATGCGCCACCTGTAGCGCCTGCTCGTTGATGTCCACGGCATCGACGCGGGCCTGCGGAAAAGCCAAGGCACAGGCGATGGCAATGCAGCCGGAACCGGTTCCGACGTCCAGCACACGGGTGACGGTGTCGGGGTCTATCCACGGTGCAAACCCGGTTTCGATCAGTTCGGCGATGGGTGAGCGCGGGATCAGCGCCCGCTGATCGATATACATCGGCAGACCGGCGAACCAAATGCGCTGCGTGAGATAGACCACCGGGATGCGCTCGCGGATGCGCCGCGCTATCAGGGCCTGTATCTGGCACTGCGCGCGCAAACCCGGTTGCCAGGCCAGGGTCGCCGCGTCCAACTCACCCTCCAGACCCAGCACATGGAACACCAGCGCGGCAGCGTCATCGCCCGGATTATCGGTGCCATGACCGTAGTGCAAACGGGCCGCGGCCAGACGGCGGGTGCCATCCTGTAAAAGGTCCGCGACCGTGCGTAGCGGCGGACGCTCCGGAGGCCGGGTGTGGGATACTCTGGTCGTGATCAAAAATCGCTCCGCTGTCGTTTTCATCGTCATCGCCTTGGCCGCAGCGGCCGGCGGTGCCTTGGTAGCCCGCCATCTTGGACGAGCGCCACCCACCTTGCAAAACGGCACGGTGTTGCCCGGTGGTCGCGATATCGCCGCGTTCAATCTGCAGGACCAGGACGGCCAGCCGTTCAGCCAGACCCAGTTGCGTGGTGCGCCCAGCCTGCTGTTCTTTGGCTTCACCCACTGCCCCGACGTCTGTCCGGCGACGCTGGCCCTGATGGCGGCCGTGCAGCGTGCACACGTCGTGGCTGATCTGCGGGTCATCTTTGTCACGGTTGATCCGGGTCGAGACGACACGCAGACGCTGCGTAACTATGTGCGCGCATTTGACAGCACGATGATCGGCCTGCGCGGTGAAGACGCCCAACTGGACATCCTGCTGCGCAATCTGGGTGCCGTACGTGCGCTGCAAGCCACACCCGATGGCAGCTATAACGTTGATCACTCAGCCACGTTGTATTACATAGACAGCGACGGCCGACTGGCCAGCGTGTTCACGCCGCCGTTTTCGCTACCGGCCTTAACAGCAGATTTGCAAACGCTGGCCAGCGTACGCTCACCCTGATATGCCACCTGCCTTCGTTCTGCTGCAATACCTGCTGCCGCAACATCTTTTATCCCGTCTCATCTGGCTGTTCACGCGCGTGCGTTGGGCACCGTTCAAAAACGCCCTCATCGGCTGGTTCGTACGCAGCTATGCCATCGACCTCGGCGAGTCCTGCGTCAGCAACTGGCGGGACTTCGCCAGTTTCAATGCGTTTTTCACGCGCGCCTTACAGCCCTGGGCGCGGCCTTTGACGCAACGTGCCGGTGCCCTCGCCTGCCCGGTCGATGGCACGGTCAGTCAGTTGGGTGCGCTGCATGGCGCGCAGCTGCTGCAAGCCAAAGGTCATCATTACAGCCTGCAACAGCTGCTCTCTGAGGCCGCACCGGTCTGTGCGGCGCAGTTGCAAGACGGGCAGTTCGCCACGCTGTATCTGGCCCCTTACAACTACCACCGCATTCACATGCCCTGCGACGGCCGTCTGGTGGACGCTTGGCATGTGCCGGGCGCGTTGTTCAGCGTCAATGCCACCACCGCCGCCTCGGTGCCGGCGCTGTTCGCGCGTAACGAACGTGTGGTGCTGCTGTTCGAGGGCGCTGCCGGACCCTTCGTGATGGTGCTGGTCGGCGCGCTGTTTGTCGGCAGCATGACCACGATCTGGCATGGCGACATCACCCCGCGCAGCGCCGCAGGTCCCACGCGTTTGCAGCCCGCCGCTAACGCACCGGCCGCACACCTGATGCGCGGCGATGAACTGGGGCGGTTCAACATGGGCTCGACGGTCATCCTGCTATTCGGGCCGCAACAGGCCCAGTGGCGCGCGGACTTGGCCGCAGGCACCACCGTACGCATGGGCGAGGACATCGGCACGCTATGAGCGGGGTCGATTGGCAGCCGACCGCGACACAACAGGCGTTGCGGCTGCGGGCCCGGTGTCTGGCCCTGACGCGCGCGTTTTTTGCCGCCCGCGACGTGCTCGAGGTCGAAACGCCAGCCTTGGCAGCCCATGCGGCGACCGACCCGCAGATCGAGTCGCTGGCCGTTCACGACCCGCAGGGCCGGCACAGCGGCTATCTGCAACCCTCTCCTGAATACGCCATGAAGCGTCTACTGGCCGCAGGCAGCGGTGATATTTACCAGATCTGCCGTGTGTACCGCGCCGCCGAACGCAGCCGCCTGCACAACCCCGAGTTCACCTTGGTCGAGTGGTATCGCGCCGGCTTTGATCTGCAGCAGATGATGCAAGAGACCGCGCAACTGGTGGCCTTGCTGCTGGACGGGCCGGACAGCCCGCGCAGCTTCGAATACACGAGCTATAGCGAAGTCTTTGCCCGTTATTTGTCACTAGACCCGCTGCAGGCCAGCTTGGCGCAGCTGCAAAGCGCGGCAGCCCATCAAGGCCTGCAGACTAGCAGTATCGCCGACTGCAGCCGCGATGATTTGCTCGACCTGTTGATGGCCACGGCGATCGGGCCGCATCTGGGTCGCCAGACCCTGACCTGTGTGCACCACTACCCGGCCAGTCAGGCTGCATTGGCACAACTCGATAGCGCTGATGCACGCACGGCGCTGCGTTTTGAGCTGTATGCAGAGGGCATAGAACTGGCCAATGGCTATGTCGAACTGGGCGATGCCCAAGTGCAACAGCAACGATTTGCAGCCGATAGTCATGAGCGGCAACGGCGCGGCTTGACCGCCCACACCGGGGATCCGCGCTTGCTGTCGGCCTTGCAAGCCGGCTTACCGCCCTGCGCCGGTGTGGCGCTGGGCTTGGACCGCGTGTTGATGTTAGCGCTGGGCGCACAGCACATAGACGCTGTGCTGGCATTTGCTCAAGAGCGGGCCTGAAAGCCCGCTACGCCGCGTTATTTGGCGCGCGAGATGTATTCGCCGGTGCGGGTGTCGATGCGCAGGATTTCACCTTCGCTGATAAACAGCGGCACACGTACCACGGCGCCGGTCTCCAGCTTGGCAGGCTTCTGACCGCCGGTAGCCGTATCACCGCGCATACCCGGATCGGTCTCGATGACCTTCAGGTCGATGTGCGGCGGCGGCAGCACCTGCAGCGGCACACCATTCCACAGCGTCACGATGCAGGTGATGCCGTCTTTGAGCCATTTGACGTTATCGCCGATGGCTGTCGCACCAGCGGCATGCTGCTCGAAGTTCTCGGGCACCATGAAGTGGTAGAAGTCGCCGTCGTTGTAGAGGTACTGCATGTCCATGTCGACCACATCGGCCGACTCGACGCTGTCGCCGGACTTCCAGGTGCGCTCGATGGTGCGACCGGTCTTGAGGTTGCGCACACGCACGCGGTTAAAGGCCTGACCCTTACCGGGCTTGACCATTTCGTTTTCGACGATCGAGTAGGGGTCACCATCGATGATGATCTTGAGGCCCGACTTGAATTCGCTGGTGTTGTAACTGCCCATGATGTTCACGCTTCCGTCAGGCTGGCGCAGGCCGCAGAATGCGGCCATGCAAAAGGTCGCGTATGGTAACTAATAGCCTTGGCAACCGCCACCATGCCGAACCGGGCACCTGGCAACAGCAACTGGCAGCCGCCATCACCGATCCGGCGCAGCTGCTGGCCCGCCTGCAGTTAGATCCCGCGCTGCTGGACCCTGCCGGCTTGGCCGGCCTGCAACAAGGCGCCCAGGGCTTTCGCTTACGCGTACCCGAGAGCTTCGTGCGGCGCATGCGTCAGGGAGATCCGTCAGATCCGCTGCTGCGGCAGGTGCTGCCCTTGGGGCTCGAATCGGCCCATACACCCGGCTTCAGCAGCGATCCGCTGGCCGAATCAGCGGCGCGCCTGGCGCCGGGCCTGCTGCAGAAATACCAAGGCCGCGCACTGTTGATCACCACCGGTGCCTGTGCCGTGCACTGCCGGTATTGCTTCCGGCGTGAGTACGACTATGGCGCCGACAGTGCGGAAGCAGATACCGGGCGTTGGGAAGCTGCGCTTACGGCGCTGGCTGCCAACCCGTCAATACACGAGATCATTCTCAGTGGCGGCGACCCGCTGTCACTGAGCAATGCGCGCTTAGGGCAGTTGCTACAGCGATTGCAGCAGCTCCCACATATAAAGCGCGTGCGCTTGCACACGCGCACACCCATCGTGCTACCGGCACGCGTGGATGCAGGCCTGCTGCAGCTGCTGCGCCAACTGCGATTGCAGACAGTGGTGGTCGTGCACGCCAATCATGCCGCCGAGATCGATGCTGAAGTCAGCGCTGCCTTACAAGCACTGCGCGCCACGGGCCTGACGCTGCTGAGCCAATCGGTGCTGCTGGCGGGCATCAACGATAACGCGCAGACGCTCGCGGCCTTGTCCGAGGCCTTGTTTGCAGCAGGGGCCCTGCCCTACTACCTGTTTTTGCTGGACCGCATCAACGGCACAGCTCACTTTGAGGTCTCGCGCGATCGGGCGCGGCAGCTGATGCAGGAGCTCAACGCGCTGCTGCCGGGGTATCTGTTGCCGCGTCTGGCTCAGGAAGAACCCGGTCAACCCGGCAAGACGCACATCGACATCGGCACTGTGGAGTAGCGCACAATTTACGAAGGGTGCCTGACATAAGCTCTGGAATACGTTTCTGGAGTGCTCCGTGTCTGAACCCACTGCCGTGCCCTTGCTTGTCGTCAGCCCTAACCAAGACGCCGTCGATGTACTGTCCGGCATCTTGCGCCGCGGTGGTCTGGCCACGCACTGCCTCTGGGTGGCCGACCTGCAGCAACTGCCCCGGCAACTGACAGACAGTGCAGCAGAGCTGTTGCTGTGCATCAGCCCGGAGGGCAATGAACTGGCTCAGATCATGACGCTGCTGCGCGCCAACGGGCGTGATGTGCCGGTCATCATGGTAAGACCGAGCCTCACCGAGAACGACCTGGCCAGCGATCTGGCACTGGGTGCACGCGATTCTGTGACCTTTGCAAGCCCGCCGCGTCTGCAAGCCGTCATCACGCGCGAGCTGCGCAGCAAGCGACTCGATGCTGCGCTACGGGAAACGCTGCGGGATGCACGCGAATCCCGCGAACATATCAGCTTGCCTGCGACACCCGCTGCCGGGGCCATAGCGCGCATACAGGATGGCGTACTGGTCGAAGCCAACAGCGCCTGGCTGGAACTGCTGGGTATAAGCCGGCCTGAGACGGTGGTCGGTCAACCGGCCTTAGACAGTTTTGATGAACTGACCCAGCCCACCTTGAAAAAAGCCTTGATCGCTTGCCTGCAAGGCAAGCATGACGGCGAACCGCTGACCATCGAAGCCTTACGGGGCGATGGCAGCAGTCAGCCCATCGAGGTGCTGCTGAGTCTGGGCCTGTGGGAAGGTGCGCGCTGCATCGACATCACGGTGCCAACCGCAGACGGGCACATCGCAGCACCTGACCACCCCGCAGCGAAATCCGATGCGCTGCCGCAACGCGCAGCGCTGCTGAGTGCATTACAAGCGCGCATACAGGTCAAGCTGCAGGGCGGCTCGCGCTACTTGCTGTGCATCCGGCCCGACAATTTTCCCTCGTTAGAGCGTCAACTGGGTGTGCTGGCCAGTGACCAGTTACTCCAGGCCATGGTCGAGCAAGCCTGCGCTATGGCGCTGCCCAACGACCTCGTCGGCCACTACAGCAGCACCGGTCTGATGGCCCTGATCGAGCGCGGCAACGAGCGCGACGCCAAGGCCTGGGCTGAAAAACTCCGCGATCGGCTGGCGGCTGTCGCGCTGCAAGGCAAGTCCGGCACGCTGACCACCAGCGCCCACGCCACCTTGACCATCGGCATGGTGCTGATTTCTGCCAGCTGCCACCACGCGGAAACCATCTTTATTGACGCGCTGGAAGCAAACCGTCGCGGGCGCCAGAACGGCGGCAATCAGCTGTTCTTCATGGAACGCAGCCACGGCGGTGATACGCGCGCGGTGAGCTTTGATGCGCAATGGACGCGGCTGATCAGCTCGGCCTTAAGTGACAACCGCTTCCGGCTGGTGCAACAGCCGATTGCCAGCCTGCAGGTCGTGGACACGCACATGTTCGACCTGCTGCTGCGTCTGGTCGATGAACAGGGCAAAGAAATTTTGCCTGGTGAATTCCTGCCGGCTGCCCAACGCAACGACCTGATGCGCCACATCGACCGCTGGGTAATAGCCGCGGCGATGGAATTAGCTGCCCGTCGCAGCCCGGCCTGTCTGTTCGTCAGATTATCGCTCGATAGCGCCTTGGACCCGACACTGCTGATGTGGCTGGAAAGCCAGCTGCGCAACAGCCATGTATCGGCGCAGCGTTTGTGCATACAGATACCGGAAGATATCGCCACCGCTCATTTGCCGCAGATCACGCAGCTTGCCAATGAACTGCGTAATCGTCGCGTGCGCTTTGCGCTGGAACATTTCGGCGTCGGCGCCGAACCGCTGAAGCTCATCAACGCCATGCCACTCGACTTCATCAAGCTTGATGGCTCGCTGATGCAGGGCCTGGTCAACGACACCGTGCAGCAACAGCGCGTCCGCAAACTCGTGGAAGCCGCCGGCAATCATGGCATCGCCACCATTGCCGAACGCATTGAAGACGCCAACACCATGGCGGCGCTGTGGCAACTGGGCGTCGAGTACCTGCAGGGGCATCTGATCCAGTTGCACGAAGAGATCGTGCTCGAGGCCGGTTAAGAGCCTCCAGCGATCGCGATCACGTTGTCGTCTGTGTTGCGGTCTATGTGCTTGTTGTAAGGATCGACGCCCGCAAACTTCGGCTCAGTGCTGCTGCGAAGCACGATCTTCTGCTCGCCATCATGCAGTGCGCTGCGCTGCATCAGCAGCACGCTGTCGCGCCTAAAACCCTTCTTGCCTGGCTCAACGGCAAACAGCCCCACTTCAAACTCTTCTTGCAGCGGCGCCGCAGTCTCCTTGCCTTGACCGTCGGCATAGAGTTTCGCGGCCTTAACCTGCAGTGTGGTTTCCCACTGGCCATCGGCCAGTTTGCGGCTGCTGGCTGAACTGACCTTTACGTCATACAACGTGATGCGCTCAAACAGATCGGCGATCAATTGCTCGTGCTCCTGGCCGGCCTCTTCGCGCAGCATGCGCAGGAAGTCACGCGGAGTGGGATACGGCGCCGCCTTAAAGGCGTACTGCTTCAGCAGCCGCTGCAGCGTGCGGTTAACCACGTCCTCGCCCACTTCTTCCTTGAGCAGATACAGCGCGATGCCGCCCTTCTGATAGTGAATGTAGGGCTGGTTTTCGACCCGCTCCAGCGGTAATTCTTCGAGTTTTTCGCCACCGCGCGCGCGCAGATACTTGTCCATCTCGAGTTTGAGAAACTTACGGATCTGCTCCGGTCCGTAGGTGCGCTCCATTACCAACAGCGCCGAGTACTGCGCCATCGACTCCACCAAAAAGGTGTTGCCCTGCTGGTCCGCGCTGATCAGTTGGTGTCCCCACCACTGATGTCCGATCTCGTGCGCTGTGACATAGGTAACCATGTCGATGTCTTCGGGATCCTTGCGATTGAGGATGAAGCCGATCGACTCGGAGTACGGGATGGTATTGGCAAAGGACTGCGCAAAGCTGGCATAGGCCGGGAACTCCAGAATGCGCAGCTGTCGGAACTGGAACGGACTGAAGGCTTCACTAAACACATCCAGTGAGGTCTTCATCGCCGCTAGCATCGTAGCCGTGTTGTGGTCATGTGCAGCGTGGTGATAGATGGCCAAGTCCACGTCATGCCAGCGATCACGCGCAACCTCATAGCGCGCCGACTGGATCGAAAAGAAGTTCTGGATCGGCGCATCGGTGCGATAGCGGGCGATGCGCCTGCCATCCTCCACACGTTCAAACTCCTGGTAGCCGGGAGCGACCACCTTTTGATCAGCCTCGGTCGACACCGTTATATCGGCATTGACCCAGTCACTGTCACGGCGCAATCCGTTGAAGCCACGCGCGCTGTCATCCTCTAACTTGGCCGGTCGCAGTTCCGGCTCCAGATCATATTTACGCCGCTTGATGCGATCCGACAGGAACTCGCCGCGAGACACACCCAAGCCCGGGGCGATCTCACTGTTGTCGATGAAAGTACCGTTACCCACTACGCGGGTATCGTTGCCGCGATGACGAAAGCCCTTCTGCTCACGCACCGTAGCAAAGCGCAGCGTCAGGCGGTCACCGGGCGCCATCGGTTGATCCAGCCGGTAGATGCGGTAGCTGAACTGGGGCAGTTCTTTTTCAAGCTGCGCACCATCAAGCTGCATCTGTGTGACTTGCAGGTCACGGTCGATGTTTACATGCACCTGCTGCAGCGGCGCATTGGTGCGGTTTTCCAGCACATAACTGCCTTTCGTTACCACACGCGACTGCGCCGGATACAGCGCCACTTCCAGCACCACATCCACGATGCGCGGTTGCGGCAGGGCCTCATATTGCAGGACCGCTTTTTCCTTGTTGGCCGTCCAAAGCTCCGCATCCTGGCGGGTGCGATAGGGGTTCAGCACATTGGTGTTGTAGAAGATGTAACTGCCCAGGCCCGCCATGGCCAGCAAGGCCACAGCGGCCACTGCTCCGGCAGGACCGACCAGCCGCGCCGGCAAGCGCGCAAGCCTTGCCTTTAGCGGCACCACCGTGCCACGGCGCCACAGCGCCTGCGTCAGAACCATCAGGATCAACGCACAGGCAGACCAGTAGGCTTGGAACCATGCCGCATGCGCGGCAAACTCGCCCTGCCCGTTCATATCCGAGAGCGGCACGCCTGGCGCACTGGCGTATTGATACAGGTGGTGCTCAAAGCCCAGGTTACCCAGCGTGCTGCGCGCCACGATGAACACCAGCATGGCCAGCCAACCAGCCTGCTTGTTGGGCACCAGTGTTTGCACGAACACGGCCAACACCGCCATCAAGGTGACATTGATGCTCCACGGCAGCACGTACCACAGCAGATAGTGACCAAACTCCAGTTGCGTATAGCCCTGGAGCAACTGCACCACCATGGCTGCGATAGTGCTGCCGGCCAGGGTCGACACCAGCACCAGGGTGATGGCCAGCATCTTGGGCACCATGAAGGCCCAGTCCGGTGCCGGCGTCACATCCAACAGTTCGTGTGTACGCCGGTCACGACTGCTCCATACCAGCTCGCCCGCGTAATAGATGGCGATGATCAGCGGGATAATCGCAAAGCTTCCTTGCAGGGCTTCGATCATCACGCGCGTCACCGGCAACGTGTCGACTTCATACATCTGGCTGGCAAACCACAGCGAACCTGCCGCATTCACACAGCCAAAGAACACCAGCACCACGTAACCCGGGTTGCGAAACGCAGCCGCCATGTCAAAGCGCACCAGCGCCCATACCGCAGCCGCGCCACCGGGCTTACCGGTGGGCATCGGCACCCTAGTCGCTGCCGGCATCTCATCGATGACTGACCGTCTGCTTTT
>Ga0114967_10004252_pt1 | contig 11565 bp, 6 predicted proteins | sample M_130628_MF_Meta_FD_92639 | JGI IMG/M metagenome (GOLD analysis project Ga0114967, IMG submission 92639) | Freshwater microbial communities from Lake Montjoie, Canada to study carbon cycling - M_130628_MF_MetaG | ecosystem: Environmental > Aquatic > Freshwater > Lake | place: Lake Montjoie... | reverse complement strand
GGACGCTTTCAAGTGTACCAAAATGGACTGTTGGTGCTTTCTACAACGACTTCGGCTCCGATGAAGTTACACGACTTTGCGATTATAAAAGAGCGAAACTAAGCTGGTACAGCATCGACCCAACTATTTACGTTCAAACGCCAAGTGACATTTCAAAAGATGACTTGTCGCTCAACAGTACAAGAAGAATATACAGTAAAGAATTACTTCCTAATACCGATGTTCCTATCGGACAAACACAAGTAATAAATACGCTCGATTTGTCCTATTACCCGAACGAAAGAGGGCCTTACAATTACAATCCTCAAGCATTATCTCCAACCGGTTTTGCCGAACCAAAAGATAACTTCGGTGGAATCATGCGCGCCATCAATTCAACCAATTTTGAACAAAGCAATGTAGAATACATTCAATTTTGGGTACTGGATCCATACTATGATCCAACTAATCCACAAGGAGAAGCCAATCCAAACAATACGGGTAAGTTATTCATCAACTTAGGTGAAATTTCCGAAGATGTACTGAAAGATGAACGCAAGCAATACGAGAATGGTTTACCAACCGGGCCAAACTCCAATACGCTGACCAATACGACAGTTTGGGGTAAAGTGCCTTCTTCGCAATCCTTGATTTATGCTTTTGATGCCGATGGTGCTAATAGAACAGCGCAAGACGTCGGTTTTGATGGTATTGATGATGAGGCAGAACGAAATCTAATTCTTGCTTCTCCGGCCGAATCGGGTTTTGCTTCGCTAAGTGACCCAGCAGCAGATAATTACAATTATTTTTTAAATGCATCGGGCAGCGTATTTGATCGCTATAAAAATTACAACAATGCACAAGGAAACTCGCCAGTGGACGTTTCAGATAACAATAGAGGTTCAACAACGCTTCCTGATGTAGAAGACATCAACCGCGACAATACCATGAATACGGTAAACGCATATTACGAGTACGGAATCGATATCAAACCGAATATGCAAACGGGTGAGAATTTTGTTGCGGATGTAAGAACAGTTAAAAACATAGATTTGCCAAACGGAAATAACAACGGTGAGGCCCGTTGGTTGCAATTCAAAATTCCGGTAAACCAACACACGGGTGTTATAGGTGGGATCAGCGACTTCCGTTCCATCCGATTCATGAGAATGTTCATGACCGGTTTCTCACAGCCTATTACCGTGCGTTTCGGTGCTCTTGACTTAGTGCGTGGCGAATGGAGAAGATATGAAAACTCATTCCAACCGTTAACAGATACGGATCCGAGTAACGACGGAACAAACTTTGATGTATTATCAGTTAATATTCAAGAAAACTCACAACGTTCTCCTATTCACTATGTAACACCCCCAGGAGTGGTAAGGGAACAACAAGCCGGTGTAAGCGGACAAATTATTAATTTGAACGAGCAATCGCTTTCCCTCCGAATTGCAGGAGATGGTTTAGAAGCAGGAGACGCTAGAGCGGTTTTCAAAAATGTTAATGTAGACATGCGTCAGTACAACAAATTGAAAATGTTCTTGCATGCTGAATCATTACCTTTAAATGCCGCAGGTACTGTTCCTCTAGCTGACGATCAAATGGTAGCTTTCATCCGTTTTGGAAATGACTTTACCAATAACTTCTACCAAGTGGAAATCCCACTAAAAGTTACGGCAGAAGGGGCAACGAAAGCGGAAGATATTTGGCCCGAAGCCAATGAAATTAATTTAGCGATGTCGCTCTTAACCGACATGAAAGTCAAATCATTTGCAGTCGACCAATCGGCCCTGCCAGGAGAAGGAATCTACTATCCTGATGAAGATAACAGCATCGCGTTGCCAAACGATAGCCGAGATGGTGACGAAAAATTAAAACTGGGTATCAAAGGGAATCCAAACTTTGGTCTAGTAAGAACCTTAATGGTAGGGGTAATGAACAAAACAACCTCAAAAATTGAAGGGGAAGTTTGGTTCAATGAATTGCGAATGGCAGATATGAATAACAAAGGCGGTATGGCTGCAGTGCTAAACGTGGATGCTAATATGGCTGATTTTGCCACCGTTTCTGCCAACGGTAGAAAAAGCACTATCGGTTTCGGTGCCCTTGAACAAGGACCCCAAGAAAGAAGCCGAGAGGAAACGCAACAGTATAACATCGTTACTAATCTAAGTCTTGGTAAATTATTCCCTAAAAAGTGGGGGATTAACTTGCCGTTTAACTACGCTGTTGGAGAAGAAATCATAACGCCCGAATACGATCCGTTCAATCAAGACATTAGATTGCAACAACTTCTTGATAACACAGCCAGTTCCTCGGAAAAAGAAAACATCAAGAACCGAGCGATTGACTATACAAAACGAAGAAGCATCAACTTTATCGGCGTTAAAAAAGAAAGAAGCGCAGAACAAAAACCACACATCTACGATCCAGAAAACATCTCGGTTTCCTATTCATACAACCAAGTAGAGAAACATAACTATGAAATTGAAAGTTATGTGGACCAACAAGTAAATACGACCATAGATTATACGTATGCGTTCAAACAAAATGCTATTGAACCGTTCAAAAAAAGTAAGTACTTGAAAAAAAGCAGCTATTGGAAAATGCTAAGCGATTTCAATTTCAATTACATGCCGTCTAATATTTCATTCAGCTCGAATATCATCAGACAGTTCAATCGTCAGGAATTTAGACAAGTAGTATCAGGAATTCCTCTAGATCCATTGTACAGAAGAAATTACATGTTCAATTATCAATACGGTTTCAATTATCCAATAACCAAATCATTGAAAATTAACTATACGGCTTCGTCTCATAACATCGTACGAAACTATATTGACGATCAAAACAATATCGATAATTCAAATACCATTTGGACTGATTTCTGGAACATCGGAGAACCTAATCAACACAACCAACAAATCGTGTTGAATTATGAACTACCACTAAACAAATTGCCAATGTTCTCTTTCGTGAAGTCTACCTACACGTATACCGGGGATTACAGCTGGCAAAGAGCTTCACAAGCCTTGTCGCAAGTGCCAAATGAAAGCGACCCAGAACACCCCTATATTCTAGGAAACACCATTCAAAATGCGAGCTCCCATAAATTGAATACAACATTCAGTATGGAGTCCTTCTATAAATACATCGGGTTAGGAAAAAAAGCCGCTGCGCCTGCCGCTAAACCTGCCGCACTGCCAAAGCCTGGAGAGAAGATAGCCAACGCAAAACCACAAGTTGCGCAAACGACCAACGTGTTCCTTGAAGGATTGAAAGGGGTAGTAACCAGCGTGAAAAACATCCAAATTAATTACACCCAAAACGAAGGAACCGTTCTGCCAGGTTTCTTACCAGGTCTCGGATTCTTCGGCTCAACAAAACCATCACTTGGATTCGTTTTCGGTGCTCAAGACGACGTACGCTACGAAGCCGCCAAAAGAGGGTGGTTGACAACCTACCAAAACTTCAACCAAAACTACACCCAAGTGGTGACCAAAACCCTCGATTTTACGGCTAATATGGATTTGTTCCCCGACTTTAAAATCGATCTAACGGCAAACCGTACTTATGCCAAAAATTATTCCGAACAATACGATGTCTCGGATGAAGGATACTATAATTCACGATCGCCATACAGCACTGGTAACTTCGCCATATCAACCGTAATGCTAAAATCATCGTTCAAGCAAAGCGACGAACTTGGGTCATCCGCATTTGATGAGTTTAGAAATAACCGTTTAATCATTGCCAATCGCTTAGCAGCACAAAAAGGTATTGACTTGACGAATCCATTGAACATCGATGCCGATGGGTTCCCAGTTGGATATAGTAAAAACAGTCAAGCAGTATTAATCCCATCATTTTTAGCGGCTTATACGGGCCTATACTCGACCAAAATGGGAGAAACGGCCAAAGACATTTCGCTAGAGGCCTTCAGAAATATTCCAATTCCTAACTGGACAGTGAAATACAGTGGTTTAATGCGTTATAAATTCTTTAAAGAAACCTTCAAGCGTTTTACAATTCAACACGCTTACAGAGCCTCCTATACCATTAACTCATTCCGATCAAACTTCGATTACGATAAAGACCCAGGAGGTAAAGATGCTAACAATAATTACTACAACAAAATCATCATCGGGAACATCAACCTAGTGGAACAGTTCAACCCGTTAATTCGATTCGACTTCGAAATGAAAAATTCCTTCAAGTTCTTAGCCGAAATGAAAAAAGACCGCAGCTTGTCCATGAGTTTTGACAATAATTTATTGACCGAAGTACAAGGGAAAGAATTCGTGGTTGGTTTGGGATACCGCTTCAAAGATGTAATCTTCTCATCTAAATTGGCCGATAATCCAACAGGGATTATCAAAAGTGACTTGAATGTTAAGGTAGATTTCTCTTATCGAAATAATAAAACAATCGTACGAAACCTTGATTATAACAACAACCAATTAGGGGGTGGACAAAATATTTGGTCGGCCAAATTAACAGCCGATTATTCATTAAGCAAAAACTTGACCGCCATTTTCTTCTACGACCATTCATTCTCTAAACCTGTAATCTCAACATCGTTCCCGCTGACGAACATCAGAACGGGATTCACAATGCGTTACAACTTTGGAAATTAAAAACTTTTAAAACAATCATTTTAGTATTCCCTCCAGAAATTATACTTTTGGAGAAATTTATAAAAAACAAACTAACTAATGAATATACCAAGCAATTTAAAGTATACGAAAGACCACGAATGGGTCTTAATCGAAGGGGATGTAGCAACAGTAGGAATTACAGATTTCGCACAAAAAGAATTAGGCGATATCGTTTATGTTGAGGTAGAAACACTAGACCAAACGTTAGCAAAAGATGAAGTGTTTGGAACCGTAGAAGCCGTTAAGACGGTATCCGATTTGTTCTTGCCTTTATCAGGGGAAATCTTCGAATTTAACGAAGAACTAGAATCTAATCCTGAGGCAGTAAACTCGGATCCCTACGGAAAAGGTTGGATGATTAAAGTGAATATCGCTAATGCAGCTGAAGTAGACGAATTGCTTTCGAGTGAGGCCTACAAAGAACTTATTGGTGCGTAATAAATTCCTATTCGGAATAGCCAGTGGCTGGACCGTGTTAATTGGGGTACTATGCTTAGTGAAATCAAGCGAATTGCCGTCCTTACACCTTTCAGGAACTGATAAATACGTTCATTTTACTTTTCATTTTATCTTTACCATACTTTGGGCAACCTATACCCGCCAAAGTCAAAAGAATAATAGAATCCAAAACGTCTTAAAAATAGTCGGCTGTTCTTTAGGGTACGGAATACTAATAGAATTTTTACAAGAAGCATTCACCACAACCAGGCACGCAGACTTATTCGATGTTTTAGCCAATCTCAGTGGAGCCTTAACCGCTTTGCTCGTTTTGGTGCTATTGAAATCAAAAGCAAAAAAAAGTACATAACCGTCATAAGAACGGTGAAACAAAGTCCCGATCTAAGTCGGGATTTTTTTTTACATTTATCCCATGAATATAAAACAATACCTAGATTCTACCTATCTGAAAACCGCAACGCAAGCAGGCCTCTCCGAAGAGGATAACAGCCTTGTTGTAAAAGGGTTTATTCAAGAAGCAATGGACGAGGGTTTCAAATTGATCATGATTCGCCCCGATAAAGTGGCCATGGCCAAAAAAATGATTAGCGAAGCCAATTCCAAAGTACTAATCGGAACAGTAATCGCTTTCCCTGAAGGGACTGCTTCGCTAGCAGAAAAGCTCGAGGAAGCTCAAAAAGCCATAGAGGAAGGAGCCGATGAATTAGACTTTGTAGCCAATTATGAAGCGTTTAAAAAAGGAGAGGTCGAATTAGTAAAAAGCGAGATATACAGCGGGACACGTTTAGCCCTAGAAAGCCACAAAGTAGTCAAATGGATTATCGAAGTTGCGGCCTTGTCCGATGACCAAATCATACAGTTTTCGGCACTGGTCAAAAATGTAGTACTGTCCCACTTTAAAGAGGAATGCATTCACCAAGTATTCGTAAAGTCTTCCACAGGGTTCTATAAAACGGCAAACGGTTTGCCCAATGGCGCCACAGTTCACACGATGGTAATGATGCTAGAAAATGCATCTCCCTTACCAGTAAAGGCGGCCGGAGGGGTACGTACCTTCGAAGAAGCAGAGGCCATGATTCAACTGGGAGTAAAACGCATTGGAACATCAGCAGCCAAAACCATTGCCAATCAAGGAACAGGAGCAGGAGATTATTAATATTTATCACTTACATCAAATGAAAAAAATAGTTATTCTTTTAGTAGTATTCATAACAGCTAGTCAGATACAAGGGCAAGGATTAAAAGACGTGGAACGGTTTCCAGTCTTCCCAGCCTGTGAAGCAAAGCAAGGAAGCGACCTGGAAACCTGCTTCTATAACCAAGTGCAAGACGTGGTTTTCAATAACTTTAAAGTACCTCAAAAACAACAAGAGAGTAATTACAAGGGAAACGTCATAGTGCTTTTTGAAGTTACCAATGAAGGTGCCTTTAAAATAATATACGTTGACGCCATTGACGAAGCGCTAGTCAACGAAAGTAAAAGGGTATTCGGACTGCTGCCTAAAATTAAACCGGCAACCTACAACGGTAACGCTACCTACGCCAAATACACTATAAAAATTGCCATCCCACTGCAAAGTGTAGCTGAAATTCAGGCAAATAAAGACGCCAAAGCACTAGCCGAAAAAAAGTCGCAAAGGTACATCCCAAATGATAAGGTATTATCCGAATTAGATAGTATCAAAACCAACGTGTTTTCCAACCCTCAATGGGAGAGCCACTTGAATATACCGTTTTCACACAGTTATTATGCACAGTTTGATGATGAATTAAATCAAATGGGAGCTAACAACCATACAGGCTCAAAACCCTATAGCTACGCCGAAGTGAAACCCTATTACGATCTTAAAGCCGAAAACCTAAAGCTGTACAAAAACAAACAAGACTGGTGGGGTAAAAAACTTTGGAATGAAAATTTAGTCGAAATCCAAGGGGAGGATTATTGGTTTACTTTAAACCCAATTGTAGACCTACAAATGGGTAAAAGTGATCCTAGTGTCTCTAAATATACCTACATCAATACTCGAGGCATCCAATTTAATGGAGGCTTAGGAAAGGAATTAAATTTTACCACCACCGTATACGAAAGCCAAGGTAGATTCGCCGATTATTTCAACCGTTACGCTACTTCCATTAAACCCGATGGCGGTGATCCTGCTATTATTCCAGGCATCGGAATCGCTAAACCTTTTAAGTCAGATGCCTTTGATTTTCCAATGGCAGAAGCCAACTTAGCTTACACGCCAAGCAAATTCATCAACATTAATTTGGGCTACGGTAAAAATTTTATCGGTGATGGATACCGCTCTTTACTCTTAGGGGATGGCGCAAGCCCTTATCCGTATTTTAAACTAAACACCACATTCTGGAAAATTAAATACACCAACCTTTATACCTGGCTCAAAGATGTGCGCCCCGATGCCACCGCAGAACGTACCTATGCAACCAAGTTCGTAGCCAGTCATTACCTCAGTTTAAATGTAACCAACCGCTGGAATCTAGGATTCTTCGAATCGGTAATCTGGACCAATACCAACGACCGAGGATTTGATATGAGCTTCGCTAATCCAATCATATTCTATCGCTCCGTTGAATTTGAATCTTCTGCCCGCACCGGAAATGCCATGTTAGGGCTGACTACCAAATACAAACTTAGTAACCAAGTGAACTTTTATGGACAGTTTCTCTTAGATGAATTTTCTTTGGCCGACATGAAAGGCGGTAAGAAAAGCTGGAAAAACAAATACGGATACCAAATAGGCCTAAAATATTACAACGCCTTCAATATAAAAAACCTACTGCTGCAAGCTGAATACAACAACGTACGCCCTTACGTTTATTCGCACAGCGACCCCATTACAAATTACGGACACAACAACCAAAGCATGGGACATCAATGGGGAGGGAACTTCCGGGAATTTATCGCCATCGCACGCTACCACAATGGGCGCTATTTTGCCGATGCAAAAATGACCATAGGAGTGCGAGGTCTCGATTTCAATAATGGCGTCGATAATTATAACTACGGTAGTGATATTTACAGAGACTACGATCTAGATCGTCCCTATGACGTAGGAGTCACCATCGGGCAAGGAAATAAAACCAAAGTGTTCATCGCCGATATCCAAGCAGGATACTTAATCAATCCAGCAACCAACATGAAATTGTTTGGAAGCTTCATCTACCGCAATTTCAACCCAACAGTTGAAACCGCAACAGCCATAAAAGAAAGCACCACTTGGTTTTCCGTCGGATTGCGTTGCGACATCTTTAACTGGTATTTTGATTACTAATCTATCAATAAATAGCAAGTAAAACAGGGACTTTAACAAGCACAACCAAGTTTTACAAACAACACAAGCACATTTTAACAAGCATTAGGGCCTTTGATTCTTATTCAAAAGTAATCAAAGGCCCTTTTTTGCGTATGCTTTACTTCGGTTCAACGCTTAGTTTACTGTTATCGTTAAAGCACCTTATCGTATAGTTATCGTATAGTTGTCGTATAGTTGTCGTATAGTTATCGTATAAATGATAGTAATTTTATACCAGTTTACTATACTGATACCGCGACGCTTCAAAATCTTCAATCAGAACCTAAAGCTTTTTCAAAACCAATAAAAAGGGAACCATCGGAAAGGCCAATTTCCTTACTACTGGATTCAAGTACGGAATAAAATATATCCTCAATATTTTTTTGCCAAATCGTTTTCTATAAAGTACCTTTGCACCAGTTTAAAAACAACGAATGAGCGCTACAGCTTCTACATTTTCCATCAAGCAAATTGGAATTGATTTTAAAGAAATTACCAAAGCAGGTTTGGCCATCAGCGTGGTGTTTTCCTCAATCGCTGGATATTTGCTTGGCGTAGTAGATTACTCCGACCTAAAGGTGTCTACTTTGTTAATGTTAGCCGTTGGAGGATATTGTATGGTGGGCGCCTCGAATGCCTTCAACCAAGTCATTGAAAAGGAACTGGATGGCTTAATGGATCGTACCAAAAATCGCCCCGTTGCCTCAGGCCGTATGGCTCCCAATAAAGCACTTTTTATAGCCAGCCTCTTAACCATCGTGGGTTTAATTCTACTGTATTTAATCAATCCAAAATCCGCCATGTTCGGCGCGATTTCCATCTTTTTATATACCAGCATCTATACTCCTTTAAAAACAATAACGCCGCTTGCGGTGTTTGTCGGTGCATTCCCAGGCGCAATCCCTTTCATGCTCGGTTGGGTTGCGGCGACCAATCACTTTGGTATTGAAGCGGGTACGCTGTTTTTGATTCAATTCTTTTGGCAGTTTCCGCACTTTTGGGCTATCGGTTGGTTCTTGTTCGACGACTATGAAAAGGCCGGTTTTTATATGTTACCCACAGGAAAAAAAGATTCGTCAACAGCCCTGCAAACAATCTTATATTCCGTTTGGTTGTTGTTAGCTTCTTTACTACCTTGCCTAGGTTATACGGGTAGATTATTTATTTCGCCAATAGCAGCAAGTATTGTATTTTTGCTAGGCGTATGGATGATTTACTATGCGGTGAAATTGTACCAATTAAGAACAGCCAAAGCCGCACGAACACTTATGCTAGTAAGCGTTTCCTATATTAGTTTGTTACAAATTGTTTACATTATAGATAAATTTTTAAGATAGTTATGGCAACAATAATGACCGCCGACGAACATAAAGCAAGAACCTCCCGTTCCTATAAATTATTATTGTGGTTTGCTATGGTTAGTATGACCATGATGTTTGCGGGTATTACCAGTGCTTTTGTAGTAAGTAAATCCAGAGAAGACTGGATGAAAGATTTCCAACTGCCAACTGCTTTTTATTTTAGTTCTTTAGCTATTGTTTTATGCAGTGTATGCATGCATTTAGCCAAAAAAACAATACAAAAAGATAATAGAAAAGCAACTAGTAGTTTTCTTTTGCTAACCCTAGCACTCGGTATTTCTTTCGTAATACTGCAATTTAAAGGCTTCGGTCAAATCGTAGAAGCGGGCTATTATTTTACGGGACCAGAAAGTAATATTGCAACAACATTTCTCTATGTGATTGCAGTTCTCCACCTAGCACACCTTGCTGGCGGACTAATTTCACTTTTAATCATAATTTATAATCATTTTAAACAAAAATACAATTCAAGTCAATTGCTTGGAATTGAGTTAGGTGCAATGTATTGGCACTTTCTTGATTTCTTATGGATTTGTTTGTTTTTCTTTTTATATTTCTTTAAATAAGAAAAAAAATCTAAATTTGGGAACTTTTTAACTAATAACTTTTATGGGAGCGACAGTTACTACTGCAAATAAAACTGAAAATACTTGGGGCGGCGGAAACGAGCCAATGGGTGCCAGTTACGGCAAATTGATGATGTGGTTTTTCATCGTATCGGATGCGTTAACCTTCTCAGGGTTTTTGGCAGCTTACGGATTTTCAAGATTTAAATTTATCAACAATTGGCCTATTGCCGATGAAGTGTTTACCCACTTCCCGTTCATGCACGGTGTAGAAGCACCAATGTATTACGTGGCATTAATGACCTTTATTTTGATTTTCTCTTCTGTTACCATGGTATTAGCGGTAGACGCTGGTCACCAAATGAAACAAAAGAAAGTAGCATTCTACATGTTATTAACCATCATCGGAGGTTTGATCTTCGTGGGTTCTCAAGCATGGGAGTGGAAAAACTTCATCAAAGGGGAATATGGCGCGGTAGAAACCAAAGGAGGTAGTATCATCCAATTCGTGAACAAAGAAGGCGAAAGAGTGAAATTAGAAGAATTCGCGATACACTTACCAGGACAAAGAGAAGAATTAACGAGAAGCAAAGGCAAATGGTTCATGGAAAGCGAAGAGTCGCTAGCCAGCTACTCAGTTGCCGAAGTACAAGCGGGATTCAAAGCACACCCAGAGTTACTCGTAAGAACAGAAAAGATCTACAGAGATACTGAAGAAGACAAGAAAAATACAAAACTTCAACCAGGTCTTAATTCAAATAAACACAGAGAAATATTAACAAGAGCCGAGTCTGAAATCATGGTGGGTAATGCGCACATCGTGGTTGAAGGAGCTAACTTGAAAAGAAATGAGTACGGTAGTAAATTATTCGCCGACTTCTTCTTCTTCATCACAGGATTCCACGGATTCCACGTATTCTCTGGAGTAGTGATCAACTTCATTATTTTCTTAAACGTCCTACTAGGTACCTACGAGAAAAGAAAAACATATGAAATGGTAGAAAAAGTGGGACTATATTGGCACTTCGTTGATTTAGTTTGGGTATTCGTATTTACTTTCTTCTACTTAGTTTAATTTTTAGCAAATAGATATTATGTCACACGCTCACGAACACGTATCAAATACAAAAAGAATCTGGATGGTTTTTGCCTTGTTGTCTGTAGTTACAACAGTAGAGGTGTTTCTAGGAATTCAAAGACCAGCCTTTTTATTCATGAATAATTTTTT
>Ga0114967_10004250_pt1 | contig 11566 bp, 9 predicted proteins | sample M_130628_MF_Meta_FD_92639 | JGI IMG/M metagenome (GOLD analysis project Ga0114967, IMG submission 92639) | Freshwater microbial communities from Lake Montjoie, Canada to study carbon cycling - M_130628_MF_MetaG | ecosystem: Environmental > Aquatic > Freshwater > Lake | place: Lake Montjoie... | reverse complement strand
TTTTACATCGACCAATTTAAAAAAATACTTTCTCCCCAAACCGGCGCGTATAAAGGTGTTGGAGGGTTTAAATCTATGGGTTCTGTGTTCTCAGGCTATGGCTGGGATTGGGAACATTTCTGGACAATCACTGCTTTCTTTTCAATTGTACTTGCTTTCATGAATTTATTACCGATTCCTGCTTTAGATGGTGGACACGTCGTATTTACCATTGCAGAAATGATTACTGGCAAAAAACCAAGTGAGAAATTTTTAGAATATGCACAGATTGTTGGAATGGTATTGCTATTGGGTTTAATGCTTTACGCCAATGGAAATGATTGGTTTGGATGGGGGAAGTAGGAAGAAAGGTTTAAAACGTTCAAGAGGTTTAAGAGGTTAGGGATGTTTGGGTAGGGGTTGAATATTTTCAACCCTTACTAGGAAGATGTTGGAGATTTCGGTCTGCCGATGTTGGTGTTATCACCAATCAACAAAGGAGGGAGGGGTTGAACATTTTCAACCCTTACAAAAGGTTGGAGATTTTCAGTCTGCCGATGTTGTTTCTTTTCTTATTACCAACAGGTTCAATATACTCCAATTGAAAATGTTTCCAACCTTAAACCATTAAACCCTTGAACCAGCGAAGCGATTTAAACGGTTTTTAACCTGTTCTCAACTCCTCCCAAAGATGATGTATCAATCCATCTGCCAATCCAATTTTAGGAACATAAATTTGTTCAGAATTCGCCCATCTCATGGCATTGATGTAAATGAGTAATGCAGGTACTATCACATCTGCGCGATCTGCTCGTAAGTTATAATTGGCTATTCTTTCTGCTACAGTAAATGAACTCAGCTCTTTATAATAATCCCTTAATAATTCAATATGTAAAGGTTTTCCGTCTTTCTTTTTACTTAATGAAAACACTTTATTGATATTTCCGCCGCTCCCAATGGAAATGATGTCTTTATGCGACTTTGTGGATTGTTTGATATACTCTTTCATTTCATCCCATGCATTTTCTGACACCCCATTTTTAAGTAATCGGATTGTACCAATGTTGAAAGATTTTTTAGCCGTAAGTTTTCCATTTCCAAAAATTGACACCTCAGTACTTCCACCGCCAACATCAATGTACATGTAGCTATGGTCTTTATCCATATTTTCAGCAATATGGTTTTCATATACCAGATTGGCTTCCATTTCACCGGTAATGACTTCCACATCCAATCCAGTTTCTTTTTTTATAATCGCAATAATTTTATCTGAATTCTTTGCATCACGCATGGCACTAGTTGCACAAGCTTTTATCGCATCTACCTCATATGCGTTTATTAAATGTCTAAATGCTTTTATTGTTTGAATAAGCATGGTTGTTTTTTCATCAGAAATCAACCCGTTTTCAAAAACGTCAAAACCCAATCTCAACGGAACCCGAATCAAATTTAATTTATTGAATTTTGGATCAGACGAATTATGCTCAATGACTTCTGTAATCAATAATCGGGCAGCATTACTTCCAATATCTATTGCGGCTAGTTTCAATCTTTAATTTTTTAGAAGTACAAATTTCTATTTAAATAAATTATCGTTTGTAGAAAGTTATCACCATTAGGCAATATAGAAATCAGGAACGGCTTGACTGCCTCTTTTTCTATTTAGATAATTATAAATCTCTACTTGTGAACGAACTTTCTTCGTATTTCTTGGGTTCACATACAAATTGTTCTGCTCGTTATTTAAAATACGTGCTTTAATGTTGTCTTTTAATTGTATAGATAAGATTTCTTTTAGTTCAGCAATTATTTTTTTATCTAAAATAGGACACGCAGCTTCAATCCGGTGATCTAAATTTCTTAACATCCAATCTGCAGAAGATATAAATACTTTTTCATCTCCATTATTGTGAAAAATAAGTACACGCGCATGTTCCAAATATTCGTCTACAATACTGATTGCTTGAATCGGAATTTTGAATTTTGTATCTTCTGTAAACATGCAACAAATGCCTCTTATAATTAATTTTATTTCAACACCTGCTTTTGCTGCAGCATACAATCTTTCAATCAATATTTCATCACTAAGCGAATTTACTTTAATGGTTATCGATGCTTTTTTATTCAGCGTTGCATGTTTTATTTCTCTGTTGATTAGCTCAATGATATGTTCACGCATTTTAACCGGACTTGGAAATATGGTTTTACATGCGTTTAAATAATTGATATTAGCTGAAGGGTTTTCAAGGTAATTAAACATACGATTTACATCGTCCATAATGGTTTTGTTGGCTGTAAGCAAGCAATGGTCGCCATAAACAGTTGCTGTCTTTTCATTCAAATTTCCAGTGCTTACAAAACCGTACATCACGTTTTTATTGTTTATTTTTTTTGTAATCAAACAAAGCTTTGCATGCACTTTCATGTTGGGAACGCCTATCAATACTTTTACACCAACATCTTCAAGTTCTTTTTTCCAAATCAAATTTGCTTCTTCATCAAACCTTGCCCTAAGTTCGAGGATAACTGTAACTTGTTTTCCATTTCTAACTGCATTAATAATAGCGTTGATAATTTTGGAACGAGACGCTAATCGGTAGCAAGTAATTTTTATACTCAATACATCTGGGTCAATCGCAGCTTCTCGCAACATATCTATAACACTATTATAAGAATGATATGGAAAATGAAGCATCACATCTTTTTCCAAAATCACTTTTGCAATACTATTGGTATTTTTTAATTGAGGATGGGTGAATGGCTGCTTTCTTGCATTTTTTTGTAAAAAAACATTGTCAGGGAAATCCATGAAGTCTTTGAAATTGTGAATTTTTCCTCCCGGTATCAAACTGTCTTTATGGTTAAACCCAAGTCGCTTAACTAAGTAAGTTAATAAATCCGTTGGAATTTCTTTATCAAAAACCAATCGGGTTGGTTTTCCTTTTTTTCTATTCTTTATCCCCTTTTCTATTTTTTGAATAAGTGAAGTGGCAATGTCATTATCAATATCTATTTCGGCATCTCTTGTAACTTTTATAGCATGCGCAGAAAATTGGTCGTAACCAAAAAATGAAAAAATATTGGGCAAACAATATCGAATAACATCGTCCAATAAAATAATTTGAAACTCATTGGCTTTTGATGGTAGTATTATAAATCGAGATAAGCTTCTTGATGGAACAGAAATTAATGCATATTTTTTTGAAATGCTTCTGTCTTTTTTTCCTAATGTACATGCCAGATAGATAGATTTGTCGTTAAGCACTGGAAAGTTGGGAATGCTCTCAATCATCAATGGTACAATGTGTCCACGCACCTGTTCATTGAAATATTGAAGTATAAATTTTTGTTGGGGGACGTTTAGTTTTTTTTCATCAACCAAAAATATTTTCTGTTTTTTCAACTCGCGTAAAATCTCATTCCAAGTTTGTTCAAAAACATATTGAAGATCGAGAACTTTTTCTTGTATTTCTTCTAAAATCCTGTCTGGTGCAGATTCTAAATGCATTCTAGATTTGCCACCAATTTTTGTCATGCGTTTTAAAGTGGCAACGCGAACCCTAAAAAACTCATCTAAATTATTTGAAAAAATAGCAAGGAATTTTATCCTTTCTTTCAAGGGAACTGTTTTGTCGGAAGCTTCTTGCAATACTCGACCATTAAAAGCTAGCCAGCTGATATCTCTGGCAATATGTTTTTTTTTCTGCAACGGATTTGACTTTTTTTGTAAGGCGAATTTAATTTATAAAATATAAATATTTGCGACTTTAATATTAAGTTTTGGTAAATGGAATGGAATTCAAAATTGGGATTTTTTTTATAGCCCACGGTTTCAACCGTAGCAGACAAGGCGTTTTTTTAATTTGTTTCCTTTTTATTCAAAACCGGCAAAAGCATAAGCGATATAAATCCAACCAATACAATTAGTCCAGTAGACGCACTCCACATCAACCAACCAAATGCTTTTCCTTGTGCACTGGTTAAACCATATATCATTAATGTTTGCATTACAAATATCGGAAACGATCCGATTCCACCTGGTGTAACAATCATAGATAATGTAGCTAAACTTAGCACCGAACAGGCTGCGCCAATTTCCAAAGATGCGGTACTGTCTAATCCCCAAAAACCAAGATAAATCTGACCAAGATACATGCACCAAATAAAAATAGTATGCATTAAAAATGCACGCTTTTTTTTCATGTACTTTATTGTACTTAGTCCCTCAAAAACACCTTTGATCATTAAATTTATTTTATTGATTAATTTATTTTGAGGATTTCTTTTGATAATCCAACGCATCATAATCCAAAAAAGAATAATTGCACCAATAACCAAACCTAGTTTTAAAAATGTTAGTGTTGGATTTCCTTGAAATAAACGATCTAGTTTTTCAGTAGCAAAACTTCCAATAATTTTTATTTGAATTAAAATGGTAAAAGCTATAAATATTGCATAACAGACCAAATCAAAACTTCTTTCTAATATGATGGTCCCCACCAATTTGTCGAGTTTTAATTTTTCGTATCGCGCTAAAAATGTGCATTTTAAAAGTTCACCTAATCTTGGTATTGCAGCATTTGCTAAATATCCAACCATGGTTACCATAAACACATTTCGAAGTTTTGGATGAAAGTCTAAAGGCTCCATGAGTAGCTTCCAACGCATAGAACGGCTAATATGGCTCATGATACTCATTATGGAAATGGGTATCAATATCCAGAAATTTGCATTTTTTATGGCATTGTAAAACTCATTTTTCTCTTCGAGGTTCATTGATTTTAATTGCCACCATACCAAGAAAATCCCTCCTCCCAAAAAAATAACATATTGCAATAATTGAGAAATTTTCTTTTTCATAGCAAGGAAGTTAAATAGAAAAATTTGATTTTTCGTTATTCTGGGTTAGTTGCATGATTGAGAATCATATTGTCTATCAATCTAACATCACCAATTGATGCCGCAATTAGAGCGACAATTATTTGATTTTTTTCTGCGTTTTTTATTGGGTTTAATATTTCATCTGTTATTTCTATATAGTCAACTTTAAACCCTTTTGATGTTAATTTATTTCCACCTGTTTGTAGTAAGTCTGGAATACTCAATTCGAAAATATTATCTTTTAAAAAACACAACACGTCAAAAATGACTAAAGCGGCTTCTTTTTCAGCTTCATTCAATCTTTTATTTCGGCTGCTCATCGCCAATCCATTTGCTTCTCTAACAGTTGGGACTATTTTAATTTCTACAGGAATATTCAAATCAGTTGCCATTTTTTTTATGACCATACATTGTTGATAATCCTTTTGCCCAAGATATAAAATATCACATTTTACAATTTCCAATAGTCGCTTTACGACCATACAAACACCTTGAAAATGTCCGGCTCTATGCTTTCCTTCCAAAATATTATCCAGATATCCCAGTTCAAAATTGCTTTTTTGAAAGTTTTCTGGATAAATATCATCTACTGAAGGCAAAAACAATACGTCGCACCCATTTAGCTCAAGTTGTTCAATGTCTGCTTCTATGGTTATTGGATATTTTTCAAAATCAATTGGATTATTGAACTGAGTGGGGTTAACGAAAATGCTACATATCGTTAGATCATTTTCTGATTTGCTTTTGTCTATTAATGAAATATGGCCCTGGTGTAGCGCGCCCATAGTAGGTACAAAACCAATTTTTATGATTGATTTTCGTTTTTTTTGGATGAAATCTATGAGGTCATCTGGTCTTTTAAAAAGGATCATATTTGTTTTTGAATGCCTATACGTTAATGTAAAGGCGAATATTTAGATAATTAATCACTATTTTTGCAATCCACATCAATTTATTTGGATTTAACAACATTAAAATGTCTACAAAGAAAAGAATTTTATTCATTGCAAATGAAATTTCTCCATACTTGGAATTAACAGAGTTTGCAGAGATCGTAAATAAATTAGCCGTTTTATCTAACGATAACAATTTCGAAGTTAGATGTATCATGCCTAAATTTGGCGTAATCAACGAAAGAAGGCACAGATTACACGAGGTGGTAAGATTGTCGGGTATCAACGTTACTGTTGATAATGATGATTATCCATTGACAATTAAAGTAGCATCTTTACCTAACGCAAGATTGCAAGTATATTTCTTGGATAACGAAGATTTTTTCAAAAGAAAATCCATATTTACAGATGATAAAGACAAATGGTTTGATGATAATGGATTAAGAACCGTGTTGTTTTGTAAAGGCGCATTGGAAACGGTTAAGAAATTTGGTTGGCCGCCGGATATCATCCATTGTAGTGGTTGGATGACTGGATTAATCCCCATGTTTATAAAAGTTGCTTATAAAAAAGAACCCGTTTTTAGCAATAGTAAAGTTGTTTTCACTATAGGAAACAATACTTTCAAAGAAAAATTAGGAAGCAATTTTCCGAAATTAGCGACCATTAATGATTATGTGACTAAAAAAGAATTGGAAATTTTTAAGGACAACAACAATACAGCAATGTTTAAACTAGGCGCTCATTTTGCTGATGCCATAACGTTTGGTGCTGAAAAAGTAGATAAAAAACTTACTGAAGAATTTTCAAAAGTAAAAGGTAAAAAGGTTTTGAAATTTGATGAGGAAAGCGATTTAACAGACTATTTACAGTTGTATACCGATCTTGCGAACTAAAAAAATAAATTGCACAAAAACATGCAGGTTAAAATGTTGAAAAAAACTGGACTATTCTTTGCTTTTTCTATTCTTTTTATTTGGGGTTGTACGAAGTTAGATACTACAAATTTAGGAGGCGACTTAATTCCGGAGGTAGACAATGTGAATACATTCGCAGATACATTGGATATCATTACAGGATTAGGCGTTTTTAATGATTCTACAAAACTTAGCTTAACAGAAGAGTATGCTTTGGGAAAAATTACGAATGATCCATTGATGGGAGGTACAGAAGCCAATTTGTATTTACAACTTAAACCTTCATATTATCCTTACTACATCAGAAAAGCTTCAAATGATACCTTGGTGAAAGCAGATTCTGTAGTACTTTGTTTAAGCTATAAAGCTTTTTACGGGGATAGTAGTCAGCCTATCCAATTACAAGTTTTTCAAGTTGCCAATGATGCAAACGATCGCTGGGATTCTGTTTTAAGTTACAATACCATCAATTACGCACCAGCTGTAGATAATGATTTAGCCATTAGTGCAGTTAAAACAGTTGACATTAGAGCAATGAGTAATTTTGTAAAAATTGGCAAGTCTGATTCTGTAAATAATCAAATCCGTATTAAATTATCCGACCGATTTAGAGATTCGATTTTTTCTAGAGATACAACAAGAAATAAAGGATTTTCATCGGATTCCCTATATCGTATTTTCTGTAATGGATTTGCCATTAAAGCAATTAGTGGCAATGCATTGATGTATGTAAATTTATTGGAAACACAAACTCGTTTGGAATTGCATTACAAAAAACGAAATGCAGGCGTTGTAGATACAGTGTATAATAGCTTTTATTTCAATTCAGGTTTACAAGGCGAATCCATTCGAAGGTCAGCAGTAGCCAATAAAATTGTTCGTTCAAGAAACGCATTACCTGCTGGTGATCAGGAAATCTATTTACAAACCACACCAGGAACTTACGCAACTTTAGAAATTCCAAGACTTACCAATTATGGCAATAAAATCATTCATCGCGCAGAGATTCAGGTGAGTCAAATTCCTGACCCAATCAATGATAAAATATTCCCAGAAGCAAGTTATTTATACCTTGATTTAATAGATTCAACTACTTCGCCAAAATGGAAGCCTATTTACTATGATTTGAATCCCAATACTTTTTACGATCCAGATTTCAAAACTGCAGGATATCCATTCTTTCCTTTAAACGGAGATGTTGATTTTAGTTATTTTGGTGGGTATGTAAGAGAAAGAGAAATGCCATTCGGTACGCAATCTTATTACAACATAAACATTACCAGGTATGTACAGCAGATTGCAACTAAAAATAGCTTTAATTATAAAATGAGGTTATTCCCCGCACATAGTTTTTCTTATCCACAATACAGTAATATAACTATACCATACAGAAATGCAATTGCTTACGGAAGAACACGTATTGGTGGAGGAGGAAATTCAAACCCTGCATACAAAATGCGCTTGAGGGTTATTTATTCAAAAATTAAACCTTAAAGTTTATTTTTTGTTAATCAGCTAAACGATTTGAATTTAATTCTAACCTATTATCTTTGCAATCTTAAAAATAAAAACTTATGCCATACTTATTTACATCAGAATCGGTGAGTGAAGGCCACCCAGATAAAGTTGCAGACCAAATTAGCGATGCACTTATTGATAATTTTTTAGCTTTTGACCCTTCAAGTAAAGTTGCTTGCGAAACATTGGTTACAACCGGACAAGTTGTTCTTGCCGGTGAAGTTAAATCTAAAGCTTATTTAGATGTTCAAGAAATTGCTCGTGGCGTTATTCGTAAAATCGGGTACACCAAAAGTGAGTATATGTTTGAAGCAAACTCTTGCGGAATTTTATCTGCAATCCACGAACAATCTAGCGATATCAATCAAGGTGTTGACAGAAAGAAAAAAGAAGAACAAGGTGCTGGAGATCAAGGTATGATGTTTGGTTATGCAAGCAATGAAACAGATGATTACATGCCTTTAGCGTTAAACATCGCTCATAAATTATTAGAAGAACTTGCTGCTTTAAGAAGAGAAAATAAAGCGATTAAATATCTTCGCCCAGATGCAAAAAGTCAGGTTACTTTAGAATACGACGACAACAATAAGCCTGTTCGTATCGACGCAATAGTAGTGTCAACTCAACATGATGATTTTGGAAAAGATGATAAAATGTTGGAGAAGATCAAAAAAGACATGATCAACATTTTAATTCCAAGAGTAAAAGCGAAATATCCGAAATACGCTCATTTGTTTAATAATAAAATTAAGTACCACATCAATCCAACTGGAAAGTTTGTGATTGGAGGTCCACATGGCGATACAGGTTTGACCGGTCGTAAAATTATCGTAGATACCTATGGTGGAAAAGGTGCCCATGGTGGTGGTGCATTTAGTGGAAAAGACCCTAGTAAAGTAGATCGTTCTGCAGCGTATGCTACACGTCACATTGCAAAGAATTTAGTAGCTGCTGGTTTATGTGATGAAGTTTTGGTACAAGTTTCTTACGCGATAGGCGTTGCTCAACCAACAAGCATCAACGTAGTAACTTATGGTACTTCTAAAGTGAAATTAACAGATGGACAAATAGCTGAAAAAATCATGAAAATGAGTTGCTTCGATATGCGTCCATATTTCATCGAACAAAGATTGAAATTAAGAAATCCAATGTATAGTGAAACTGCTGCTTATGGACATATGGGCCGTAAAAATGAAGTAGTTGAAAAAACATTCGTTTCACCTGATGGTAAAAAAATCACTAAAAAAGTGGAATTATTTACTTGGGAAAAATTGGATGCTGTAAAAGAAGTAAAAAAGGTTTTTGGTTTGAAATAATTATTTTATTTCCCCTTTATAAAATTAAAACCATAAGTTTCGGCTTATGGTTTTTTGTTTATTTATCGTATAAATTTGAATTGTGAAAAATTTTAGACATCAACACCATCGTCCAAAAAAAAATACATTGATTATTGGAAGAGAAGCCGTAATTAATGCTTTAAAGGAACGCAAGCAATTGGAAAGAATATATCTTCAATCCAATGTGCATGGTGAAGTAATTGATGAAATAAAAACCCTTGCTGCCCAAGAATTGGTTCCAATTAATAAAGTTCCTGTTGAGAAGCTGAATGGGTTTAATATCAGTAACCACGAAGGTTGTATTGCCCAAATTGCAAAAATTCAATACCAAGATTTACAACAGATCATTTCATTTGTTGTTGAAAATGGAGAAACACCTTTATTTATTATTTTGGATGGCGTTACAGATATTAGAAACATTGGAGCCATAGCTAGAAGTGCATTCAGTTTTGGGGTTCATGCCATCGTTATTCCGGATAAAGGCGTTGGTGCTTTAAATGAAGATGCCATATTAACTTCTGCTGGAGCTTTAGAGAAAATTGCAGTTTGTAGGGTAGGGAGTTTGATGAAAGCGGTTGATGAACTTCATTTAAATGGCATCAAAGTTTTTGCCAGTGAAATGACCGCAGAAACGGCTTGTCAGAATATAGATTTTTCAGAGCCTTGTGCGATTGTAATGGGCGGCGAAGAACATGGGGTTTATCCAGCATTAATGAAAATTTGCGATGAAAAATTTAAGATTGCCATGCCTGGAGATTTTGAGTCATTAAATGTTTCTGTTGCAACGGGGATTATTCTTTATGAAGTTTCTCGTCAAAGGTATCCAATAGCGTAAATATAAGTTTTGCTAAAAAATTAGAAATGCAAAATCAACAATCCATAAAACTGGTAGAATGTCCGCGAGATGCGATGCAAGGTTGGCATGAATTTATTCCTACTGCCGATAAAATAAGATATTTAAATACATTGTTGAATGTCGGTTTTCATACCATTGATTTTGGCAGTTTTGTATCGCCAAAAGCCATTCCTCAAATGGCAGATACAAAAGAAGTTTTAGAAAATCTCGACCTGTCAAATACAACTTCAAAATTACTCGCGATTGTTGCTAATAAAAGAGGCGCAGAAGAGGCAGTCACTTTTAATCAAATCGATTTTCTTGGTTTCCCCTTTTCTATTTCCGAAACGTTTCAACAACGAAATACAAATACGTCTATTGCGCAATCTTTTAATCAAGTACTTGATATTCAAGAATTGTGTGTTCGTAATCATAAAAAAATGGTCATTTACATTTCGATGGGTTTTGGTAATCCTTACGGAGATCCTTATCACGAAGAGATGGTTTTTGAATGGGCGAATAAGTTATCAACTTTTGGAATTGAAATTATTTCATTGGCAGATACCGTTGGATTAGCAAATCCAGAGCAAATTGAACGCACAACAAAATTTTTAATACAATCCATGCCGAATGTGGAAGTAGGTGTGCATTTGCATTCAACGCCTATAAATTGGAAACAAAAAACAGAAGCAGCATTTAATGCAGGATGTTTGAGATTTGATGGTGCTATCAATGGAATTGGAGGCTGCCCAATGGCTGGAGATAATCTTGTTGGGAATATGAATACCAATTTGATGATTGATTTTTTTAACGAAAAGGGGATTTCTCTAAATCTCGATTCTTTTAAACTAGCAAATGCTGTTCAAATAGCAACAGAAATTTTTATCTAATATTTTTAATAAAATAAAATTGTTTTCAATAAATAAAAATGGAATTCAGATTACCTTTTACACCAAAGCCGTTTTTGCATAAAATTGAACATCAGCATCAATTGTTTTTGGCGGGCTCATGCTTTACCGAACAAATTGGGTCCAAGTTGACCAACTATAAATTCAATACCATCGAAAATCCCAATGGGATATTGTTTAATCCAATTAGCATTTCGGAAAACATTATCTCATACATCAATCAAAAATTTTATACAGAAGATGATTTGTTTTTGTACAATGAGATCTGGGGAAGTTGGAATCATCATACCAAATTTTC
>Ga0114967_10004247_pt1 | contig 11570 bp, 10 predicted proteins | sample M_130628_MF_Meta_FD_92639 | JGI IMG/M metagenome (GOLD analysis project Ga0114967, IMG submission 92639) | Freshwater microbial communities from Lake Montjoie, Canada to study carbon cycling - M_130628_MF_MetaG | ecosystem: Environmental > Aquatic > Freshwater > Lake | place: Lake Montjoie... | reverse complement strand
TAATGACAGAAGACTGTGTAGAAACTATGAGCTATTGATCGATTCTGCAGAATATATGACCAAACTATCCGCTATAAAATTATTGTTGAATAAAATTTAAACAGGCTCTTAATACTAATGCGAAATAAATTAGACAAAAATTCAAAACAAATGGAAAAATTGAAATTGAAATTTGCAGCTGTTCAGGAAATGAATACAAGCGAAATGAAGGAGTTAAATGGAGGCATTATTCCATTAATAGCACTCGCACAGGCAATAGGGGTAACGACTGGCGCAGTAACAGCTGTAGGGGGCATTGGGCTGGCATTTTACACTATTTATAAACGAGTCACAAACTAAAAATGGATACATGGCATGGAAATCAATTTTCGGTGGTTGGTTATTTTCGGAATCGCTGCAATTTTCCAATGCTTTTTGACATTGATGCTGATTGTGTTAGCTTTGTGTACAAAAAAATCAGCATCAAAATGAGTGTACTTGTCAATAAAGATTCAAAAGTTATAGTTCAAGGGTTTACTGGTAATGAGGGCACCTACCATGCCTCGCAAATGATCGAGTATGGCACCCATGTGGTCGGTGGCGTAACTCCAGGAAAGGGTGGACAGAAACATTTGGATCGTCCCGTATTTAATACCGTCAAAGAAGCCGTTGATCAAGCAGGAGCGAATGTTTCTATCATTTTTGTACCTCCAGCTTTTGCTGCTGATGCAATCATGGAAGCTGCTGAGGCTGGCATTAAAGTGATTGTTTGCATCACAGAAGGTATTCCAACCAAAGATATGATCCAAGTGAAGGAATATATTTCGGGTCGTGATTGTCGATTGATTGGGCCTAACTGCCCAGGTATCATTACCACAGGAGAAGCTAAAATTGGTATCATGCCAGGTTTTATTTTCAAAAAAGGACATGTAGGTGTGGTATCTAAATCGGGTACTTTAACCTACGAAGCGGTAGATCAGGTGGTCAAAGCAGGTTTGGGAATTACCACCGCCATTGGTATAGGGGGAGATCCCATTATAGGTACACCTACCAAAGAGGCCGTTGAGCTGCTGATGAATGATCCCGAAACACATGGCATCATCATGATTGGCGAAATTGGAGGAGGTATGGAAGCCGAAGCTGCCCACTGGATCAAACAACACGGTACCAAGCCTGTAGTTGGATTTATTGCGGGTCAGACAGCTCCAGCTGGACGTCGGATGGGGCATGCAGGTGCCATTGTTGGGGGAGCTGATGATACCGCTGCCGCAAAAATGAAAATCATGGCTGAATGTGGAATTCGAGTAGTTGAATCTCCAGCTGAAATAGGCGAGGCAATGGCCGAAGAGCTACGAAAAATCAAAACCGTGAATGCATAAATGAAAAAGGGCAGAAAAGTTTCTGCCCTTTTTCATTGTGCGTGAGGGATAGCAGCGAAAAGCCCGCAGTGTAGCTCAGCGGAACGAGGACTTGTAGCGGAAGCCCGACCCGAAGGGGCACGCCCCTCTAGCCCTGAAAATGTTATTGTAGACCTATAAATATGTGCATGTATGCGAAATTTATTCGTACTGATTAGTATCCTGCTGCTTTCAATCAGTGTTAAAGGGCAGCTTATTAGTGATGAAGCTTTAGCTGCACAATATTATCAGTCAGGCGACTTGGAGAAAGCACTCGTTCTCTATCAGAAGTTATTCAATAAAACAAAAGATAAATTTTTTTACGATCCTTATTTTACGTGTTTATTACGGGCAAAGAAATATGGTGATGCCGAGCAAGTAGCTAAACGTCAATTCAAAAATAACCCCACAGATAATACTTATGCCGTAGATTTAGGAAGGGTATACGAAGAACGGGGTGAGCGAAATAAAGTTTCGGAATGGTATACCAAACTAATTAAGCAGCTCCCCAAAAATGAGTTTTCCATTAAAAATCTAGCCTTTGCTTTTTACAAAGGGGGGGCTTACGAATATTCCATCAAAACTTTTTTAGCAGGACGCGATTTATTGAAAAATGAAAATGCGTTTTCATCTGACCTCATCGATTTGTATCGTTTTCGTAAAGATAAAGGAATGCTTACGCAGGAATACCTCCATGCACTTGCACTGAATCCTGCTCTTTTGGAGCAAATAGAGAATACGCTTGCCAGTGTGTTTGAAGACAAACAGGATTACGACATGTTAAAAACCACACTTCTAAAACGCTTACAAAAAGATCCTCAAAATGTCGCCTTTACTGAATTATTGACTTGGCAATTTATTCAGCAAAAAGATTTTGTAATGGCCTTGAAACAAACATTGGCTTTGGATAAACGCTTGAATGAACAAGGTGATCGTGTGTATGATTTATCGAAACTATTGGTCGATAACAGTGCATATGATCAAGCAATTGAAGCACTCCATTATTTGGTATTGAAGGGAGCCGATGCTAAATTTTACATTCAAGCAAAAATTGATTTATTGGATATCAAAACAAAATTGGCTACCACTGGCATGTATTCAAATACTGATTTGCTTGCATTGGAAAAGGACTATCAAACCTTGTTGCAAGAACTCGGTAAAAACTCGGAGACCGCCTTTGCGATCAGGCAACTCGCTAGGTTACAAGCCTATTATTTGCATAAACCGAATGAGGCGAAAACAGAAATGGAAGGGCTGCTGAGTACACCAAGATTAACGTCATCTGCTATCGGACAAATCAAATTGGAATTAGGAGATGTGTATGTTCTTGCGGATGAAGTTTGGGATGCGGCACTGATATACGGTCAGGTAGAGAAACAGTTTCCAAATGAATCTTTAGGACAAGAAGCGAAAGCTAGAAATGCAAAACTAGCCTATTATCGAGGTGATTTTGCATGGGCAAAAATCCAATTGGATGTGCTGAAAGGGGCTACTTCACAGTTGATGGCTAATGATGCGCTGAACTTAAGTCTGCTGATGTCTGATAATTTGCAAAATGAATCCGACACGAGTGCCCTGAAAAAATATGCATATGCTGATTTATTGATTTTCAAAAATTTACCTGAACAGGCATTAAACTTGTTAGACAGTATTAACATACTTTATCCAAAGAATTCATTAGCAGACGATATTTTGATGGCGAAGGCTAAAATTTATATAGCTAAAAATAATTATCCAGAGGCCATCAGCCAATTGCAAAAAATCGTGACGGACTACCCTACCGACCTTTGGGCAGATGACGCTGTTTTTATGATGGCTGATATATATGAAACGAAGTTGACCCAGCCAGATAAGGCAAAAGAATTATATCAAAAAATAATTACCAATTTCTCAGGTAGTTTGTACGTTACCGAAGCCCGTAAACGATTTCGTAACCTTCGCGGCGATAAAATATGACGAGGACAGAAAATATGCTGCCCCTACTACGAAAAATTTATCTTTGCGCCCATGATACTTTATAATGTTACTTCCATCTTGGATGAAGAAATCCATGCGGATTGGTTACACTGGATGCAAACAAAGCATCTTCAGGATGTGATGGATACAGGCTGCTTTGCTTCTAGCCATATTTTAAAAGTGCTCGACTCACCTAATGAGGGTGTGACTTATTGTGTGCAATTTATAGCAGAGACGATGGAGAAATACCAGGACTATCAAACAGATTTTGCCCCAGCGTTACGAGCTGAAGCCTCTACACGCTTTGCCGATAAATTGATTACTTATCGTACTATTATGGAATCAGTTGATTGGGCAGTATGAATTTCATAGAAACTTCAATTAAGGATTTATACCTCATCGAACCCAAGCTATGGGAAGATGAGCGAGGTTATTTTTACGAAAGCTATAACCAAAAGCTTTTTGCAAAAGCAGGTATTACAGCTGATTTTGTGCAAGACAATCAATCACTTTCGCACAAAGGAACCCTACGTGGGTTACATGCACAAAAGGAACCTTTTGCACAAGGCAAACTCGTGCGCGTGATACAAGGAAAAGTTCTGGATATAGCAGTAGACATCCGGAAACATTCGCCAACTTTTGGACAACATGTAGGGGTTGAATTAAGTGCGGATAATCACCATTTGTTTTGGATACCTCCTGGATTTTTACATGGTTTCGTCACGATCGTGGATAATACCATTTTCACTTATAAGGTAACTAACTTCTACGATAAGGATTCCGAAATTGGTGTCGCGTGGAATGATCCTAACTTAAAAATTGACTGGGGTATTCCTAGTAGTGAAGTTCTTTTATCTGAAAAGGATGGACTTTTACCTCAGTTAAAAGATATTCATAGTCCATTTTAGAAAAGCCATTCTGCCCTCTCCAAAGGGGAGGGCAGAATGGAGGTTACTACTTAATTAAATTATACAATTCATCTAATTTAGGCGATAGCACAATTTCGATACGCCGATTACGACTTCTAATCTCGGGTGTTGAACCACTCGTGATAGGCTGAAACTCTCCTTTGCCTGTTGCGGTAATTCGAGCATTTTCTATCTTTTCAATTTCTGTTAGATAACGAACCACTGAAGTAGCACGCAATACACTTAAATCCCAATTATCTTTTATTTGTCCGAGATGTACCACACGTTGATTATCAGTGTGCCCTTCAACAGAGATATTTATTTCAGGCTGGCTTTTCAACACATTGGCTAATTCCTGTAAAGCCTGTTTTCCTTTATCATCAATAATAATACTTCCTGTATCAAACAAAAGTTTGTCTGTTAGAGATACATATACCTTGCCATCTCGAATGTCGACAGATAAACCACTTTGTTGAAAACCCAATAAAGCTTTTTGCAACTTATCTTTAAGTGCATTGGTTGCCTCATCGCGCTTGCGCAAAACTTCTTCTACTTCTTTTAGGCGTGCCTCTCGCTTTTTCAGATCTTCTGATAGCTTATTTATTTTGGAAGAACTGTTAGATCTCAAAGATGCATAGTTCATATTCAATTCTTCTGCCTTATTTTGTAGCTCTGCGATGCGCTTATTGAGTCGACTCGTGTCTGCTCTTAACTGATTTATTTGCCCTTCTAGGGATTCGATTTTAACGCGGGCATTATTCCATCCATCCGAAACAGAATCGCACTGCGCTATCAGTGAATGATATTTTTTGGATGATAAAACAACACATGAGCTCAATGAGCTTATTAAAAATGTGGCAACAACTAATCTGAGTAAATATTTCATATTTTTTAATTTCAATTATGCAATTGCATTACGTAAAAATGCGATAAATGGGTACAGTTCAACGAATCCAGCCATAATTTTCTCTGTGGCATCAGCGTTTTTAAAATCATCTTGTTTCAGTGCATGACTAACGGTAAAACTTTTCAACTGAAGATAATTGATGTCTGGATGATCCATGGAATACCCTTTGGGAGTTGTTTTCAGTTTAAACTCGGTATCTAAGTACCCGAAGTAATTTTTAAATGACGATCGATCAATGATGGTATGAAAATCAGACCCATTGTAATCTATTTCTTGTCGTATCGCTTTTAACACATTGGCTTCTGGCATCCAACACCCTCCTGCTAGAAACGATTGTTCGGGGTGGATATGTAAGTAATACCCTGGTCCTTCGAAGTTTTTACCATTGGGGGAAATTCCTATGCCAAAATTGGTTTTATAAGGCGTTATATCTTTGCTGAAACGTATGTCACGATAAATACGCATCACGCAATCTTTCGGATCAAGATCAGTGAGAATGGCGATATCAATTTTAGCTAAGCCATTAATAAGTTGAGAGACAAATGCGATCACATTTTCACGAGCCTCATCATGTTCTTGTTTATGTGCGTGGAACCACTCGCGGTTATTATTTTCTGCCAATTGACTCAGAAAATGAAAGGTATCAGACTTGATCATTGGTGTCGTGATAAAATGGTGTTTAAGTTCGCAAACTTAAGAAAAAGTGATGGAGTAAATAAGGTGTTATAGCGTGTATGACAAATCTGCATCACATAGTCCTTTTAGGGGAGTCGGAGACTCTTCTAAAAGTCAATCCGTAGAAAGATTCTACAGATAACTTGCAAATAGTTTTAAGCGAAGTGCAGATTTGTCATGTGCTGGTGTTGTCACGGCGCTATATTTTATTGGTTTTTTTAATACCTTTGTGGCCCTCATGGAGAGGTGTCTGAGTGGTCGAAAGAGCAAGCCTGGAAAGTTTGTATACTCGCAAGGGTATCGAGGGTTCGAATCCCTCCCTCTCCGCACCCAGTCTATGAAAAAAGCCTCAACAAATGAGGCTTTTTTCATTTAAATTTATCGCATACACACCGCACGCAAGTGTTATCATCATTATTGCCGAAATTCACGTCGTAACATAACCGATTTTAAAAACGTTTTTAAAAGGAGGGCTAGTGAATATGAGAAAAATAACTGTTTTATCATTTATCACATTAGGCGGAGTAATGCAAGCACCTGGTGAACCTGAGGAAGATACATCAAAAGGTTTCAAATACGGCGGTTGGTCTGCACCTTATGCAGATGAAATTTCTGGCAAGATGATGGAAGAACAGATGAAACCAACAGATCTTCTGCTAGGCAGAAAAACATTTGAGATTTTTGCCTCATACTGGCCTGAACATGCAAATAATTGGCCAGGTATCAATGATGTCACAAAATACGTCCTATCTAATACTGTAAAAAAGTCTAATTGGCAAAACACCATATTCCTTACCAGCGTGGTAGATATAGAAAAGTTCAAAAATCCAACAGGTTCTGATATCAAAATCTGGGGCAGTAGTAAGCTAGTTCAGCTTTTACTAAAGGATGATTTAGTGGACGAATTTTGGCTCAATGTTCACCCCTTGCTTCTTGGTAAAGGAAAAAAGTTGTTTGACAAGGATTCGACTCCAACAGCATTTAAATTAATAGATAGCTGTCTTACACCCAATGGCGTTATCATGACTAATTACAAGCGAGCTGGAAAAGTCAAAATGGGTACTGTTGGTGCTTAAAGACGTGTAATAATGCCTATATCCAAACCTAATGATAAGCTATACTGTTATTTTAAGCCGTCCAAAATATCGAAGACAACTAAGAAAAAATGGAAATCGGAATAGATAGTTTCGCCTCCGCAATGTACGGCCGCAATACGCTGAACAGCGTGGATGCGATGGAACAGCTATTAGACAGGATCACTTTTGCTGACGAGGCAGGACTGGATGTTTTTGGTATCGGAGAGCACCATAAAAAAGAATTTCTGGATTCTGCTCCAGCGGTGATACTCGCTGCTGCAGCTTCACGTACTAAGCACATTCGATTAACCAGCGCGGTCTCCGTACTGAGCGCCGCTGACCCAGTACGCGTCTATCAAAGTTTCGCTACACTTGATCTGATTTCTAAAGGCAGAGCCGAATTGGTGGTTGGTCGCGGTTCTTCGCTGGAAGCTTATCCACTGTTCGGCTTTAACTTGGAAGATTATGATGCTCTTTTTAAAGAGAAACTAGATCTGTTATTAAAAATACGGGACAATGAATTTATTTCTTGGTCGGGCAGGTTCCGTCCACCACTAAATAATGTTCCAATTTATCCCAGATCCTTGCAGAAAAAACTGCCTATTTGGCTCGGCGTAGGCGGCACACCCGAATCATTTGCTCGTGCAGGCACACTGGGATTACCTTTAATGGTTGCTGTCATTGGTGGCGAAACATACCGTTTCCGCACATTGGTCGATCTATATCGCGAGGCTGGTGATCGAGCTGGTTTTACACAAGAGCAATTAAAAGTTGGTTTGCATTCGCCTGGATATGTGGCCGAGACTACTGAGCAAGCAATTGCTGACTACTATCCAGGCTATGCGGAGCTGTGGACAAAACTTGGCAAAGAACGCGGCTGGCCTCCAGTAACCAAAGACCACTTCGATAGACTGGTGGCACCGAAAGGTGTTTTAGTGGTTGGCTGCCCAGAACAAGTGGCAGAAAAATTATTGCGCCACGGCGAAGCACTAGGTGGAATTGACCGATTTACCTTTCAAATGGATAATGCTGGTCTGACCCACGCCCAGTTAATGAGCTCAATTAATTTGATTGGCACAAAAGTTATTCCATTAATTAAGCAACATGTATAAACTAAGGGCTGTAATTGCTGCTGGAGTTTTTCCATTTTATTTTCGGTCATTTTCTTGTGCAAGTATAAGAGTGATCAACCTTCTTTAAACAAAACATCACAACAATCGAATACCATGACTAAACCCGCTCCACTTAAAAGTGAACTACTCAGTCTGATGAATGTCAGTCAAGCCATGCTTAAAGATCTACAGTTGCTGGACATTCATAGCATCAGTCAGCTAAAGAACCAAACACCTGATCATCTTTATGAAAAACTTCAACAGCTTACTGGCGTAAGGCAGGATCCATGCGTATGGGATGTTTTTGCAGCGATCATTCATGAAGCCACAACAGGAGAAAAGTTGCCTTGGTGGAATTGGAGTAAAATCAGGAAAAATAAATCATAAAATAAAACAACTCATTGATTGCCGCCTCCAACATGTGTCTCTGGATGACAATCAATGAGCTGTTTTATTAAAGACATCGCTGCTATATTACGCTCAGTGAGGATACGTCACGTTTTTGGTAAACTACAGGTAGCTCCCCCACTTTTACAATGCGGCCTAGATTGTTAATCTTCACCTTGATACCAGTCATTGCCTTTAAACTTGTAATTCTAATCGATTTTTTCAATTCTTTATCAGCAGCCTTATCATCCTTCGTTTCCAAATGATGTCTAAATGAGAAATCATTTTTAGATACGCTTTGGACCCGATACAGGTGTTTACTGATCAAACCAAAATCATTTTCATGAATGGCACTTTGTAGTTCTTCATCTGGTAAGCCAAAAATAAACATCTCGTTTTGCTGCATAGAGGTGATATATTCCCAGTCAGATAATGGTAAGTCATTTAATATCTCTTGATCATCGAAACCAGAATCAAGTAATTCGTCCCAGGTTTCACGAGGATTAGTAATAATTACTGGTACCCTTTTCTGCTTCCGTTTTACAGCATCCCAAAATGTTACTGTATCATCTCGAAGCCTGCCACTTTTATCTCGATAAATGGATACGTGATGATTATTTCCCAGCTTGACAAAATCAATCGGTTTGCCTTGATCATTTTTACGCAATGGTTTTAATTCATCCCTTTTAGTAAAACACCTTACCGACCTGACCGCTATTCCTTTTTCCTGATTAATCCATACGACATGTTCACTTTTAAAAGCCACTTTAGGATTATTATCATATGTAGCTAAATGAGCTTTCACCTTCGCTTTTACTCCTTCATCCACAATTGAATCCACTTTCTCGAACTTGGCGTCTAATTTATAACGTACCACATTTGCATATTCGTAAACGCTCAAGGTGTCATAACCCATTTTTTCTTTAAAAATGAGTCTGTTTTTTTTATTAAATGCTTTTTTGATGTCATTGTCAAATTGTTGAAGATGAGCTTCCACTTGCACCTTTATTTCAGGATAAACAATCGCTTCTAAATCCTTAAATGTAGTTGATAGTTTCACTTCTTTAAGCTTTTTAATACGGCCATATGTAGTTCCTTCATGTAAAGCATCTCTTGGTATTATGTGATATTTTTTTTTCACGTCGCCCCCTTTTTTTAAGACACTTTTACTACCTACTCGCTTACCCGACTTGAAAGAGATCAGAATACGATTCACTGCATCCATCACTTCCTCCAAGACAAATGGCTTTAATGTTTTGATTTCTATTTCTTTAAGGGCACTCTGGTTTATTTGATACTTACAATTTTCAAAATTTTTATTGCGTTCATTGAGCTGCTTAATATAGCGCTGTTTGGTACAAGCAATCACCAGTGCATCCACGGCGTGATTCCGATGATCATCTCTTTTGCTCCAACCAATAATTTTACAGATGCGATTTCCGCTTTTATCATGCTCAATGGCCGTTTTCCCGATACGTTCATATTTGTGCCAGTTTAATTTTTGCAACACGCCATCATATCCCCAATTATGACGTAAGTAATTAGTTACAGGACCACTCGTAGCATGCACGTTTCTACACACTTTTTCAAGCAAATGCATTGCTTCCTTAGTTATAAAGCGAGTTAATTGCAATTGTCGAGTAATAAAATCATCTGGGATCATTTCCATCGGCATCATCAATTTCTCAAATTTTGCTTCAGAAATACCTCCTTTATCGAAATAATCTTTAATGAAAGTCACGTACTCATTAAAGACAGTAGCTTCCTTCGAACTCATATAGTCATAGGCCGTCCTATTATTCTTTTCGGTCGAACCTCCGTTTATTTCCCTTCGACAAATCGTCTTATTCACAAACGAATCATCAAACAAACGCGCTTTGGGAATAATATGATCAATATCATACAAGCCACTATAAAGCTCAGCTAAAGACACTGGCGTCCCGGGCTCGTAAGGTGCAATGCCACCGAACTCTTTCCAAAGCTTATAACGTTCAATATCCTTTCTCGAAACTTTTTTAAACCCAAGCTCCCGTTTTAGTTCATTTTCGATTACTTGATGCTGCCTCTTTTGGCTCTCATTCCGCGAAAAAGTCTTATTCCTTTCTTCTACACTTTGTCTTAGCTCTCGGGCAAGTTCTATACGAATTTCGAACCTATCGGGGGCATGCCGCTCTGCATCCGTGACAAAACCATTCTTTTCATGAATAATTTCGTTGACTAAATTGATTACTTGATTGACAATTTTTTCGACAACGGGTTGCCGTAGACTATTTTTAGGATAAAGTTTCAATTCATCATCAAGTTGCCTAAGCTCATTTTCGGCTTTTGTGGTAGATCCTGAGTGATTGTACCCAACTTTTTTACAAGCATCGGCATAATTGGCTCCTTGTTGTAGGTAGGGCAATATATTCCGAATTGCTTTTGCACTCAATCCGCCATAACCTTGTTTATGAAAATCAATTTTAGCTAATGCTTTGGCCAGCTCAGGAGTGAATCCATAACGACTTTGCAGTTTAGCCACCAGAATATCCATCTCTTCAACAGAATACAGCAAATGCCATAATTGATATAAAGGTTGTTTTTCACAATCGGCACTAATTTGTTCATGCTGATGAACCTCCCTCGTAATTTTATCCACTTTTTCAACCTGCTGAGTCACCAAGTCGAAGCGCAACAGATGACTGGAGTCCACATTAAACTGATTGAAAACTTCCTCAATAGCTGCGTAGGTTCGGTTTCCTTCCAGTTCTTTTTCCTTGCGGATATTTAATTTATAGTCTTTATAACCCGATTGATAGCCTAGCACTTTCAAACACTCTTTGGTACTTAGTTTACCTTTGACAGTCAGGATTTGCAATAGATTTCGTTTTTCATCAAGCGTTAGCATCCGCTTACCATACTTATCAAAACCGACTTCCTCGCCACGAATAGCTTTAAAACTCGTCAGTTTGATGATGTTTAACTCCTGCCATATTTTATCCAGTTGAGATAATGGGGAACTTTTGGGCGCTACTCGCTGACGCTCAAACTGACATCTACGAACTAATCCTTTTTGCGATTTCAAACGGCGTTGGTAGTATATAATCTCATTTCTGATTTTCTGTTTGTTCGCTTCTGTCAACACATTGGGATAATAGCGTTGTTGGTTTGCCCAAATGCGATCAAATTCATCC
>Ga0114967_10004245_pt1 | contig 11579 bp, 7 predicted proteins | sample M_130628_MF_Meta_FD_92639 | JGI IMG/M metagenome (GOLD analysis project Ga0114967, IMG submission 92639) | Freshwater microbial communities from Lake Montjoie, Canada to study carbon cycling - M_130628_MF_MetaG | ecosystem: Environmental > Aquatic > Freshwater > Lake | place: Lake Montjoie... | reverse complement strand
TCCGCGCGGAGCCGATGCCGCGAAACGGTGCGAAGATTGAAGGCGCAGGCAAACAGATCGCCGGTGAATTCCTCACCGAATCCCGCCCCTGAATGGGCCTCGAGACCGCAGGCCGCCGCGGGCCCCATCTGCGTCAGGGCCGGCAGCAGTTCGCCGGTGCGCAGATGCCCATCGAGCACGCCGGAGGTTTTCCCATACGCTCCCCCATAGAGTGCATGGATCAGGCCATCGCGCATGCCTCCGGCAGGATGCACCAGAAACGTGCAGGAGAGAATCCGTTCCCCGGCCGGCGTGAAGACCACATCCACCGGATTGTCCATGCCACCGGTGAGCACCGGCTCGAAGCCGCTGCCATCGGGGCGGGCGCGGAAGATGTGCGAGGCCCGGCTGGTCCACTGCGGGTTGCCGGGAATGGCGTGTGTCTGCGTCCCACTCCCTCCCTTGCACCAGTAGAACCAGCCATCCTGGCCCAGATAGGGCCCATGCAGATCGTTGGCACAGCCGGTGAGCGAGCCGCCATCAAACCACTTCTCGCGCTTTTCGGCCACGCCGTCGCCATCGGTGTCGGTGAGCTTCCAGATCGCCGGGGCGGCCGAAACATAGAGCGATCCGCGATACCAGAGCGTGCCCTGCGGAATCATCAGTCCGGTGGCGAATTCCGTGCTCGCATCGAAGTGGCCGTCGCCGTCGGTGTCCTCCAGGCGAATGATGCGGTGGGTCGGCTTCTCCACCTGTTCGGCCACGGGGGCGTTGGAGCCGCTCGAATCGGCCACATAGAGTCGGCCAAGTTCATCGAAATCAAACGTCACCGGGCGATCGATGAGTGGGGGTGCCGCCACCTGCTCTACTGTAAAGCCCTCCGGCACCCCGAGCGAAAGCCCCTCGAAGGCGAATTCACCTCCTCCCGCCGCGCTGCCAATCAGGGCGGCGGCTCCCGCCAGCATCGCCCCCAGGCAGTGGCTCATGGATTTCGTGCGCATAATCTGGGGTTCCCTGCGGCAGAGCCAGCGTTAGCGAGGGGGGAGATCAAAATCGCCACTGCGGTCGCGGTAGATGCAGTGGGCGTGGTTGGCGGGATTGCCTTCGGCATCGGGTTGCACATTGCAGAATTCCAAACTGAAGGCGGGATTTTCGACCAGATACCAATGGCCGATGCCAGGTTCCAGCGCCCCGGCCCATGCGAAGCGCACTGCGTTCCATCCCCCCTGGGCCTTTTCAATTGCCGCCAGCCGGTCAGCTGCGACCTCAGCATGCATGCCAGCACAGGAGGCCTCGACAACCCGGCGCAGCAACGCCTGCTGCTGGGGATTGAGCGCCTCAAACGCGATCCCCTGTGGGGCCGCCTGGGGGGCCTGCGCTTCGCCAGCCGCCCGGATATCACGCGGCGCCTCAGGCGCCACAATGGCGATGGCGCGCTGGGAGGCGTCGAGGGAACGCACCAGTTCAAAGCCCAGCGATTCTTCGTCTTTGAGCAACCGGTGGCCCACCGGCGGCTGGCCCGGCAGCGCCGTGCGCACCTCGGCGGGACTGGCTCCCATGAATTGCGGTGTGCTGTCAACAACCCGGCCGTCGCGCACGGTGAAGTTGAGCGAGAGGTGATGCCCCTCCACCGACAGCCCCCACGAGCCGGTCGCCTCCGGCGTGCCGAAGAGCGTGAAGAAATAGCGCTGAGGATCGCGGATATTCTTCGCCTTCTCCCCCTCAATCAGGCGCAGAATCTCGTCGCGCTGCATGATGCCCAGCGACGTCTCATAGCCCTGTGGCGAGATCGCTGCCCGCAGCAGATCGAGCGCCGCATGTTGCTGGGCCGGGTTCATGTCGCGCAAGGAAAGCCCCTTGCGTTGGAATTTAGGTATAAAATGCCAGCCCGTCCGCTGCGGATCTTCAAACGGCTTCTGGGCCACCGCCACCTGCTCCGGCACAAGCGCCGCCAGCCACGTCTTGGCGGCCTGCACCATGCAGCCAGCAGCGGTGAGGCCGGCAGCCGCCGGAAAGATCATCCACACAGAGGCGGTCAGGACCGCACAGAGCAGGGCCGCGGTGAAGAACCGTCGTCTCGGTGGCTGGGCCTGCGTCATGTGGAAGGAGCCCTGTAAAGTTATTGATGGCGGCCGGGGTCGCGATCGTGATGGGTTTGGTCGACATGCACATGCACATCGGGCTGCCTACGAAAATACTCTTCCCACGCCGCATCCGACACCCCCGCCCCGTCGAGATAGAGATTCCAGAGCCCCGGAAGCGAGCCCAGAGCCTCAAGCCCCCGATCACCCAACGGCACGTCGATCAGATGGAGCGAACGTAGGGCCGGAAAACCGGTCAGAGCGGCCCCCACCTCCGGGCCGGCCAGCCGCGAACTCCCCAGCCGCAAGATTTTGAGGCTTGGTAGTTCAGCGAGCGCCCGTAGCCCCTCCACAGTGCAGGCCGCCTGCGGGAGGTTGATGGTTTCCAGCGTGCGGCACCGCGCCACCTGCCGCAGACCCTCGTCGGTCAGCGGCGATTCCCGCAGCACAAGTCGACGCAATCTGGGCAATTCCGCCACGATCGCTGCATGCGTGTCGTCGGCCCGGCCCCGCTCGAGCGTGAGCTCTTCCAGAGCCTCCAGGCGGGCCACCTCCTGCCACTCCTCTTCGCTTAAAGGCCGGTCGGCCACGCGCACCCGCGTCGCCTCCCCCGCCTGCACCGCCTTGATCTGCTCCGCGACTGTCGGCGTCGCTCTGGGAGCCACGGCGTCGGGCGATCGCTGAACTGCGGCGCTCTCCACCGCGGGGCGACAGCCGCTGCACAGCAACAGCAGGCAGGTGGCTGCGGCTATGAAAAGCGTGAGCGCGGTGATGGCACGGAATGGTGCTACGCCAGAATCTCCTGGATCGGCTCGACATGCTCCACGCCCACGAGCTTCTGGTCGAGGCCGCCAAAGAAATAGCTCAGCCGGTTGGGATCGAGGCCGAGCTGGTGGAGAATCGTGGCGTGCAGGCTCTTCACATGGAAGCCGGTGCGGCCATCATGGACAGGCGTGATTGCCGCGGCGCCGAGTTCATCGGTCTCACCCACGCTCACGCCTCCCTTGATCCCGCCGCCGGCCATCCACATCGTGAAGCCGTAGGCGTTGTGGTCGCGGCCGGTGCCTTCGGCATATTCGGCCGTTGGCTGCCGACCGAACTCCCCTCCCCACACCACCAGCGTGCTCTCCAGCAGGCCGGTGCGTTTGAGATCGCTCAGCAGGGCCGCGATCGGCTGATCGGTGATGCCGGCGTGGAAGCTGTGGTTCTTCGCCAAGTCGCCGTGGGCGTCCCAGTTGTCGTCGTTGTGGGCGCCACCGGAATAGAGCTGCACAAACCGCACGCCGCGCTCCACCAGCCGCCGGGCCAGGAGGCAGCGCCTGCCGAAGTCGGCGGTGCGGGGATTTTCCAGCCCGTAGAGCTGCTTCGTTTCCTCTGTCTCCCGCGCCAGATCGACCGCCTCAGGAGCATGCTCCTGCATCTTCCAGGCCAGCTCATAGGAGGCGATCCGCGCTGCCAGATCAGAGTTGTCGCCCCGCGGCAGGAGGTGGGCCGTGTTCGCCTCGCGGAGCGCATCGAGCATCACCCGCTGGCTCTCCAGCGACATGTCATCGGGCGGGGCCAGATCGAGAATCGGTGCCCCCTTCGAACGCAGCAGCGTGCCCTGATAGGTGGCGGGCATGTAACCGCTCGACCAGTTCTTCGCCCCGGAAATTGGCCCACCGGTCGGATCGAGCATGACGACAAAGCCGGGCAGATTTTCGTTCACGCTGCCCAAGCCGTAGTTGGCCCACGAGCCGAGACAGGGCGCTCCACTTTGGATCTTGCCTGAATTCATCTGGAGCATCGCCGAACCATGGATCGGCGAATCAGCGGTCATCGAATGGAGGAAAGCGATGTCGTCGACATGGTTGGCCAGGTTCGGAAAGAGTTCGGAAACCCACTTCCCGCACGCCCCATACTGCTTGAACTTCCACTTCGGCCCGACCACGCGCCCCTGATTCTTCTCTCCCCCCCGTCCCTTCGTCTTCACCTCGATCGTCTGGCCATCGAGGCCGTAGAGCTTCGGCTTGTAGTCGAAGGTGTCGACCTGGCTCGGGCCGCCATACATAAAGAGGAAGATCACGCTCTTCGCCTTGGGAGCGAAGTGGGGCGGCTTCGCGGCGAGGGGATTGGCAAAGACCGCCACTCCATCGGCGGCGCGGGTCTGGCGGGCGAAAAAGGGCTGGTCGAGCAGGCCGGCCAGCGCCAGCCCCGTAAACGAGGCGCCCGCTTCCCAGAACAATTCGCGCCGCGTACGCCGGCAGAAGCTGCCCGCACCGGAGGCATCGGCTGGAATGTGCATCAATAGGGTCTCCACAGAGCTAGTCGAGGTAGATGAATTCGTTGAGGTTGAGCACCATCAGGCAGAACAGTTCCAGACTACGGGTAGGACCAACACCATCCTGATCTTCCAACTGGTCAACAAACGCCACGCCCCTGGCCACCTCCTCAGCGCTGACCTGCCGCGTCAGCGCGATCTCCAGGGCCCGGCGGACCTCTGCCTGCGTGTTATCGGCGTCGACGCCCCCCACTTCCCGTTTGACTCTCGCGGCAAACGCCCGGGCCTGCTTGTGCAGAAAATCACCATTCATCATGCCCAGGGCCTGCGTCGGCTGCGTGGTGGTAAACCGCACTGGACAGGTTGTATCGGTATCGGCCAGATCGAAGTCGGCGAGAATCGGCGTGATGAGCGAGCGCTTCACCTGAATGTAAACGCTGCGGCGGGCCTGCTCCTCGGCGGGTGAACTGCCCCAGCCATCCCCCGGCCGCGATTGCCCTGCCAGCACTTCCTTGGGAATATCGACAAACACTCCCGGACCTCCCATCTTGGGATTGAAGTCGCCGCTGGCGACATGAATCGCATCGCGGATCTCCTCGGCGCCCAACCGACGCATGTCAAAGCGCCAGAAACTGTCGTTGAGGGGATCGCTCGCCGAGGCGGTGGCGTCGCCCGTCGAGGCGGCCTGATAAGCCTGCGAGAGCATGATCTGCCGGTGCAGCGGCTTAAGATGCCAGCCGCCCGAGATCAGTTCTGCAGCTAGCCAATCGAGCAGTTCCGGGTGCGTCGGAGGATCGCCCATCATGCCGAAGTTGCTGGAACTGCGGGCGATGCCACGACCGAAGTGATATTGCCAGATGCGGTTGGCCAGCACGCGGGGAGTGAGTTGGTTTTCCGGAGAAACCAGCCACTGCGCCAGCGCCGTCCGCCGGCCGGTGGAGGTGGCGCCGGGGGCTGGAGTCGGGATCACCGGTTGCTTCGCCTTGAGAATCCCGGGAAAGGCTGGCTCCACTTTATTTTCAGGCTTCGTTTCGGCGTGCGGATTGCCTCGATAGAGCACAAACGTCTCGGGAGCCTGCGGCCCCTGCTCCGTCACCACCGAGGCCACTTCAACCGGCACAGATTCCTTCTTCAACGCCTCCAGCGCCGCCACCTTCGCGTCGTAGTCGCGCTTGCCGTCGGCGCCGAGAATTTTTTCCCCCTCGGCGGCGATCGCCTCGGCCAGCTTGGTGGCCTGCTCCCCCTTCTTCTTGCCGGTCGAGAGGGGCCGATTGTCAAACCCCGGTCCGGTCCAAGCGACGCTCAGGCCCTTGCGATGCTCCCACTGGAAATAGTCGAGCCGGATTGGCAGACGCCCCGCCTTGAGAGACACTGTCGCCGACTTCGGCTGACCGATGCCGTGGATGCCGTCATATTCAACAACCGTCTTCCCGTCGATCGAGAGTCGGGAGCCGTCGTCGGAATCGAGCGTGAAGGTGTAGTCGCCATCGGCAGGAACTTTCAGAAAGCCGGTGAAGACATAGCCGAAGGCATCGGGCCGCAGCGACGGGGCCACAGTGATATTGAAGTGCTGGCCGGCCACCGGGCCAACATCCTCCGCCTTGAGGCTGTCGAAATCGGGCAGCTTGGTCCACGTGTCGCGGTAGAAGCGGAAGACAAGATCGTCGAGATCGCTCGACTCCGTCGGCGCAGCGGCGGGGTTGTCTCGAGCGGCCAGAAACGCTGTTTCGATCGCGGTGACGGCCTGCTGGGCGGCATCGATGCGGCGTTGCCGATTCTCCACACGGGCGTCATGCTCGGCACGCACTTGGGCGCTGGCGAAGATCGGCCGCTCCACCGACGGCCCTTGCACGATGTTTTGGAAAAATGACAGCATGCTGTAGTAATCGCGCTGCGGAATCGGATCGATTTTGTGGTCGTGGCAGCGGGCGCAGTTGACCGTCAGCCCCAGGAAGGTCTGCCCGGTGGTGGCCACGATGTCGTCGAGCCAGTCGTAGCGGAACTGCGCCCTGTCGGCCGGTTCGTCATCCCACACGCCGAGCCGGTAGTAGCCGGTGGCGATCAGCGCGTCGTTGGATGGCTCGGGGAGTTCATCGCCGGCAATCTGCTCGATCGTGAACTGATCGAACGGCTTGTCGGCATTGAACGAACGGATCAGATAGTCGCGGTAGCGCCAGGCATGGGGCTTGGCACCATCGCGTTCAAAGCTGTTGGTGTCGGCATAGCGCACCAGATCGAGCCAATGGCGGGCCCACTGCTCGCCGTAGTGGGGCGAGGCAAGCAACCGGTCGACCACTCTCTCAAACGCCTGTGGCGACTCATCAGCGAGGAAGTTGTGCAGTTCTGTCTGCGTGGGGGGGAGGCCGGTGAGATCGTAGGTGGCGCGCCGCAGCAGCGCGGTCTTGTCGGCCGGCTGGGGAATCGGCAGGCCGCGGCGGGCCAGTCCAGCCCGGATGAATGCATCGATCGGATGGGACGCATTCTCGACAGCCGGCACGGCCGGGCGCTGCAGTGGCCGGAAGGCCCAGTGTTCCTGCCAGGCGGCTCCCTCCTCGATCCAGTGGCCGAGGGCATCGACCTGCGCTGGAGTGAGACGCGGTCCCTCCGGCGGCATGCGGATATCGGGATCGGTGGCGGTGATGCGCTCAAGGATCAAACTCGCCTGCTTGTCACCAGCCACAATCGCTCGGCCGCCGCTCTCCAGTTCGGCCAAAGCGCTGGACGATTGATCCAGGCGCAGCCCCCCCTCCTGCTTGTCGGGGCCATGGCAGGCAAAACATTTTCGGGCCAGCAGCGGCTGGATCTCCCGGGAGAAGTCGACCGGAGCCGCCTGGAGAGGCAAGCTGCCAACGCACGCAACAGCACCCACCAGCGCTGCCAGCCGCGTCCTCCGACCGAGTCGGGCCGGCGCTGTCGTCGGGCGAAGGGATTCTTTCAACACTCTCACGCGTCACCCTTTCTCCACAGCCTGCTCGATCGTTCCACCTCAGCACCGCCACTGCTGTAAGCCGCTCGACTCAAGGCCACAGCGAGGTCCTGTTCCCACCTTGACCTTATCCTTAATAGGCCCGCTTTATCGGCCCGCCAGCGACGGGAGTTGCTTGCGGGGAACCACCAATCAAGTTAGATTCTAAGCGTCGTTTATAAAATGGCAAATTAAATTTTGACCTCCAGCCCTGCCTTTCCATGACAGCCCCCCACAACCGCGTCGAATCGGCCCTGCTGCGCAGGATCAATGAGCGGCGGTTGCTTGAGGTGATCCAGCAACAGGGGCCATCTTCGCGGGCCTCACTGACCCGCTCCAGCGGTCTCACCGCCCCCACCGTGTCGAAGGTGGTTGAGGCGCTGCTGCAGCGCGGGCTGGTGGAGGAGGTCGAGCCGCTCGGCCAAACCCTCGGCCGACCGGGACGGCTGGTGCAGATGGCGGCCATGTCGGCAGTGATTTTGGGCGTGGTGATCGATGCCACCACCTGCTGCGTGGTCGCTGCGGGACTCGATGGACGAGTGGAGGAAGCACGCACGCGCCGGTTCGTCACGCCGCTGACCTATAAGGAGCTGCTCAACTCGATCGAACTCCACTGCCGCGCCCTGCTGCAGGATGCCGATCGCACGGTGCATGCCATCGGCGTCAGCGTGCCGGGGCTGGTCAATGAGCGGCTCAAGGAGATCGTCTTTTCCCCCAATCTCCATCTGCTCGACAAGCGCAATCCGGCAGTCGATCTGGAGCAGAGGATCGGAGCGAAGTGCCTGCTGCTCCAGGAGACCAGCGGGCTGTGCCTGAGTGAGCGGCTCTATGGCGACGCCAAGGGCCTGCGCGATTTCGCGATGCTCGATGTCAGCACCGGCCTCGGGCTGGCGGTGATGTGCGGGGGGCAGTTGCTCTCCGGGCATGGCGGCATGGCGGGAGAGGTGGGGCATATCACAGCCGATCCCACCGGCATCCGCTGCGGCTGCGGCAACCGGGGCTGCCTCGAGACGCTGGCCACCGATTCTGCCCTGCTGCGCCGCATGACGGAGCGGGTTGGCCAGCCGCTCTCTCTCGAGGAGGCGACCAGCCTCTTGGCGTCAGATCCGCAGAAATTCCAGCCCGACGTGGAATGCGTCAGCGAATACCTCGCCATCGCCATCGCCGCCGTCATCAATATCTTCAATCCCACCACGCTGTTTGTGCATGGCACGCTGCTGGTCGCCGCGGAGGATCGCTTTGCCCTCGTGCTCGAGCGGGTGCGACAGCGCACACTCACCGCGTCGCTGGCCGACTGCACAATCGTGCCGACGCGGCTGAGCAAGCGGCAGGGGGCAATCGCCGGTATCATGCACCACCTGACCAACACTTGGGCCCCCCCGTTTCGCTGAGCGGGCCGGCGGCCCCTGCCTTCTTCACAAAGTCTTCTCACCGGAGCGTTTTTCGCATGACTGCCACCCCAGCTTCCCGCCCCCTCTTCTCGCTCGTCGGCCAGACGGCTCTGGTTACCGGTTCCTCCACCGGGCTGGGCTTGGCCACCGCCCGCTGCCTCGGGCTGGCCGGGGCGAAGGTGGCGATCAACTACGCCAACTCCCGCCCCCGGGCCGAGAAGGCGTTGGCCGATCTGCGGGCTGCCGGGATCACCGCCGAACTCTTTCAGGCCGACGTCAGCGACGAAGGGGAGATTGAGCAGATGTTCTCGGCGATCGAAACATCGCTCGGACCGGTCGACATCATCGTCGTCAATGCCACGCCAGCCCAGCCGCAGAAACCGATCGAGGAATATGACTGGGACTTCTATCAGCAGATGCTCGACTTCTTCGTAAAGAGCCCCTACCTTCTCGCCCGCCGCGCCCTTCCCGGCATGAAGCAGCGGCGCCACGGCCGGCTGATTAATATTACCAGCGAAGTGTTCCAACTGGGTGTCTCCCCCTTCTCCGCCTACGTGGCCGCCAAGGGGGGCCAGATCGGCTGGTCGCGCAGCATGGCCCGTGAACTGGCCCCATTCGGTGTGACAGTCAACATGATTGCCCCCGGCTGGATCCCCGTGGAGCGCCACGAACACGATCCGCAGGCCGATAAGGATGCCTATCTGGCCACGGTGCCGGCCGGCCGCTGGGGGAAGCCGGAAGAGGTCGGCTGGGCGGCCGCCTATCTGGCCAGCCGGGAGGCGGCGTTTGTCACTGGCCAGAGCATTTCCGTCAACGGCGGAAAGACGGTCTGGTAGGCCCGGAGTGGCAACAGGCGGGAGTTCGTGCTCCGGCTGCGGGGCGGCAAAGTTCTCGTCGATTGCGCTCCTTGAGCGTTCGACCCCTTCGCCTTATCACTCGGGATCGCGGTCAGGCATCGTAATAGAGGCAGAATTCATACGGGTGCGGCCGCAGCCGCATCGGCTCGATTTCCTGCTCGCGCTTGAAGCGGATCCAGGTGGCGATCACATCCTCTGTAAACACATCGCCCCGCAACAGGAAATCGCGATCCTGTTCCAGGTGCTCAAGGGCCGCCTCGAGTGAGGCCGGAGTCTTGGGCACATTGGCGAGCTCCTCCGGCGGAAGATCATAGATATCGCGGTCGAGGGGGGGGCCGGGATGGAATTTATTCTGGATGCCGTCGATCGCCGCCATCAGGATCGCCGCGAACGCGAGGTAGGGATTGCAGCTGGGATCGGGGCAGCGGAATTCGATCCGCTTCGTCTTGGGGCTGGCCGAATACATCGGGATGCGGCAACTGGCCGAGCGATTGCGCTGCGAATAGGCCAGATTGACCGGCGCCTCATACCCCGCCACGAGCCGCTTATAGCTGTTGGTGGTGGGATTGGTGATGGCCAATAGCGCCGGGGCATGCCGGAGAATGCCGCCGAGAGCGTAGAGGGCCATCTCGGAGAGCCCCGCATAGCCTGAGCCGCCAAACAGCGGATGGGCATCCTTCCAAAACGAGATGTGCGTGTGCATGCCGGAGCCGTTGTCGCCGAGGATCGGCTTGGGCATGAAGGTAACCGTCTTGCCATGCCGCCGGGCGACGTTCTTCACGATGTATTTGTAAAGACACATCTGATCGGCCATCTTCACCAGTTCCTGATAATGCACGTCGATCTCGCACTGCCCGGCCGAGGCCACCTCATGGTGCTGCGCCTCCACGTCGATCCCGCACTGGATCATCGTCTGCATCATGTCGTTGCGGAGGTCCATCAACTGATCGGCGGGGGGGCAGGGGAAATAGCCCTCCTTGTGCCGCAGCTTGGCTCCCAGATTCGGCTTCTCATCGCGGCCCCGGTTCCACTCCGCCTCGCTGCTGTCGAGATGGAAATAGCCCTCGTGGGCGTTTTGATCGAAGCGCACATCGTCAAACACGAAAAACTCCGCCTCGGCGCCGATGAAGCAGGTGTCGGCGATGCCGGTGCTCTTGAGATAGTTGGCCGCCTTGCGGGCCACATGGCGGGGATCGCGGGAGTAGTCTTCGCGGCTGATCGGATCCTGCACATTGCAGATCATCGACAGCGTCGGCAACACCGCAAACGGATCGACCACCGCCGTCGAAGGCACCGGCACCAGCAGCATGTCGCTCTCGTTGACCGCCTGCCAGCCACGGATGCTCGAGCCGTCGAAGCCGAGGCCATCCTCGAAGACATCCTCCTCCAGCTTGCCGACGGGAATCGTGTAGTGCTGCCACGAGCCTAAAAAATCGACAAAGCGCAGATCGATCGCCTTCACTTCCTTCTCGCGGCACATCGCGAGCACTTCACGGGGCTTCATGGAGCGGGCATTCCTGCGGTGGGGGGAGTGGGTGAACCGTGGGGGAGCAGCGGAAAAGCCTCTCCATCATACGTTGATCCCCGGTCAGCCGGGATGCCGCAGGGCCCCGGTGTGGCCGGAGGGCTCTGCATGAGACATACTGAGGGGGTGCTGAGGGCGAAACCAAGAATTGTTTCCCGGGGGGTGTGATGCTCTATCGAGTTTGCCTGCTGGCCGGAGTGCTTCTGCTGCTGGCCTGCCGAAATGCGCCGGCCGAGGAGGCCTCAGGGCTCCCTGTCGATCGGATGGTGGGGAGCCGAGTGGGGGATTTCCGCCTGCGCAATGTGCAGACCGATGAGGAGGTCTGGCTCTATGGAATCGCCCAAAGCAGCCGGCTGACGGGGAAGTGGCTCAAGCTTCCCCGCTTGAAAGCGGCCGTGCTGGCATTCGTTTCTCCGGGGTGTCCGCTGGGGGAAAAATATCTGCCCCGGCTGGGTGAGTTGGCGCGGGAGTATGGCGAGAAGGGGATCTTCTTCTTTGGCATCGCCTCGAATGCCGGCGAC
>Ga0114967_10004244_pt1 | contig 11580 bp, 7 predicted proteins | sample M_130628_MF_Meta_FD_92639 | JGI IMG/M metagenome (GOLD analysis project Ga0114967, IMG submission 92639) | Freshwater microbial communities from Lake Montjoie, Canada to study carbon cycling - M_130628_MF_MetaG | ecosystem: Environmental > Aquatic > Freshwater > Lake | place: Lake Montjoie... | reverse complement strand
CGACTTTCCGTCAGGATGGAGGTTTCGAAGATGGCCCTCCGAGGCCGGGGTGCCCGAAAACTCGCCACGCTCCTCGAAAACGTCGTTGCAATGGCCGCGTAAACTGCAAAAGTCGAAGTTAGGAGCCACCATGACGCAACCGCTCACTGACGGGCAGATCACCGAGTATCACCGCGAGGGATACGTCATTGCCCGCGGAATGTTTGACGGGGTGGAGATCGATCTCCTCGGCCGGGCCGCCCGTGAGGATCGGGAGCTCGACCGGCACTCGTTCGGGCGGGCCGATGGCGAGGGGGGCGTGGTGCGGCTCTCGCTGTGGAACCATCCGGGGGATGGCCTCTACGGCATGTTCGCGCGGTGCCAGCGGATCGTCCGCTCGGCCGAGAGGCTTCTCGGCGGGGAGGTGTACCACTACCACTCGAAGATGATCATGAAGGACGCCCGCATCGGCGGCGCGTGGACGTGGCACCAGGACTATGGCTACTGGTACAACAACGGCGTGATCTGGCCGCTGTTGACGAGCGTGTCGATTGCGGTCGATCCCTCGACGCGGGCCAACGGCTGCCTCCAGGTGATCCCCCGTTCGCACGAGCTGGGTCGGATCGATCATCAGCTCTCCGGCGATCAGGCGGGGGCCGACATGGAGCGGGTGGATGCGGTCCTCACCCGCTTGCCGCTGGTGCACTGCGAGATGGATCCGGGGGACGCCATTTTTTTTCACGCCAACCTCCTCCACCGCTCCGACGCCAACCGTTCCGACCAGCCGCGCTGGTCGATGATCTGCTGCTACAACGCGACCCGCAACGACCCCTACAAGGACTCGCATCATCCCCGCTCCACACCCCTGTCGGTGGTGCCCGACGGCGCCATCCGGGATGTGGGGATGAAACGCTTCGGCGAGTCGTCCGCGAGCGTCGACTGGCTCGACGTTGCGCGCGACCGATCGGCTGCCCGTCCGGTGGCAGACCAACCCGGTTCGACGTCTGAGGAAGCGAATTGATGAGCCTGCCTGCGGCCTTGAATCTTGCGCACCTGGCGCCGCTCCCCCGCGATCGCTCGATCGGCATCGGGTGCATCGGGGCGGGGTTCATCATGGCCGAATGTCACCTCGTGGCGTACCTGGCCGCGGGGCTCAAGCCCGTGGCGATCTTTGCGCCCCGGCGCGCCGCGGCCGAGGAGGTGGCGGCCCGTCACGGCATCCCCACGGTGCATGCCGACTGGCGCGGGGTGGTCGAGGACCGGGCCGTGGAGGTGGTTGACATCGCCGTTCCCCCCGATGTCCAGCCGGGAATCATCGAAGAGATCTGTGCGCTGGTCGAGCGGAAGGAAGCCCGAGTCCGTGGGATCCTCGCCCAGAAGCCACTGGCGGGTGATTTTCCCACCGCCGCCCGACTCGTGCGCCGCTGCCGTGAGGCCGGGATCCGCCTCGTCGTCAATCAAAACATGCGCTACGACCATGCCGTGCGCGCCTGTGGCGATCTCCTCACCCGTGGCGTCCTCGGGGAGCCGGTGCTGGCAACGATCGAGATGCGGGCGATTCCTCACTGGATGCCCTGGCAGGAGCGGCAGGGCTGGGTGACGTTGCGGATCATGTCGATCCATCATTTCGATACTTTCCGGGGCTGGTTCGGCTCACCGCGGCGCGTGTTCACGAGCGTGCGCAGCGATCCACGCACGGCCGAGAAGTTTGCCCACGACGACGGCATCTGCCTGTCGGTGCTCGAATATGACTCCGGCCTCCGCTGCTCGTCGCTCGAGGATGTGTGGGCCGGGCCGGCCCGTGAAGGGGCCGAGTCAGACTGTTTCGTGCGCTTTCGGGTCGAGGGGACGCACGGGATGGCCCTGGGAACCGTCGGCTGGCCCCGCTATCCGGAGAAGTCTCCCTCGACGCTCGACTGGACGACGAGCCTTGCCGAGCATGGCGCGGGGGTCTGGCACCGGCCGCGCTGGGAGGAGGCCTGGTTTCCCGACGCCTTCATCGGCCCGATGGCCGAACTGCTGCGCGATCTCGAGGGGGCAAGCCCGGCGGTGGCGACCGGCGAAGAAAATCTCGCAACCATGGCGCTCGTCGATGCGGCGTATCTCTCGGTGCGGGAGCACCGGGCCGTGGAGATCGCGGAGATCATCGCGAAGGGGGGAGCGTGAACGATCGCCTCCACCGGACAGTTCTTGCCAGCTGGCTGCTGGCCCTCTGCTTCCGAACCGCACCAGCCATCGCCGAATCGCCGTCGGCCGGCGTTCGGGGGCCGAGCTACTCCCGCGACGTCCTTCCGATCCTCGCCGCCAACTGCTTCGCTTGCCATGGCTTCGACCCGCGCGCCCGCCAGGCGGGCCTGCGCCTCGATGAGCCCGCCGGGGCCGCGGCGCTGCTCGACTCGGGGCATGCGGCGATTGTCCCCGGCAACGTCGCCGCCAGTGCGCTCGTTGCTCGGATCGAAAGCGCCGACGCCGGCGTGGTCATGCCGCCGCCGGAATCTGGGAAACGACTTTCGGATCGCGACAAGCGCATTCTCGCCGACTGGATAGCAGCCGGGGCCCCCTACGAGCCCCATTGGGCGTTCACGCCGCCTCTCCAAGCGTCGCCGCCGGAGGTGGCGGGCTCTGATCATCCGATCGACCGGTTTCTCGTCGCGGCGCTTGTCGGCTCGGGGCTCGAGCCGGCGGAGCCCGCTCCCCCCGAGACGCTCCTCCGCCGCGTCAGTCTCGATCTGACGGGCCTTCCGCCGACGGCCCCAGAGCTCGTTCGCTTTCTTGCCGCCCATGCCGCCGATCCCGAGAAGGCCTGGGAGGGGGAGGTCGATCGACTCCTCGCGAGCCCCCACTACGGCGAGCGGCAGGCGCGGCTGTGGCTCGATCAGGCGCGCTATGCCGACAGCAACGGCTACTCGATCGACGCCCCGCGCGAGATCTGGCGGTGGCGCGACTGGGTCGTCGAGGCCTACAACCGCGATCTCCCCTGCGATCGCTTCACGGTTCATCAACTCGCCGGCGACATCCTCCCCGACGCCACCGACGAGGAGCGGATCGCCACCGGCTTCCACCGCAACACGCAGATCAACGAAGAAGGGGGAATCGACAAGGAGCAGTTTCGCATCGACGCCGTCTTCGACCGGGTGGCGACAACGGGGAGCGTGTGGCTCGGCCTCTCGATCGGCTGCGCCCAGTGCCACGACCACAAGTTCGATCCGGTCAGCCAGGTCGATTACTACCGGCTGTTCGCCTTCTTCAATAATCAGGCCGACGCCAAGCTCAAGGTCACTGATCCCCGCGTCGACATGGAGCGGCTCACCGCCGACCGCGACGCCGCCCGCGTCGAGGTCCATGCCTATGTCGAGGCCCGCGCCGAGGCGCTGACCGCGTGGGAGGCGGGGCTCAACGACGATGCCAAAAAGCTCCTCGATGCCGAGCGGTCGAAGGCCCTCGCCACGCCGGCCGTCGATCGCTCCCCCGATCAGCGCCGGATCCTGTTTCATGCCGGCTTGGGGGCCAACGATCAGGAGTTTCGCCGCCTCAACGAGCGCTATCTCGATCTCCAAACGAAGGTCACGGGGGGGCCGACGACGCTCGTCCTTGCCGAGTTGCCGACGCCGCGGCAAACGACGCGCTTCATCCAGGGAGACTTCACCCGCCCCGCCGAGGAGGTCGCCCCCGGCACGCCGGCGATCCTGCCGGCGCTCGCGGTGGCCGGCACCCCACCCAACCGGCTCGATCTGGCCCGCTGGCTCGTGGCGCCGGGCCATCCGCTCACCGGCCGGGTGCTCGTCAACCGGGCCTGGCAGCAGTTTTTCGGGCAGGGGCTTGTCGAGACCGACGCCGATTTCGGGCTCATGGGCACGCCACCGAGGCATCCCCTCCTTCTCGACTGGCTGGCTCTCGAAGTGGAGCGGCAGGGGTGGAGCCTGAAGCGGCTCCATCGGCTGATCGTGACCTCGCGGGCTTACCGGCAAAGCTCGCGTGTCAGCCCGCTCCAGGCCGAACGCGACCCGCACAATCGGCTCGTTGCCCGGCAGGCCCGGCTGCGGCTCGATGCGGAGCTGGTGCGCGACGTGGCGCTGGTCGCCTCGGGTCTGTTCTCACCAGCCTTAGGCGGCCCGCCGGTCTATCCGCCGATCCCTGCCGGGGCGACGGCCGTCGGTCAGGTGAAGCGCGACTGGCCGACGAGCACCGGCCCCAATCGCCACCGGCGCGGGCTCTACACCTTCCTCTATCGGGCCTCGCCGCCGCCGAGCCTCGCCGTCTTCGACGCCCCCGACGGCTATCAGTCGTGTACCCGCCGCGGCCGCAGCAATACGCCACTGCAGGCGCTGACGCTCTTGAACGACCTCGCCTTTGTGGAATGTGCCGAGGCGCTGGCCGCCGTGATTTCCCGTGACGGCCCGGCCGTCGCCTTCCGGCGCTGCACGGGGAGGGAGCCTCACCCAGAGGAGCTGGCCGTTCTTTCTCCCCTCGATCCGCGCGACGCCGCGCGGGTCCTGCTCAATCTCGACGAGACGGTGACCCGCGAGTGATCGTTGTTGCGGTCAGTTTTTTGCTTGGAGCGCCTCATGCCTCACCATCATCCCGCCCCCGATGGCCCGCTCCTCGATGAGACCCGGCGCCACCTGTTTGGACGCGTGGGGGTCAGCGTCGGCGCGATAGCGCTGGGGGCGCTGCTTGCCGGCGAGTGGTGTGGTGCTGGGGAAGGGGGCGGCGGGCTCTCGGGAGTGCCTGGCCTTCCTGGCCTGCCGCACTTTCTTCCCAAGGCGAAGCGGGTGATTCATCTGTTCATGGCGGGGGGGCCGTCGCAGCTCGATCTTTTTGACTACAAGCCGGAGCTTGCGCGGCGCGACGGCCAGCCGATCCCGGCGAGTTTCACCGACGGGAAGCGGTTTGCCTTCATGAACGAGAGCCATCGCACCGATCTCCTCGGGTCGAAGCGGTCGTTTCGGCAGTGCGGGGAATCGGGAATGTGGATCGGCGATCTCCTCCCGCACCTCGGGCGCATCGCCGATCGGCTCTGTTTTGTCCGCAGCTGTTCGACCGATCTGTTCAACCATGCGCCGGCAAAGCTCTTTATGAACACCGGCACCGGCCGGTTCGGCCATCCGTCGGTCGGCTCGTGGGTGACGTATGGCCTGGGGAGTGAGAGCACCGATCTGCCTGGCTTTGTCGTTCTCCAAAGCGGCCCGCGCGGCCCCCGTGGCGGGGCGGTGTTGTGGGGGAGCGGGATGCTGCCAAGCGCCTATCAGGGGGTGCCGCTGCGAAACCGCGGGGAGCCGATTCTCAATCTCTCGAGCCCCGATGGGGTGAGCAGTGCCCGGCAGCGCGGGGTCGTGGACGCGGTCGGCCGGCTCAACCGGCAGCGGCTCGCGGTCACCGGCGACGGCGAGATTGCCACGCGGATCGCCGCCTACGAGATGGCCTTCCGGATGCAGTCGAGCGCGCCTGATCTTGTCGACCTGCGGAGCGAGACGGCGGAGACGCTCGCCCTCTACGGCATCGCCGATCCTGGTGAATCGACCTATGCCCGCAACTGTCTCCTCGCCCGCCGGCTCGTCGAGCGGGGGGTGCGCTACGTGCAACTCTGGCACACCAACTGGGATCATCATGGCGGCCCGAGTGAGAATCTCGAAACGCATCTTCCGGAGGTGTGTGGGCAGGTCGATCGGGCGAGTGCTGCGCTCGTTCTCGATCTGGCCCGGCGGGGGCTTCTCAACGACACGATCGTCGTCTGGGGGGGGGAGTTAGGGCGGACGCCGATGGGGGAGAAGCGGGAGAGCACCGGCCGCAACCATCACATCGACGCGTTCACGATGTGGTTTGCCGGCGGTGGCTTCAAGCCGGGCTGCGTGCACGGCACGACCGACGACTTCGGATTTGCAGCGGTGGAGGGGGGCGTGCATGTGCGCGACCTCCACGCCACGCTCCTCCATCTTTTGGGGATCGACCACCAGCGCTTCGCCGTCCGCTTCCAAGGCCTCGACGAACGGCTGACGGGCGTGAAGCCCGCCCGCGTGATCGGTGAGATCCTGGCGTAGAGTCGCCGCCGTGCGGCGGATGAAATCGGCCGAACAGCGTCGGTGGCTGGTACCTCCGGGCGATGTGGGCTAGGTTTACCTCTTTCAAGGGGATGGAGCCGCTTGCCCCGAGGGCGATTCTGCATGGCGCGAGTTGCGAAGTCGTCGAAGTCGAAATCTGCCGCCAGGGATTCCTCTGCCTCGATCGGCTTCGAGGCGAAGCTATGGCTGATGGCCGACAAGCTCCGCAACAACATGGATGCGGCGGAGTACAAGCATGTCGTCCTCGGCCTGATCTTCCTCAAGTACATCTCCGACAGCTTCGAGGAGCACCGGGCCAGGCTCCTCTCAGGCTCTGGCGACTACGCCGGCGCAAATCCTGAAGACGCCGACGAATACCGGGCGGAGAACGTCTTCTGGGTGCCGGCCGAGGCCCGCTGGTCGCATCTCCAGGCCAGCGCCAAGCAGCCGACGATCGGCCGGATCGTCGACGACGCGATGGTGGCGATCGAGCGCGACAATCCTCGGCTCAAGGGGGTGCTCCCCAAGGACTACGCCCGCCCGGCCCTCGACAAGCAGCGTCTCGGCGAGCTGATCGATCTCATCGCCACCATCAACCTCATCGCCTCCAACCAACGCTCCCCCAATCCCTCTCCCTCTGGGAGAGGGAGGAGCGCAGCGGAGGGTGAGGGTTCGGTGCAGGGGAGGAGCGCAGCGGAGGGTGAGGATTCGGTGCAGGGGAGCAGCGAAGCGGATGGTGACGGCGCGCCGCCCACCCACCGCTCCGTCGATCTCCTCGGCCGGGTTTACGAATACTTCCTCACCCGTTTCGCGAGCGCCGAAGGGAAGAACGGCGGCCAGTTCTACACCCCCTCCTGTGTCGTCCGCTGTCTTGTCGAGATGCTCGCCCCCTACAAGGGCCGGATCTACGACCCCGCCTGCGGTTCGGGTGGGATGTTCGTGCAGTCGGAGAAGTTCGTCGAGTCGCACGGCGGCAAGATCGGCGACATCAGCATCTACGGCCAGGAGAGCAACCCGACCACCCGGCGGCTGGCCGTGATGAATCTCGCCATCCGTGGCATCGAGGCCGACTTCGGCCCGGAGCATGCCGACACCTTCCGCCGCGACCTCCATCCCGATCTCCGTGCTGATTACGTTCTCGCCAATCCCCCCTTCAACGATTCCGACTGGTTTCGGAAGGACGACGACGTCCGCTGGCAGTTTGGCGTGCCCCCCAAGGGCAACGCCAACTTCGCCTGGGTGCAGCACTTCATCCACCATCTCGCCCCCAGCGGCTACGCCGGCTTTGTGCTCGCCAATGGGAGCATGTCTTCCAATCAGTCGGGGGAAGGGGAGATCCGCCGGGCGCTGATCGAGGCCGATCTCGTCGATTGCATGGTGGCCATGCCGGGGCAGCTCTTCTACAGCACGCAGATCCCGGTGTGCCTGTGGTTTCTTGCCCGCGACAAAGGTCGCGGGCAGCCCTCACCCCGGCCCTCTCCCAAGGGGAGAGGGAGGGGCGCTGAAGAGGTCGGCGCTGGGGTCCGGGGAGGGAGGGGTGTGGAAGGGGGCGGCGCTGGGATCGGGGGAGGGGCTGGTGGGGGTTTCCGCGATCGGCGGGGGCAGACGTTGTTTATTGATGCTCGCAAGATGGGGACGCTCGTTGACCGCGTTCACCGGGAGCTCACCGACGCCGATCTCGACCGGATCACCTCGACCTACCACACCTGGCGGACTGCCAAGCCGGCATCGAAATACGCCGACGTGGCGGGGTTCTGCAAGTCGGCGACGACCGCTGAGATCGCCGGCCATGGCTTCGTGCTCACGCCCGGCCGGTACGTCGGGGCCGAGGAGGTCGAGGATGATGGCGAACCGTTCGACGCGAAGATGAAACGGCTCGTGGCGGAGTTGGAGGGGCAGTTTGCCGAGTCGGTTCGGTTGGAGGCCGAGATTCGGGCGAACTTGAGGGGGATGGGATATGGATGATTCCCGCCTTGAAATTCCTGCGGAAGGCTGGGAGCTGACAACGCTCGGAGCGATTTGCGATCGAGCGGGAGGCTCTATTCAGACCGGGCCGTTCGGAAGCCAACTTCATGCGTCCGATTATGTGCCGGTCGGCGTGCCTTCAGTCATGCCAGTCAACATCGGCGACAACCGAATCATCGAAGATGGCATCATGAGAATTTCCGAAGCTGACGCCGGCCGACTTTCGCGCCACAGGCTGCGGGAAGGAGACATCGTTTACAGTCGAAGAGGAGATGTTGAACGCAGAGCGCTTGTGAGATCGAAGCAGGCTGGATGGCTCTGCGGAACCGGATGCCTCAAGGTCAATCTCGGTCAAGGAGTTATCGATCCACTTTACGCCTCCTACTATCTCGGTCATCCAGATGTTCGGAAGTGGATTGTTCGGCACGCCGTAGGCGCGACGATGCCTAATCTGAACACGGAGATAATGAGGGCGATTCCTTTCGCCCTCCCGCCGATGGCCGATCAGCAACGCATCGCCCACATCCTCGGCACACTCGACGAGAAGATCGAACTAAACCGGCGGATGAACGCCACGCTGGAGGCGATGGCGAGGACGTTGTTTCAGAGTTGGTTCGTGGATTTCGATCCCGTCTGGGCGAAGATGAATGGGCGGAAGCCGGAGGGCATGGACGAAGCGACGGCGGCGCTGTTTCCCGACTCGTTCCAAGACTCGCCGCTCGGCGATATTCCTCAGGGATGGGAAGTCCTACAACTCAGAGATCTCACTTCAAAGATTGGAAGCGGTTCGACTCCACGCGGGGGAGCCGAAGTGTACGTCCAAGAAGGCGCTGCGCTTATTCGAAGCCAGAACGTTTACGACCACGAGTTTCGATGGCAGGGACTTGTTCGACTGTCGAGCAGAAATGCTTTCTCAATGAGAGGAGTCGAAGTAATGCGAGACGATGTCTTGATGAACATCACAGGCGATTCCATTCTAAGAACTTGTGTTGTGGATCCCTGGGTGTTACCAGCCCGCGTGAATCAGCATGTGGCAATCATTCGTACAAATAAAGTGACGCCTTCGCGGTATCTGCACCTCTATCTAGTCCAGGATTCCATAAAGTCGCTCCTCATCGCCATGAGCGCTGGCGCAACACATCACGCCATCACTAAGAGTCATTTAGAAGATATGAACGTGCTCAAGCCTAGCTCTGAAGTGCTCGAAGCTTTTCATTTAACAACATTATCATGGTTCACAAAGATTGAGTTGAACCGACATCGATCCTGCACTCTGCAGGCTCTCCGTAACGCACAGTTGCCCGAGCTCCTTAGCGCCCACTAGTGTAATACATCAGCAGATTTTAAGGAATATTGTCGATGTGCATTATCACCAGAATTGATCAGGTAAAAAGCGTTGGTGTATTCCGCAATTTCGCGTGGCCAGTCAAGCTAAGTGAGTTTCAGCACTTTAATCTGATTTATGGCGTAAATGGCTCGGGAAAGACGACTCTGTCAAATATATTGCGTTGCCTAGAGTTGAAAACGTGCGAGAAAGGTACGTTTTCGATCGCAGCCGGTGTCTCTGTAATTAAGTCATCTGCCATCAAGGAGCACGCGAGTCTTCCTCAGGTAAGGGTCTTTAACCGCGACTTCGTGAGCGACAACGTCTTTACGGCAACAGGAACGTGCTGCCCGATCTTTTATCTCGGTGCGGAAAGTGCATCCAAGCAAAAACAAATTGAGGAAATGAGGGTTCGCAATCGCGAACAAGAAGAAGCTCGCGTTGTGATGCAGCAGAAATTCCAGTCGCTCAATAAGACGCTTGACGATCTCAGGATTGATGTCGCAAAAACGATCCGAGAGCTACTTCGTTCGTCGGGCAGTGGGAATGCTTTCAACACTTATGACAAGCGAAACTTCTCAGCTAAGTGTGATGCATTCCGCAAGTCAGGCGTTAGGCCCCGGTCGCTCAGTGACGACGAAAAAACTTTGAAGAAGGCGGCAGCGGCGGATTCGGCTAAGGCTGAGATCGCCGAGGTTCGTTTCGAAGAATCAGACTTGAGCCAATTAAGCACCGTGATTGATTCCGTACTTTCGCGTAATGTTGTCTCAAAAGTTATTTTTGCACTTAAGTCGTCGCCCTCGATTAACGCGTGGGCTGAGCAGGGGCTTAGGCTGCATAGAGAAATGATAGATCCGGTTTGCCAATTCTGCGGGGGTCTTGTTTCGGCCGATCGCATTCGTGTGCTTGAGAACCATTTCAGTGATGAGTATTCCACGCTAACGAAAGATATCGAAAACGCTCGTTGTCTAGTTGTGTCAGAGATCACTGCTGTCAAGAGGATAGTGCTTGCAGACGAAGCGCGTTTTTATGGCGATGCTGTCGACCGTTATCGGTCTGCTGTTGCGGACGTAAGAACGAAGCAAGAGGCTCTCCTCACGTTTCTTGAAGCCCTCAACGCAGCCCTCGATCGAAAACAAAAGAATCCGTTTGATGCCTTTCAGTTGGCTGCTGTCGCGCCTTCGCCGCTCAAGATGGATCTAGTTAATGGGTTAGTTCGAGAGCACAATGCGCGAACTAGAAACTTTCAGGTTGATATTGCCAAGGCAAGAGCTGATGTCGAGGAGGCCATCATTGCGGACTCGTTTGAAAGAATCGTTCAGTTGGAAGATGACGTAGACGGCGTTGAGGGCCTGCTTAACGAGTTGAAAGTCGATTTAAATAAAGCGACGCAGGAGTTGGCAAGGCGTGAAGCGGAACTGAAGGAACATCACCATCCCGCTGAGCAAATTAATTGCGATTTAGCTAGCTTTCTCGGCCGCAAGGATATTGCGCTTATTGTTGAGGACGCAGGTTATCGAGTGGTTCGTGATGGAGTTGTTGCAGATGGTTTGAGCGAGGGCGAGAAGACGGCTCTCGCGATTGTCTACTTTCTTAAGTCTCTTGACGATCGAGGTTTCGATAAGAGAAACGGCGTCGTCGTTATTGATGATCCTGTGTCAAGCCTGGATGCTGGATCACTGTTTTGTGCGTTTGGTTTTATTCAGGAGCGCACCAAGGATGTAGGGCAATTGTTTATCCTGACTCATAACTTTAGTTTCCTTCGCTTGGTTCGAAAGTGGCTTTTTCGTATTAATCTGACGAAGAAGAAGACAAAGAGGGAGTCTCGGATGTATATGCTTCGTTGCCTGGGGGCCAGTGGCGGCAGGGAAGCCGATTTGGTGGCGATGGATCCGCTACTGTCGGAGTATGAGTCCGAATATAGTTACCTATTTGCGCAGGTCGTGAGCGGTGCTAGCGAGAGTTCTGGTGAGATTGAGAGGTTTTATCACTATCCAAACATGGCGCGGCGGTTGCTCGAAGCTTTCTTGGCTTTTAGGTTGCCTGGTTCTGCCCATACCTGGGAGTACGATAAGTTTAAGAGCGACATGCACGGCTATCTCAAGGAGTTGGGGTTCGACGCGCCGCGAACGAATCGGATTCTCAATTTTCTGCCTCCTCAGCAGAATCTGTGGGTGACTTCCGGCTCTGGTAAGCGTCCCATTGTGTGAAACAGGGCGAATTCGATGCCTTGAGCGGTTCTGAAGCCATACGCTTTTCTGGTGGTCAGTTTCG
>Ga0114967_10004242_pt1 | contig 11586 bp, 33 predicted proteins | sample M_130628_MF_Meta_FD_92639 | JGI IMG/M metagenome (GOLD analysis project Ga0114967, IMG submission 92639) | Freshwater microbial communities from Lake Montjoie, Canada to study carbon cycling - M_130628_MF_MetaG | ecosystem: Environmental > Aquatic > Freshwater > Lake | place: Lake Montjoie... | reverse complement strand
GCCCGTAGCTCAGTGGATAGAGCAACAGCCTTCTAAGCTGTGGGGCGGAGGTTCGATCCCTCCCGGGCAGGCCACAATACCAACAAAATCCAATACTATACTACGATCTACTACTATACTGTAGACTATGATTATACTGAAGATCATGACTATACTACGATTCAGTATAGTACTACGAATCATGACTATACTACGAATCATGACTGTTACACGATTCATGACGAAGTCGCGGTGCTAGCATCTTTTGCCCGATCTGTCAAGCGGAACGTGATCTGTGGCGAATCTGCCACTGTAGCCAAAATGCCACAACGATCTTTTGAGTTGACCTTTTGGGCAGGGAGCTGTATACTATTGAGACTGAAGCACTAAACGGGAGCACAAGATGTACACACTTAGTCTAGCACAGAGCCAGCAGATTAACAGTGCCGTCTATACACACGACTGGGAAGCTGAGGCAGTAGCCAGTTGGGAAGCCACAGGCGACGACCTAATGGACGAACTGGCAGATCGCTTTGAGAGCCAGTTTAGGGACTGGGACACTGCAGAGGAGTTGGGCGGCATCACAGTGTATCTCAAAGGGGGACGGTTAGTGGCCTTCTACGACTACGAGCAGTTTAAAGGATCCGTATTTTAGAGTGCCGAGTGTGGGGTTCTTGCCACAGTGTTGACAGGGATCCCACTCTGCAGTATAATACATGAACTGAGCAATACACTACACGGGAGCGAAAGATGAGTGCAATGTCACGCCTGCATATGGACGTACAAGACCTGCTTGAAGAGGGATTCACCCCTGCAGAGATCGCTCGTATACTGAACATTGAGGAGTCGTTGATCGATCCTCGTGCGTTCAATACACTATACGACGGCATGGACGACTATGAGCGGGATGACGGCTATGAGTACGTGACGGGCTGTGATCCCTCTGAGGATGCCTACTTGGATGCCAGTTATGAGGACCGCTTCGACTTGGGCGACTATTGAAGTGCCGGGTGTGGCTTCTACGCCACACTTGACAGATTGGACCAAGTTCGCTATACTGTTGAAACTGTAACGCATAAAGGACTACGCTATGACACGCCAGCAAACCAACTACCTGCTCGAGCTCATTGACAGCGGCATGCTCGATGCACGAGACGTCGTCACTATGGCAGTCAAGTATATGAGCGAGGACGAGGTCGCTGACATGATGCGGATCAATGATCTGCTCGTTGAGGATGACGAGGAGTTTGGCGACTACGATGGTCAGCCTGACGAGGCACAGGAATGGTACGACTTCGACCCGGACTGCTGAAGTGCCGAGTGTGGGATTCTTGCCGCAGTTGACAGGGATCCCACTGTACTGTATACTACTGAGACTGAAGCACTACTTGGAGAGCATTCTGTGGACTACAGAAAATCAGCGAGTGATGGCAGACGCACTCAAACAGTTGGTAGAGGATGAAGGTACTGCCTATGCCGCAGGCTACTTGTCCAGCTGCATCGTGTCCATGCTGAAGGACTTGCCCAAGCGTAAGCAGAAGGAAGAGATCCAGCAGATCCTGCGGCATAATGCAGACTACAAGGTCACAGTAAAGCATCTGTTGACTGGTGAGCCTGTGCAGATCCGACGCGGTGAGCGTGGGACCTGTGTGGATCCCAGCACCGAGCGATTCCACAGCATGTGATGTTGTGAATCTGCCACTGGTTGACGGCCGGTGGCAGTGACCGTATAATACTTGAACTGAAACGCTACACGGAGAACGCAATGACTGCAATCGCTAACATTCCCCAGCTCCACGCTGTTGCCACTGCTCGTGCCGCTGCCAAAGCCGCTGAACTGGACGCCAAATACGGACAAGCCTGGCCCTGTGGGTTTGCTTGGGTCAACATCAGCGGAGTCAAACTCAGCACCAAAGTGGGCAAAGAGTTCGCCAAACTGGGCTTCCGCAAGGCATACGGCTACAAGAACACGGTTCAGCTGTGGAACCCAAGTGGACACGGGACGCAGAACATGGATGTCAAAGAAGAAGCCGCTGAAGTCTATGCTGACGTGTTCCGTGCGGCGGGCTACGATGCGTTTGCTGGCTCGCGTATGGACTGAAGTGCCAGATGTGGGATTCTTGCCACAATTGACAGGGATCCCACTGTACAGTATAATACTTGAACTGCGAAACACAACGGGAGGCAGCGATGGGATACACGGTACTAGCAGATCGGCACCAAATGGACGACATGCGAAACAAGTTCGGTCCCCGTGCTGGATTGGAAGGCCCGTTCAACTTCTCAGGTCGTGTCTTATACTACGACAGCAAAGAAGGACAGTACTACGATCCGCTCACTGACTTCTATGTGGAGCAGAGCGAGATGGATGCGATTCACAATCGTCTGCTTACGAAACTTGGGAGTGCCTGAAATGGATTGGAACAAAGAAGGCCAGCGAGTGGCTGGTGTATACTTGGGAGCATACACTGTCACAGGTGTAGTCCAGAGCAGCCGTGTCAAGTATGGCGGGCGGGTTCAACACCGTGTCTTGCTGGATACTCCGGTGGAGGTGTTTGGTCGTGTGGCAGAGGAACTGATGTTAGACGATGAAGAACTGTTCACCGGACCTGCAAGGCGGCTGGGCATGATGGATGTTGTGAATAAACAACACGCTTGACGCTTTGGCTAGCCGAAGTTATACTATTGAAACAGTAACGCAACGGAGCAACAAATGGCAAATTCCAGATTCCCTAATATGAGCTACTGCATGTGTGAGAATACAGTAGCAGCCCTAGTCCAGATTATTGAGCACATGGACGAGGATCCTGAGAACTTCTTGCAGGACTTGAGCATGACGGAATTGAATTCGTTCAATCGTTTGTATGAGCTTTGCAAAGAGTTTCGCAGGACTGCGGACTTTGTTGCTGAATGTGCCGACGAACTTGAGCTTACCACAGAGGAGTAATAGACATGAACGCAGATCAAATCGCCCACTACATTCGTTTCACGCCCTGGTCCAATGACGATCTTGTCAAGTTCGTTGATGCTGTGAAGACGGCAAGAGCCCAATTGACTCGGCAGAACATTTGGTCGTTCGCTGTGGGAGATCGTGTGTGCTTCAATAGTCAACGCTGTGGCTTTGTCACTGGTACAGTAGAGAAGGTGGCCATCAAGTATGTCACAGTTCGTACACCGCGTGGACTATACCGAGTGCCAGCCAACATGCTCAAAGCCAGCAAGGAAATGGCGGCTGTAGCGTAAACACAACAGACTTTACGGGGGACGGGTTCCCCCGTATAATACTTGAACTGAGACACACTTACAGGGAGTTTGAAATGTTCCAAATCACACTGAACGATAAGCTGGTCAAGATCGTCCTTGCTGAATACTTGGCAGACCAGATGTTCGAGTTTACCGACAAGGACCTCAAGGCTGCTGGATTGCCAACTCGCAAGCAATTGGTAGAGCAGGTCATGGCTGAGCCTAAGTTTCAAAAGGCTCTGGTTAAGAAGCTGGCAGAGGTAGTTAACGACGGCGACATCATACACGACGCGTTGGATGACATGCCTATGCAGGCGATTGGCGACGCGTTGACAAAGTTGGGTGCTGTGGCGTAAGCACAACGGGCTTGACGGGGGAACTGTTCCCCCGTATAATACTTGAACTGCGAAACACTACGGAGAACGCAATGCGTAGCATACAATTGACAGTGGATCAGATCGTAGACATACTAGCCAACACCGACTCCTATCTGTTGGAAATGATGGTAGAGCGGTTGGTTGAGGTTGACCCGGGCACTGCCTACGTGCTACAATGCAAACTGACTGAACTTGAAAAGGAAATGGCATGAGCGGCGAACAAGGTGACAAGTTGGTAGCCTATGCAATGGTTGCTTGTCTTATTGTGTTGAGCTATTTGGTATTCATTGGAGCTGTATAATGGATTATGAGATGTTCACCGAAGAGGGCAACGCCGCAGTGGCGGATGTTGTTGACCATGCTCGTGCAAACGGTCTGAACTGGGCCGCCACGCTGAGACTGCTGTCAGGGCTGAGCCGCGTTGACGGCGGGATCTACGCCGAGTGCCTGGATACCGCCGTGCGTGAGTGTGTGTTCATTGAGCTGGGATTTGACCAGCTAGAAGACGAATTCTATCTGTAGCACCTACACAACAGGGTTGACACCAACCCTGTTCCAAGTTATACTGTTGAAACTGTAACACAACATGGAGCTGGTAATGGGAACTCGCAGTCGTATTGGTATTGAGCGTGACGGTGTGATCCTCAGTGTATACTGTCATTGGGATGGTTATCCCTCCCACAATGGTGCCATTCTGCAACAACACTATGATCGGGCAAAGACAGAAGAACTGATCTGCTTGGGCGACCTGAGTGTATTGGCAAAGGACATTGGCGAGAAGCACGCCTTTGGTGCTATGGAGGCTGAAATGAGTCGTGAGGAATACGATGCTCTTTACGATGACATGTGCCTCTTTTACGGGCGTGATCGCGGCGAGAAGGGCACAGAGTTCCGAACTGCCAAGTCGTTCAACGAGTTTCTGGATCAATGCGAAGGCTGTGGTGCTGAATACTACTACATTCTAAAGAATGACGAATGGCTTGTAGGCGACACATACGACTGCACTCCACTCAGCAAACAATTGATGTCGTTGGCACAGATTTTGGCAGATGAGCGTAAACTAAAGGAGTTGGCAGCATGAGCCGTTTTGCATTCACTTACGAGGATCCAGAGTACTACGACGTAGAGAAAGTCTACGACACAGGCGAGTGGCAAGATTACAACAGTTTGGAATTGGTTGACGTAGAGTTCGAAGACCAGTATAATGATTGAAGTTGAGTAGTTCAACTAACACTTTACACACATAGGAGTATTTTACAATGACTGAGAAACTTTTCACCCACGCAGGTACCAGCCGTCTTAACGGTGTTGTCAAGGCCCGCTTCGCTAACGACGCACTCCGCGTTAAGGTGCTGGCTAAGAACGATCACACCGACATCGACATCATCGAACTCAAAGAGCCGCTGACCAAAGCGGCTGCCGTAGAGTTCCTGCTCAGCATCCAGTTTGCCACTAACGACGCTGGCGAGGTCGATGCAGAGAAGCAGACCGCATTGGAAGAAGCGTTGGAGAGCCGTACGCCACAGGCTGCTAAGAAAGAGCAGAAAGGCAACAAGGAAGCGAAGAAGCCCAAGAAGGAAAAGCCCGCCGCGGCTGCTCCTACGCTGGCCGCCATCCGTGCTAAGGCAGTGCCAAAGAGCACCAAGTCCAAAGCGGCAATTGAAGCCGAGTTGGCTGACTTGGAAGACGCACCGTTCTAAGTTTAAGGGGGAGTGGCAAGACTCCCTGCGGGGATTGTGCCACTCTTAAACAACCATGTGAGGTGCCCCGCCTAAAGTGCCAGGGGTGTGGCGAATCAGCCACAGTTGACAGTCACACCCCTCCCTGCTATACTGCTTGAACTGTAACGCAAAGGAGTTGATACCATGTACCAGGTTGTCGATCGTCGCACTAGTACTCCAGTCAAAGCATACAAGACACAGCGTGGAGCACTGATTGCCATGCGAGCATTCAACAAAGGCGAAGGCTTTGCAGAGCGACTCAGCCGTGCTTGGACTAACGGACAGAGCATTGAATGGTGCCGTAAGACTGAAGGCTTTCTTGCTCCTCGGCATACGTATGCATATGGTCCTTACGCTGTAGAGCACTGCATGCAATGGGTTGGTCCAAAGGACACTAATTAATGCGACGCTTTGTACTAACCTATACACAAATTGATTTCTTATTGCAATGGACAGCCACAGCATTTACTATCGTAGGAGCAGTATTAACCAGTGCCAATCTTTATCCCTACAATGTGTTTGCTCTCTATATAGGAACTGTGTCATGGACGATCTGGGCGGTACGTATTAGACAACTCAGTTTGATTGTGGTCAACTCAGCACTGCTGGCCATCTACCTGGGAGGTGTGATACAGGGTGTCAGAGAGATGTTGGTACCATGATGTGTGGCAGATCTGCCACAGTTGACAGCACAGCACACTGACACTATACTACACAGACAATGCAACACAGAGGAAACACAATGCCAAAAGCAATTGCACCCAGCAAGCTCGTTCCAGGGACCACTTACACACTACAGTTTGGCAGCTCGCTACAGCAGGCCACATACGAGGGCGTGGGTATGCACAACAGCAACCGGCCCGGTCCGCTGACGCCCTATATGCGTAACGGCTTTGCCAGTGCCACATACGGCGACCGCTTTATCTTTAACGTAGAGGGGCATCAGGTACTACTGCGTAAAGCATACACTAAGTCGCTTAAGGGCGGCCTTGTGTTTGAGGACACAGTAGACAACCCTGCCCGTACGCTGGTAGATGCGGTAGTTAAGTTCTTCGCGTAAAAACAACACAGGGGCCCGGTGCTTGACAGCAGTGCCGGGTTCCAGTATACTACACACACTAACAACACAGCGGGGCATTTATGGGAACCATAGCCGGATTCAATACTATGAGTAGTTTGGCTGCCAATCGTGTACGACTACTGATCGAGCAGACCGACATGAATCGACCGGCCGATCTAATCGCAGACATCCTACACTACTGTAGGGAAGAAAACATCGACTTTGGGTACGAGTTGGATATCGCTCACTCATACGTCGCCGAAGAAGATTCATTTGATACAGGAGTGCAATAATGCCTAATTGGTGTGCTAACGTAGTGACTATCGGTCACAGTGATCCACACGCAGTCGAGCGTGTCCGCAGTGCCTTTGAAGCAGGGCGACTGTGCAATGAGTTCCTTCCACACCCGACCAACGAGTGGTCGTGGGATCATTCAGTGAACACGTGGGGAACCAAATGGGACGTAGAAGGTGAGTGGTCAGAGACTGACGAAGGTGGAGTTCACCTAACCTTTGACAGTGCCTGGGCCCCGCCCACTGGCTTGAACGAGCACTTGCATTCGCTGGGCTATGAAGTCCACGCTCGCTACTACGAGCCGGGCATGGCGTTCTGCGGTGTGTTCGACAATGGAGTCGACGATCACTACGACTACGGCGGAATGAACAGCGACCAAATCGCTGAGTACCTGCCGCAGGATCTGGACGACTACTTCGGCATCTCGTCCAGTGTGGCTGATTGGGAAAGTGAGAACCAGGAGATCGATCTAGACGACGGAGTCTCCGCAACCAACGAGTGAATGATATGACGGCCAAGGCAGGGCTGTCAAGCAAATCATGGTGTGTGGCAGAAATGCCACATTCCCGTTGTTTTTATGTAACAGTTGACAGGGCCGCCAAGTTCCCGTATACTACGAACATGGACACAAAGGAGAGCACGATGCGTACAGTGAACTTAAACACCGAAGAAGCCCCCAACAAGTTCTGGGCCCTGCAAGACCGCCGTATGCGGAACGTGGTCAATAAGTCGCTCTACTCCTACGCCCAGCAGACGCAATTGGGTCGCATCAAGTTGGCCCTGGAAGAGGTCATCAACGGTGTGGTCTATGATGTGGGCTACGGCAAGCGGAGTGCCGCAGTGAAGGTGCAGGCAGGTGCTCAGGTCAGGGACCGCAAACTGCTGGCTCTGTTGGAGGCGGACTGGGCCGCGGCGGGCATCTACAAGAAGGTTTCGCCACAAGGGTTCCAATACCATTTGACGCGGGTCTGAGCAGAAGGTACAATATGACTATGATCAAAGCAAAAGGCACTTGCCCAGCATGCCAGGGCACTACCCGAGTTCCGGCCTACGGAGAGATACGTGACTACATCAGCGGATACGACCGAGAGACCGACACCTTTCCCTGCTCCAACTGCGGTGCTCAGTATATGTACGGGAAACCCACAGGTCAGGTCCTTCTTAGAGCAGATGGCACACCCTGCCAGCATGATTACTGGCGGACTCCAACGCGATGGAGGTGTGTCACCAACTACAAGTGTGCCGAGTGCGGCGACAGTTTCGAAATCGATTCCGGAGATTGAGGTATGAACGAACGAATTCGTGAACTTGCTGAACAAGTATATGGTTCAGCACACTATGATGATTTCAAGTTTGCCGAGTTGATTGTTCGGGAATGTGCTCAAGTATGCCGAGATCAGCCCAATGTCTATGCTCTAAAAGCAGACAGAGATAACTGTGCCATTGCAATTGAACAACATTTCGGAGTTGAAGAATGAATAAAGTCGTACGAGACGGACGGGTGGCTGTGATCTACAGCCCGCATTATGGAGCCGGCTGGTATAGTTGGCACCTGATCCCTGAACTGTTGTTCGATCCAGCAGTGGTGGAGATGATCGAAACGGATCGCTATGAAGACATCGAAGCCTACTGTGCGGAACATTGGCCTGACACCTACATCGGCGATCCTGAAGACCTAACCATTGCTTGGGTGGAGGAGGGACGCGAGTTCCAGATCGAAGAGTATGACGGCTCGGAGAAACTCCGGTTCAAAGACCAGGAACAGTGGATTGTGGCGTAAACGCAACGGCTTGACAGCCAGCCCACTTGGCCATACAATACGTATATGGACACTGCAAACAAGGAGCACAAGATGAGCGAATACACTTACAAGAGCTGGGAAGAGTACACGCCGCTTGAGAAGGCTGCTGCTACGTGGTGGGACATGTACAAGGATGCCTATAACTTCCGCCCACGCGGTGTAGACACCTCGTCCTGGACGCTGGAGACCTTTGAGTCGGAGATGGAGTACCTCCAAACAGTTATCCAGCGTAACGAAGCCCAGCGGCTGGTTAACGAGGACGCGGCTATCCAGGACTTTGAGGAGCGGATTAGGAAGATCATCGCCCTGGGAGCACAGGACCGTGCAATGGCCATCCGCTGGATACACGAAGCCGAAGGCACAGCCGGCGACGACGAGTTCCTCTGCTATTGTGTTGGCGTGCCCTACGGCTACATTAAGAGTGGCGTGGCAGCATGAAGATCATGCAGGAGACCACCGAGTGGCCAGAGGGGTCAGGCGACTGCAACCACATCTACGTCTTTGAGGACTACCGGGCCGGCGGCCGTAGTGCCCGGGCCCTGGCCTATGTGCCGCATGGTGTAGATCCGGTTCAGAAGTTTAAGACACCGTTGGACCTGGACCTGCGTGGCAGGACCTTTGTCTCAGTACAGTAATAAGGAGCAGCAATGGACTATCGAGTCACCTGGATCTTCCGCAACGGACACGAGTGGAACAGCACCTTCGCTACAGCCGACGAGCGGACAGACCACATCAATCGCGTGGGCTTGGTCAGTCATCCGGACATTGACCGTGTCTACACCACCGATCCCAATGGTGTAGAGAAGGACCTTAAGCGTGTGGCATAACAGCAACAGTTGACGGGACCCCTGGTCCCCTGTATACTACATGAACTGAAGCAAGGAGTTGATGATGTTGAAGTTCATAGGATTCTGTTTTGTGGCTTGGTTCATGATCACCAGTGGTATTGCCCAGAGCATACTGTTGTTCTTCGCTAACTTCCTTGCCACACTGGCCGCCATTCTATAAGGAAAAACACAATGTTTCAATTAAGCCCTCCTAGTCCCCAAGTTCGTGCTCTAGTCAAGATGGCCAGTATCGCTGGCGTCATCGTTGGTTTGCAGATCCTGCTACAGTTGTTGACTCGTTGGTTCACCGGCGAAGAGATCGTGTTTGGCATCTGTATGCTGTTGATCGCTGGTGTTCTCTACGGCATGTTCCAGCTGTTCGTTGAGCAGGAACGTCGCAAAGATGAAACCCAGAAGATGATCGATCGCCAAGGTCAAGTCTAATATGGACCTCTACGGACTAAGTCCTTTCCAACAAGAACTTGCAGACACACTGTGGGACTGCCAAACCGAAGGTCAAGTCCAGGCGGTGATCGATGAGTGGGGTCGTCCAGCCTATACAGTATATCAGTTGATGATTGCCGCATACTACGACGAAACCGTTCAAACCTTCCATGATGTGGCACTGGCACAACAGGTCATTGACGATCTCTGTAAATAGTCGTACAATAGACTTTTAGTTAACGCACCAAGGAACACAAATGGCAGCAGCATCCAGCAAAGGCAGCACCGTACTCGAGTTCGACACCGATGCTATCAAGCGTCGCGAGCGTGAGGTAGCCCGTGAGACCGATGAGCAAATCCTTACCCGCTTGCAGGAGCGTTTCGACATCCTGACCGACATGACCAAAGCCGTCAAGGCCGGTGACATCCGTGCTATGATCGTCAGTGGTCCTCCCGGAGTTGGTAAGAGCCATAACGTTGAAGCAGTACTGCAGAAAGAAGACTTGTTCAACAAGTTGGCCGAACGCAAGCCCAAGTATGAGATCGTCAAAGGTGCCATGTCAGCGATCGGACTGTATGGCAAGCTGCACGAGTACTCAGCCCGAGGCAATGTGGTCGTGTTCGACGACTGCGACAGTATCCTACTAGAAGACCTGAGCCTCAACATCCTTAAAGGTGCCTTAGACTCAAGTCGCCGTCGATTCATCAGCTGGAACACCGACAGCCGCATCCTTAGGTCAGAAGGCATTCCAAACCGCTTTGAGTTCTGCGGTAGTGCCATCTTTATCACCAACATCAAGTTCGAGCACATCAAGTCAAAGAAACTGCGTGATCACCTGGATGCATTAGAGTCACGTTGCCACTACATCGATCTTCAAATGGACACCACACGTGAGAAGATCCTGCGTATTCGGCAGATCGTCAAAGGTGGTATGCTGGACGATCGTGACAACCTTAGCGACATTGCTAAGGACGAGATCGTTGACTTTATTACTACCAATGCTGATCGCCTGCGTGAGCTGAGTCTGCGTATGGTACTGAAGATTGCAGATCTGCGTGGAGGCTTTCCCTCCAACTGGCAGGCCATGGCTCGTACTACCTGTATGCGGAGGGCATGATGGGTGCGGCTAGGGCCCTATGCTACGGACTAGCGGCCCTAGTCTGCAGTAGCCTCAACAGCGAAATGGATTGGGCCTGGCAAGGGCCCGTACTGATCGCCCTGATGTGGGCTGTGGAGACACTGACCAAGGTGCGTGAAGAAGAAGAGTGGTCAGCCACCGTAGACTACCTGCATCAACAGATGGAACGACTACGCAAAGGCTTGCCCCCAGAGACCAAAGAAGAAGGTTAAGGGCACTGTGGTGCCGGTGTTGCACACATGCCACAGCCCGGCACTCCAGTTGACGCAGACTAGTCCCTGCTGTATTATACACACATGGACACAGCCTACACTACCCCAGTAGCCGCTCGCAAGAAGCGTAGCGATCGTAACCATATCATTTACGAGCTGATCGTAAATGGACTCAACTACATTGGAGTCACTGCTAAGACAGAGTCAACAGTGCTCAAGTCCGTTAAGAGCCGTGCTGCCAAACACTTCTATCGTGCAAAGAAAGAGCAGAAGGATTGGACACTTTGTCAAGCACTGCGGCAGCTCAATGACAAGAGTGAGATTGAGATTCGTGTGCATGAGATTGTGCGTGGCAAAGCTGCTGCCCACCGGCGTGAAGTAGAGATTCGTCGCCAGCTCAAGCCCGCACTCAACACCGATGTGAGAGGCGACTGAGAGGGGTGGTGGGGTAGTAAATCTAAAACTGTTGCACACACGCAACAAACCGCT
>Ga0114967_10004241_pt1 | contig 11588 bp, 8 predicted proteins | sample M_130628_MF_Meta_FD_92639 | JGI IMG/M metagenome (GOLD analysis project Ga0114967, IMG submission 92639) | Freshwater microbial communities from Lake Montjoie, Canada to study carbon cycling - M_130628_MF_MetaG | ecosystem: Environmental > Aquatic > Freshwater > Lake | place: Lake Montjoie... | reverse complement strand
TACACGTTACAACATCATTATTTGCTAAAGCAGCATTGGTATAAGTTGCTGAATTTGTGCCGATGTTAGTTCCGTTTAACAACCATTGATAAGCTGGCGTTGTTCCGCCGTTTGTTGGTGTTGCTGTGAATGTTACTGACGTTCCTGCGCAAATTGTTGTCGCAGAAGCGGCGATTGAAACACTTGCAGTTAAAGCGGGGTTCACAACCACATTAATCGTTTGAGTTTTTGTACAACTTGAACCGGGAGTCGAAGCTGTAACTGTGTAAGTTGTGCTTAAAATTGGAGTTGCGACAACTGAAGCACCGGTTGAAACATTTAATCCAGTTGCAGGTGTCCATGTGTATGTTAATGGCGTACCCGGAACATTAAAGGTAATTGACCACGATGCAACTGAACCAAGATCACCTACTGCATCATCAAAGATATACAATCCCCAAGGACCATTCATGTTTCCAGTAAAAGAAGATAGCGTTGTTGTATAACCCGCAGGTCCATCACCAACTTCAAAATCTGTTGGAGCATAGGTTACATTTGTATTCGCTCCAGCATCAGAAAAAGGCGTTGCACCATCTTGAATTACATAATTATAATTTGTAATACCATTTAATCCTCCAGCATCTGACATTAACATCACTGCTTGACCAGTAGGAGAAACTATCCACATATCAATATCATCTGGCCAAGTATGTGTAATGCCATTAATATTTACTGAAGCCACAATAACTCCTGAGGTTGGTAAACTAGCCACCGTCAACACAGAAGGAGATGGATTCGCAACTGCATTGTCTGCTATGGTGATTGCACCTCCACCTGTAACCGTTTGTTGTAAACCTACAGTACTTGCTTGCGCAACATCTAATTGAACAGACCCACCAGCGCAAAAAGTTGTTGGCCCTGCTGGAGTAATTAATGGGTCAGTAATAAAATCTACAGCAGAAATATTTAATGTATAGGCATGATTATCTGGGGCAGTTCCAATGATGGGCACATAATAAGTTCCTGGTGCTAAGTTATTATATGTTGTTGTAATATTCCCATCTGGGCAAGTTGTAAAATCGTAACTGTTTGAAGTAATCCAAGTAGATGGATAATTTACAGGACAAGCATTCGAAATACCAGTGAACATTTGGGTAAAAGATGGTGCAGTACCACAAGTGTTGATCGTTACATTTGCACATTCTGTAATTGTAAAAGCATGCCAAACCTGCGCATCGCCTAAACTAGCATCATCAGTAGAACCCGCGGATGTGCCCGTAAAGGTTAAAGAACCTGGTGATGTTAACGCTGAGGCAACAACTGAAGAGCAATTGTCATTAACCGGAGGACAAGTAACAAAATATGAAAGTTGAGTTGCGGCGTTTACAGTAGCGCAAATGTAACGAGTTAATAACACTGAATATGTTCCGTTTGCAGGACAAACAAAGTTTACAGTTGATGCTGATATATTTGCACCACAAGTAGCATCGTCATCATTTGAGGCCAAAATAGTTCCACCAGTTGCGGACGAATAAACCCTTATGTAAGAGTCCATTGTTGTTAAACCACATGTAGAAAAAGTGTAAGTGCATCCTGCTGTACCGTCAAAAGTCCAGTAATTTCTGCCCGCAGAAACTGTTCCGGAATTCTGAGAGGCACTTGTTGGAACTAAAACACCATTATTGACTACAGTAGCATTACAAAACTGACCAAAAGAGTAATTTGTTAATAAAATTGACAGCGTAATAATTATAAATCGAAATTTTTTCATAAAAATTGAATTTCAGTTGATTATTTTTTTTTATCATACAATAAATTTTTCTGGATGAGCCAAAATTTCAGTTCTTTTATCTTCAGAAAAGGCCATAAACTCAGCTATGGAAAAAACAGTTTTGGGATTTGCAGAATTCATATTTTCATACTTCAAAGGATTTGCTTGAATCCATGCTTCTTTTGCTTTTTGATAATTTTCATTGTCACGTTCAGTATTTCCTGTCTTCACAAAAACTGGAAATACTGTTTTTTCCTTCTCTCTTAATGCTTTTTTATCAATTTCTTGCGGTTCTTTAGTAAGATTTGAAGGCTCTTCTGCTTTAATCGCAGTTGGTCTTACGGCAGTTTGACTAAAAGAAAATCCACCTAAAAGTGAGAAAAATGTTATTAAAAAAAACCTCTTACTCACTGAAATTAAATTAGTTATTAACATAATAATATATTTTAGACAATTAAATTTTGGACAATTTACAACAAATTAACGAATTTTATATTAAATAATAAGACAGAAAATTAAATATTTGAAAAAATATTAACTATTCTGACAACAACGTAAAAAATATAACGGGATTATTTTCACTTCGACAAGCTCACTTCGATAGACTCACTTCGACAGGCTCACTTCGACAGGCTCACTTCGACAGGCTCACTTCGACAGGCTCACTTCGACAGGCTCACTTCGACAGGCTCACTTCGACAGGCTCACTTCGACAGGCTCAGTGTGAGGGAGGGAAATAGGGATTAAGCAAAAGGGATGCGCGTTCTTTTATTTTTTTTGAAAATTGGCGAATTTCTTTCGCCGGGAAAAGTTTAAAGGGCACTGCCACATACCCACTGCGGCAGGCTTGGTGCGAAAGGATGCTGGAATTAATCATTTTAGTACAAATCTAATAGTTTAAAATATTGTTGACAGCCCTAAAAGGGTGTAATATCTAAACACAGGGCAAAGTCCTGTGAGTTAGAATGAAACACACATTCAAGAGCCCTGAAAGGGTGACATATTAGCGCAATCTAAATCTCCGATAGCGATTAAAAAAAAGAAATCATATATTTGCAACATGAAAAAATATTCCATTTTTTACTTCCTTCTTGCACTATTTTTACTTTTGCAAGCATGCACCAGTGAAAACGAGCAACAAACAAACAATGAAGATGTTGCGGTTGAAAAATTAACTTTTGATCAAAGAAAAGAACGACACATTACAGGGTCATTGGCAATGGATGCAACTGAAAAATACAGTACTGAAACTTACAAAGAAAAAATAAATAATGATGCATTTGAAGATGCAATCATTACTGTAAATAGGCTTGATTTTGCAAAAAACAAAGCTAGAAATTTAAAAAACGGAAGACAAATTGCAGAAATGGGCTACATTGGCAATTACAACTATTTTGTGTTCTACGACGGCAAATTAGATAAATTTTCTGTGCCTGTGCTTGTTCCCTCCAGTTCATTAAATAAATTAAAAGTAAGTTTCGAAAATCTTTCATCAGAAAATTACAAAGATTTAGTAATTGAATACAGAGTATTAAATGGCTCGTTCAGAAATTATTACACAATATATAGCGATGTAATACAAGAAATTTTTCAAGTAAAAACTTTTGATCACATTGGAGAGGACAAACCTGAAGCCTATTTTATTGAATATGACAAAGGTTCCATTTGTGATGTAAAAAATATTATGGTTTATGAAGGAAAAATAAACAATTATTCTTCAAACATCAAAGACATTTATCAATTTGAACCTGAAATAATTAAAACATCTAAATTATTCAAAAGATGGTTTTTCAATCCAAAAGTCATGAAATATATGACTGAAGATCCAGAACTTATGAAAAAATAAGGCGCTTTAGCCCTACTCTTTTTCTTTCGATATCCAATTCCAAAACTTCCACTTCAACATGTTCATGCAATGAAATATATTGAGCTGGGTCTTCCACAAAAACCTCCGCAAGATTAGACTTGTGAATCAAACCGTTCTCCTTGATTCCAATATTAATAAATGCACCAAAAGCAGTTACATTGGTTACAATTCCAGGCAGTTTCATCCCTATTTTAAGGTCAGCAATGGTTCTGATTGCATTGCTAAATTCCAACACTTTGGCTGTCTTTCTAGGATCTCTTCCTGGTTTCCTCAATTCAGCAATAATATCTTCAAAAGTATATTTATCAACTTCAGGAAAATCTGCTGAACTTAGCGCAGTAAGCAAAAGGTCATTTCCAATTAATTCAGGAATTTTAACCTTTAATTTTTGGACAATTTTTTCAACAATTTTATAGGATTCCGGATGTACCGAAGAATTGTCTAGTGGATTTTCTCCGTTCCTAATCCTCAAAAATCCAGCACTTTGTTCAAATGCTTTGTCGCCTAATCTTTTTACCTTTCGAAGTTCCAATCTGGATTGAAATGGTCCATTTTCTTGTCTGTGTTGCACAATATTTTCTGCCAACGAAAGTCCCAAGCCAGAAACATAGCTGAGCAGGTAAGCGGATGAAGTATTCAAATCAATTCCAACAGCATTTACTGCAGAAATAACGACATCATCAAGCGCATCTTTGAGCAAATTTTGATTCACTTCATGCTGATATTGTCCCACTCCAACCGACTTAGGATCAATCTTTACCAGTTCAGCCAAAGGATCCATCAATCTTCTACCAATGGAAATAGAACCTCTCACGGTGACATCATAATCAGGAAACTCTTTTCTCGCTATTGAACTAGCCGAATAAATTGATGCGCCATCTTCACGCACAGAAAACACTTCTAAATCTCTGTCAAATCGAATATGTTTAATCAGATTTTCTGTTTCTCTCCCAGCAGTTCCATCACCGATTGCAATGGCTTCAATTTTATACGCTTGCACCAATTCAAATATTTTCGCTGAAGATTTATCTCTTTCAGATTGAGGAGGATGAGGAAAAATAGTTGTATTGGTTAATAAATTTCCAGATTCATCTAAACAAACCACTTTACAACCAGTTCTAAAACCCGGATCAATCGCCAAAATCCGTTTTGAACCCAATGGCGGCGCTAAAAGTAATTGTCTTAAATTTGTTGTGAAAACCTTAATCGCCTCTTTGTCCGCTTTTTCCTTGGCTTCGTTAATTGTTTCATTTTCCAAAGAAGGTGAAATCAGACGCGTAAAAGCATCCTTGCAAGTTTCAGCAACCAACTTTCCACATGCGTCATTTGACCTAACAAAATAGCGTTCAGTCATTTCAACTGCTTCTTCATTATTTGGAATAGATTTTAATCCTAAAATACCTTCTCTTTCCGCTCTGAATAAAGCCAAGAATCGATGTGAAGGTATTTTATAAAGTGGTTCAGAAAAATCAAAATAGTCTTTGTATTTCTCCCCAATTTCAGCCTTTCCTTTCATCACTTTGGTTGACAAAATTGATTTTCGTTGAAATAGAGTTCTCATTTTAGCGCGAAAATTCACGTTTTCATTCATGTATTCGGCCATAATATCTTTGGCGCCTTCGATGGCCATTTCCTCATCAACGACCTCTCCTTTCACAAATCTTGTTGCCATTTGAGAAGGATTTCCTCCATTTTGCGAGATTATCATTTTTGCTAAAGGCTCAAGTCCAAGTTTTTTTGCTTTTTCCCCTCGAGTCAAACGTTTTTGTTTAAAAGGCAAATATAAATCTTCTAAAATATTAGAATCAAAACATGCCAATAGCTTGCTTTTTAATTCATCAGTCAATTTATTTTGCTCTTCAATCGCTTTGATAATCGTATTTTGACGACTGATTAAATCTTCAAATTTTTTAGATAAATCACGAATTAATGCAATCTGCACTTCGTCTAATCCGCCGGTCATTTCTTTTCTATACCGCGCAATAAAAGGAATGGTTGCTCCCTCATTTAACAAATGAATGGTATTAATTACAGATTTTTCGTTTATGCCTGAATTTGATTGAACAAAACCTTTGATTTCCATACTAGCTATTTGATTGAATTTTGTCTTTTAAAAGTGCAAGAATAGTTAAAAATTAGCGGAAATCTCTGCCTAAAAGAAGAAATGTTTTAATCCCTTCAAGTCTCTTTCTTAGAAGCAAGAAAGTCAATTTTATTTATAAAAATCAATATTTTATTTTGAAACTAAAAATCAATCGATTTTAAAATAGTAAATTTGACTTGAAGAGATTTTTGGTCGATGCCAGATAATAAAATGAAACGAAATGAAAGTTGTCGTAATCATTCAAAAATATAGCAGGAAACTTTTGTTAATCACTCAAATTTGATTTTATAAAAATGATTTCTAAACTCAAAATAATTGATGCATCTACGGTACTTGCCGGTCCATCGGTGGGAATGTTTTTTGCTGAATTAGGTGCTGAAGTGCTGAAAATTGAAAATCCAAATTTTCCTGATGTGACCAGAACTTGGAAATTAGCCCAAGAGAATAAAGAAAATTCTATTTCAGCATATTTTTCTAGCATCAATTTTGGAAAAAAATATCAATCTTTGGATCTCAAAAATGCATCTGAATATTCTAAATTCATTGATTTAATCAAAGATGCGGATATTTTAATTACTAATTTCAAAAAAGGAGATGATCTAAAATTTAAAATTACGGATGAGATTCTAAGAAAAGTTAATCCCAGATTAATTCACGGCAAAATTTCAGGTTTCGGAATAGATTCAGATAGAGTTGCTTACGATTTAATTCTTCAAGCAGAAAGTGGTTTTATGTCGATGAACGGAACGCCTGAAAGTGGTCCAATAAAAATGCCTATTGCTCTGATTGATGTTTTGGCTGCGCACCAGTTGAAAGAAGGGCTTTTGATTGCTTTGCTCAACAGAACAGCAACCAATTTGGGAGGCACTATTCATGTATCGCTTTATGATGCAGCGGTTTGCAGTTTAGTAAATCAAGCCTCGGGATTTTTGATGGAAAAAAACATTCCACAGCGAATTGGAAGTTTGCATCCTACAATCGCACCTTATGGAGAAATTTTCACCACTGCTGACAATCAACAGATAACTTTTGCAATTGGCAGTGATACGCATTTCATGAAACTTTGTCATTTTTTAGGTTTAGAAAAAATGCCAGAAGAAGAACAATTTAGCACCAACCAAAATCGCGTGATAAACAGAAAAGAATTGTTTGAAATACTTCAAGATCAGTTAAAATCATTTCAATCAAATTTTGTGTTGACATGGATGCACGAGCACTTTGTTCCCTGTGGAAAAATCAGAAATTTGAGAGAAGTATTCGAAGACGAAAGAGCAAAATCGTTTATCAGAGAAGAAACAATTGATAAAATCGAAACAAAAAGAGTCAGTTCAATAGCTTTTCAATCATGGTAGAAATCAGAACACCGCAAAATGAGCAAGAATGGGAATCTTACTATGATTTGAGATTCAGGGTACTGCGAGCGCCACTGTCCCAACCACGTGGATCTGAAAAAAATGATGGCGATGAAATAGGAATTCATTTTGCACTTTTTGAAAATGATAAAATTCAAGCAATCGCCCGTTTAGATTTGATGGAAAATAAAATCGCCCAAGTACGATTTGTCGCGGTTGATTTTGACCTTCAAGGCAAAGGTTATGGGAAAAAAATCATGTTTGCGACTGAAACTAAAAGTGAGGAATTGGGCATTGAAAAAATCATTTTACATGCTAGAGATTACGCTGTAGATTTTTACCTCCATTTAGGTTATCAATGGATTGAACCTTCGTATAAACTTTTTGATGTTTTACAACATTTTCTAATGGAGAAGAAAATTTGATCTTTCAATTCAAATACAAAATTGAAGCCGTCAATAAAGTAGCAAAGGAAACCCACAAAATATAGGGAATAAGTAAAATTCCTGCGACTTTGTTTATTCTATAAAACTGAATGATTGTCAAAAGAATAAACACCCACAAAATCAACATTTCAATCAGTGCAAAGGCAACCATGTGCCAAGAAAAGAAAATACTTGACCAAGCCAAATTTAGAAAAAATTGAATTAAAAAAAATCGCACTGCTTTAGAAGAAAAAATCCTGCTATTGGCTTTTTCCAATCTATCCCAAATGAGTGCGAAAGCAATTCCCATTAAAGCATAAAGCGTTGACCAAGCTGGACCAAATAACCAATTTGGCGGATTAAACGAAGGTTTATTGAGGTTCAAGTACCAGTTTTTGATTTCAGAAACAGTTGCCAAACCAGACAATCCGCCTAAAACCAAACATGTAAAAACACAAATTAGGATTTTAAAAATTAATTTCATCATTCAAAAAGTTTAACAGCCACACGAAATGTATTGGCATGTGCTTCAATAATTGTTTTGATATCAGGACTATATCCTCCGCCCATACAACAAACAGCTGGAATATTTAATTGTTTAACTAATTGAAAAACAATTTCATCTCTTTTTTTACATCCATCTAAAGTAATATTCATTCGTCCTAATTTATCAGTCCCTAAAATATCAACTCCACATTGATAAAAAATAAAATCAGGCGTTATTTTTCCAAGGATAATTTCTAAATTTTTTACCAATAAATTGAGATAAACCTCATCATTCATCCCATCAAATAAAGGTACATCTAAATCCGATTTTTCTTTGTGCAAGGGATAATTATGATCTCCATGCATGCTAAAAGTAAAAACTTTGGATTCATTTTTAAAAATTTCAGCGGTGCCATTTCCTTGGTGCACATCCAAGTCAATAATCAAGATTTGATTGGCTAGATTTTGATTTAATAACCAACGTGCGGCAATCGCCTGATCGTTCAATAAGCAAAATCCTTCCGCTCTATTTGAAAATGCATGGTGCGTTCCTCCGGCAATATTAAATGCTACTCCATTGCTATGTTTTGCGAGTTGCGCGCACCTTCTTGTGCCTTCCATAATTTTATATTCCCTTTCAATAAGTGGAATCGAATGAGGAAATCCGGAAACTCTTTGTTCTCGTGGAGTAAGTTCGAGCGCATTTAATCGATCGAGATAATTTACGTCATGAACATCCAATGCAAACTGAGGATTTAAATACCCAGGAATAAAAAAGTGATTCTCTTCAAGCGTACCTTCCAGCAAAAGTTGCTTTGGTAACAAATCATATTTTTCCATTGGAAAACGATGATTTTCTGGCAATGGATGCGCATACGTCTTATCAAATGCTACTTGCAGCATAAGCAAATTATTGATTAAATAAATAAGGATTTATCACTTTTCTGCATCCGTTAATCTTCTAATTATCAATTCAAAAGTAAAAACTGACTTTTCAGCAGAAACTTTTTCAAAGTGAAAATTCAATTGAGATTTTGCTTTCATTCTCATCGTTATAAAGCCTAATCCTGCGCCTCCTTGATTTGATAATATTCGTTCGCTCAAAACTTGAATATATCTTTCTTTCAATTGAATTTCGTCTAAAAGATTTACGGCATTTAAACGTTGTTTCATTGCTGGTATAAGATCATTTAAAATGAGATTTCCGAATGAAATTTTGTAGCAATCAGTTCCTTTGGCTAAAACTAAAATTCCAGATTTTATGTTTCCTTTGTTTGGCTCGCCGTATTCTTTGATATTTTGCAGTCCTTCAATCAAAACAGAAAAAATCTTTCTAATCATCGGTCTTTTTTCGTTTGATGCTATCAAAATTTCTTCAGCACCTAAACCTAAACTATTCACTAGATCCTGAGAAAAAGCACCGCAATGAGCCATGATAATTGCCAAAGAATCTTGTAAAATATAGCGTTCGCGAATCGTGTCAAACGCAGATTTCGATTCAGCATCAATTATACCTTCAGCAGTGAATTTCAAAAGAAATAAATTTTTAAAATGAAAAAACGTTTTATATTCAGCTCAATTATTCACCGATAAGATGGACAAAGCCTTGCTTAATATCTCCTTTTGGAACCTTAATATAATAAGTGTAAACACCATTGCTTAAAGCGTTTCCACTCAAGTCTTGTCCTTTCCAATCATTTAAATAATTATCTGATTTAAATACAATATCTCCCCAACGATTTAAAATTTGTACCGAAGTATTTTCTTCTAAACCCTTTATTACAAACTTATCATTATTTCCATCTCCGTTTGTGGTAATGACATTTGGAATTGTCAATTCGTTGTAAACTAATATTATTTCCGTGATTGTTGCAAAACATCCATTGGCATCAGTCACCAATAAGGTAGCTTGATAAGTGCCTTCATTGACAAAGACATAACTTGGATTTTCAACTATAGATGTAGCCGTGTCTAATTGCCAATTCCAGCTCACAACATTCGTTGACGATAAATCAGAAAACTGAACCAAATCTCCAGGATTTACATCTATCGGAGAATAAGTGAAGTCTGCACTTGGGGCTGTTGAACTATTGATTGTCACAGGACCGTACTGTGTTACACAACCATCTGCACCTGTTGCGGTTAAAGTATAAGTTCCAGGTGTTAAATTAGAAATGTTTAACGTTGTTTCTGTCGAACCAGCCCAATTGTAAGTTGAATTTATCGAATTGTCAACCAATCCTAAAATCTCACCATTGTTTTGTGCACAACTTGTTTGAATGACATTTACAGCGGCACTATTAATCACTGGACCAGAATTTAATGCAATTGTAATTGTTTCTGTATCCGAACAACCTTGATTATCTAATACTGAAATTGTATATGTTCCAGCGCCTAAAGCTGTTTGATTTATGGTACTCGCACCATTTGACCAAGTAAAAACGGGATTCACGCCCCCAACAATACTAATTCCTGAAATTGTTCCTGTATTTGTTGTGCAAGCAGAAGCTGTTGAAATCATATTTGTGATATCAATATTCAGCGGAGTACTTCCTAAAATTGTGTATGGCCCGCTAGAAACAGAACATCCATTTGCATCAGTAACAACCAAAGAATAAGTATTTGCACCTAAATTATTTTGATTCAATGTTCCGACAACGCCATTCCAAGCATAAGTCAATCCTGTTCCAGTTGCCGTAATTCCTGAAATAGCACCATCATTTCCAGCGCATGATTCATTTGCAACTACAACATTGAGATCATTGATTGTGGGCAAAGGCGTGTCTGTGATTAAAAATGGATTTGAGGTTACAGAACAACCATTTCCGTCCACAACGGTTAAGGTATAATTACCAGCATTTAAATTTGAGATGTTCAAAGTTGTCTGCGTTGTATTTGTCCAAGTGTAAGTTATTGGAGCCACTCCGCCTGAAATTTGAATCCCAGAAATTGATCCATTATTCAATCCACAAGTTTCTGCAACGGAACTAATTCCTGAAATAGCAATTGTTGGTTCTAAATTTAATCCAATAACATAAGGTCCGCTTGTGGCGCTACAACCTTGATTATCCAAGATAGTAAGTGTATATGAACCAGCAGATAAATTTGTAATATCCAAAGTCGTTTGTGCAGTATTTGTCCAACTATAAGTCAAGCCAGTGCCAGTTGCAATAATTCCAGAAATTGAACCATTTCCATTTCCGCAATTCTCATTAGTCAAAGCCACATTTGTTGCATCTATTGTTGGTCCTGCGGGTGAGGTTAAAAGATAAGGTCCTGCTGATGCCGAGCAATTACTTGCATCTGTTACAGTTAGCGTATAACTTCCTGCATTCAAATTATTTGCATTGAGGCTATTTCCTCCGCTGTTGCTCCAAGAAGTAGTAATTCCACCTGTTTGCGTAATGCCAATAATTGAGCCATTTCCGCCAGCGCACGTTGGATTTGTGATACTTATCAAACTAGTATTAATAACAGGACCACCAGCACTTGCTATTACATGCGGTCCGCTTGTTGCCGTGCATCCGTTTGCATCAGTGACAGCTAACGTATAATTCCCAGCATTCGCATTACTTAGATTTGCTGTGGGCGTTGAATTTCCATT
>Ga0114967_10004238_pt1 | contig 11590 bp, 9 predicted proteins | sample M_130628_MF_Meta_FD_92639 | JGI IMG/M metagenome (GOLD analysis project Ga0114967, IMG submission 92639) | Freshwater microbial communities from Lake Montjoie, Canada to study carbon cycling - M_130628_MF_MetaG | ecosystem: Environmental > Aquatic > Freshwater > Lake | place: Lake Montjoie... | reverse complement strand
GATGTGTTTTCTTTATTTTTTAATGTTCCACTCGAATATCGTCTGGCCCACCCTGAACGCGAATCTCAAATCGAGGATTGCCCGTATCAGGAGTTATTTGGCGACCCCATCGGGACGGTGAAAAGGATTTATCAGAAGTTCGACATGGAATACACGAAGAACTTCGAGGACCGAATGAAGATCTATCTGGTCAACAACAAGCAGGGCAAATATGGGCGTCATCGATACTCGAATGAAGAGTACGGTATTGATTTAGATAAATTGCACGAGCGCAATCGTCGCTATTTCGAGCACTATGGATACGGGCGAAACCCGCTTCCACAGGATTGAATATTGCCCGTTCAGCCTATCTTCACCACCAGTTGCAGCCGGTCCGCACCCTCAGCCGAATCAAAATGAATCTGCTCCGCATAGTTTCGGATGATCAGGATCGGTAATTCGTCGTCGGGATTGTCAGACTCCAGCACGTTGCCGGTGGCGGCGTTGCTGGTGAAGGACAATTCCAGCTGCTCGGTCTTCTCGGCGTATTCCACGCTCACGGACAGTCTGGTTTTCCCCAGCACCGGCTTGTACAGCTGCAGGATTTCCTCGACCAGCAACAAGAGGTTGTGGCGCGCCGTTTGCGCCAGCATCTGCTTCTCGCAGAAGGCCTCAATCTGCCCGTTCATCGCGTACAGATCGTAATCGCGAGACAGCACCTCGTGCCGGCAACTGCGCACCCGGTTGATGAATATCCGGGTTTTTTCCTTCTGCGGATTCTCGAAGATCTGCGCGGGACTGCCTTCCTCGTAGATTAGTCCTTCGTCCATGTAAAAAATCCGGTTCGCGACGTCCCGGGCAAAATCCATTTCATGCGTGACGATAACCATGGTCATGCCGTCCTTGGCGAGGCGGCGGATGACCGCGAGTACCTCGCTGACCATCGTCGGGTCGAGTGCCGACGTGGGCTCATCGAACAGCACGGCCTCGGGCTCCATTGCCAGACAGCGCGCGATCGCGACGCGTTGCTGCTGACCACCGGACAATTCGGAGGGAAAATGGTCGGCCTTCTCTCCCAGCCCCACCATCTGCAGCAGCTCCCGCGCGCGCTTCTCGGCCGCAGTCTGGTGCATGCCACGTAATTTGATCGGCGCCAGCGTCAGGTTCTCAAGCACGCTCAGATGCGAAAACAGGTTGAACGACTGGAACACCATGTTCATTTTTTGGCGGAGCTTGGGCACATCGGTACGCGCACCAAGCACGTCTTCGCCATTGATATGAATCGCGCCGCCGCTAGGGGTCTCCAGCAGATTCAGGCAGCGCAGGAAAGTGCTCTTGCCGGTGCCAGACGGACCAATGATCGCGACCACCTCGCCTTTGCGGATTTCGGTCGTGATGTCCTTCAGCACGGTGACATCACCAAACTTCTTCGAGAGATGCTCAACCTTGATCATTTCGTACCCGCCTTGCCACGCTTGGTCATCGGATCGATGCGCCACTCGCGATATTCGAGGGCCTGCATCAGTATCCAGGCAATCAGGAAATACAGCACCGCCACCATCACCAGCGGAAAGAACGCGTCGAAGGTGCGGCTACGAATGATATCTCCCGCCTTGGTCAAATCCTGCACCGCGATGTAGCCCACGACCGACGTCATCTTCACCAGTGAGATGAGCTCGCCCTTATAGACCGGCAGGATGCGCACAATCGTCTGCGGCAGCATGATGTTCATGAACGTCTGTGTCGGCGTAAATCCCATCGCAATGCCCGCTTCCTGCTGCCCCTTGTTGAGCCCGCTCATGCCGGCGCGGAAGATCTCGGCAAAGTAGGCCGCGAAATTCATGCCGAAGGCGATGATGGCAACGAGCGTTGGATTGATGGCGACGGAAGCGAACGCAACATAAAAGATGAGCATCAGCAGCACTAGCACCGGCATGCCGCGGAGGATCGAAATGTAGACCTTCGCCGGCACGCCGAGGAGCCGGTTATGCGACATGCGCATAAAGCACACGACACCCCCCAAAGCGGTGCCGAACAGCGTGGCGAAAACCGAGATCACGATAGACGTTTGCAGGCCATCCAGAATCAGCAGATAGCGCTTCTCCTCGATGATATTGCTCTTGAAGCTCTCGACGACCTCCTGCAAGAAAGAGGCGTTGGCGGGCGCGGCTGTTGCCGCCGTAACCTCGCTTCCGGCGATATTCTTTTTGAGCGCGAAGATCTTGTTGCCCACATTGTAGTAAGGGTCCGAGAAGTCGATGCGCTTTTGCCGCTCCGGGGTAATGAAAATCTCGCACGCGAGCAGATCGACTTTGCCGCTGGCGAGTGCGGGAATCAGGGCACCAAAGTCCATCGTAGAGAATTTCGCGCGCATGCCGAGCGAGGCGGCAAAGCGTTTCATCATCTCGATATCAAACCCCACCAGCTCGTTGTTTTCCATGCTGACTATCGGCAAGCCGACGATGGCGGTGCCGATCACCAACTCACCGCCGTCACTGGGTTCGGAAATCTCGGGCATCTTGTGATCGGCCCGCTTCAACCAGCGATCCAGCAGGGCGTCATACACACCGTTCTCGCGGCTCTGCTTCAGGAACTCGTTGAAGCGGCCCCGCAGCTCGGCGCTGTCCTTGCGGAAACCGACCCCCGCGTCGAACGAGAACAGGGACTCCCCGACGGTGCCAAACGCATCGTTCTCGCGCAGGATTTCGCGGAGCGTATCGACATCGTTGATGGAGGCATCGGCTTTGCCTTCCGCGACGGCAATCAACACATCGCTCTGCGACTGGTACTGCAAAATCGTCGAGTCGGGAAAGGTCTTGGTGGCGTAATCCGCGTAGGCGGTGCCCATCATCACTGCAATGCGGCGGCCGTGCAGGTCGGCGGCTGAGGCGATTTTCGATGGGGCGGTAGTGGTCTGTGACGCCGGCCCGCTGGCGCCGGCAATTTTTGTCTTCAGGGTGAAGAACTGGTTGCCCATGCTGTAGTACGGATCAGAGAAATCGATTCGTTTGCGCCGCTCCTCGGTATCGTACAAACCCGCAAGGATATCCGCCTTGCCAGATGCCACGGCGGCGATCATGCCGCCGATATCCATGATCAGGTATTGCGGCTTCTTACCGAGCGACGCCGCGAACCGGTCAATCAGCTCTACTTCGAACCCGGTCAGCACATTGTCCTTCACGGCGAAAAACGGCAGACCGATAACCGCCGCAGCGATCGTAAGTTCTCCGTTGTCGCCCTTGTTGGGGATTTCGGGCATCGCGCCTGCGGGATGCCGCATCCATCGGTTCACCATCTCCTCGTAAACGCCGCTCTGGCGGATCTGCGCCAGAAAACGATTGAACTGCGCCTTAAGCTCCTCATTGCCCTTGCGAAATCCGCTGGCCAAGGGCGAGGAAAACATCGATTCCCCAAGCACACCAAGCGCACCGTTTTGACGCAACAGTTCGGCCAGCGACACATCGTCCTTGATCGATGCGTCCGCTTTGCCCGAGGTGACCGCCATGACGGTGTCGGGAATGTTCTGGTACTGCAGGAGTGTCGAATCCGGATAGGCCTTCCTGACAAACGCCTCCTGCGCCGAACCGGTCGCCACGGCAATGCTCTTGCCGTGTAAGTCGGCAGGCGAGCTGAACTGTGCTGCGCTAACGGCGGCGCTGGCGAGAACCCCGCAGCAGATCAGGGCGGACGCAAATTTGGGGAGCCATTTCATTGGTGGTCACTTTCATTTCGCAAAGCAGAGTGCTTCAAATCCGGAACCGTGCGCGGTCGGTGCTCCACGCTGGCTGTTGTCGGCCGGGTGTCGCCAACAACCGTACGCGCCGTTGCGCGGGCAGTGTTATTTAAATTCGATGGATTGTCGTGTCCTCTGGTGTCGTTCAAGTTGCGGGGCAGCCTCCAAACACTCAGCCATCTCGCATGGTCGCGAGCTTTCGCGCGCCGCTACCGAAACCGCACCCGCACCGGCACCGACTTCGGCCCCGAAACAAACTCGGAGTGAATCAGCTGCACAGGGCCGTTGAGTTCCACGGCCTTGATCTCCGGAATCAGGGCTTCCCACAGCAATTTCATTTCCAAGCGCGCCAGATGCTGGCCCAGACACACATGCCCACCGTGGCCAAAGCCGACATGACGATTGGGCTGGCGGTCGAGGCGGAACTCGAACGGCGCGTCAAACACCGACTCATCGCGGTTGCCCGACGGATACGACAGATACAGCCGGTCACCCTTGGCGATAGAAACGCCCGCCACCTGGCAATCGGCAGTCGCGTGCCGGATGAATTGCTTGACCGGCGTCGCCCACCGAATGGCTTCTTCCACAAAAGCGGCAATGAGGTTCGGTTCGGCTTGCAAGGTCGCGAGCAAATCCGGTCGCTGGGCGAGCACCGCCATGGCGGTCGCGGTGGTGTGCGAGGTGGTGTCGTGGCCAGCGGTTGAAAGAATCGCGTAGTAGGAAATCGCGGCGTTGTGTTCCATCGGCTGGCCGTCGATTTCGGCGTTCGCGATAAGCGTGGCCAAGTCCTCGCGCGGATTCGCGCGGCGGTCTGCCATCAAGGCGCTGTAGTAGGTGTTGAATTCATCGAACACCGTTTTCCAGGTCACGGTCTGATGAGTGGGATTCATGGGCTCGGTGCCCGGCCGACACAAATCCGGATCGGCCCAGCTGAACAGCCATTGCGTGAGTCGCAGCATCTGCGGGTGATCCGCCCGCGGCACGCCCACCAGATCCAGCACCACGCCGAGCGGATAAGGCATCGCCAATTCGTGCGCGAAGTCGAACGCCGGCCCCAACGCCCGCAAGCCGGCCACCCGCTCGGCGGCCACCACCCCGATGTGGCTTTTGAGTTGCGCGATGTTTTGCGGCGAGAACGCCTTCACGGTCACCTGTCGGTACGGCCCATGTTCCGGCGGATCGAGCTGCACCAGCGAGCGGAACAGGTTGTAGGCGCCGCCCGTGAACTCCTGCACCAGCGCCTCGCCATCGCGGGGAATCAGCGTGGCCGAGCGATCGGCATTGTGAAAAAGATCGTTCTGGCGACTGACGTCCTGAATGTCCGCGTGCCGGCTCACAATCCAGTGTGGGTCGAAGCCTGGCACCTCGGCTTGCGCCAGCGGATAGCGTGCCCGCACCTCGCGCATCACCTCATCAATCACGCCCGATTCGGCAAAACTGGCGGGATTGAACAGCGGCGCAATCAACTCGACGGGGATCGTGCTCATCGGCGAGGACCTCAGGGACGAATGGAGGTCGGAATCCTAACGCAAAGAATCGCAGGGGATCCCTACACCCACAGCGCCTAGCGCGCATCCAGCAAGGCCGACCCCGCATTGCTGCTATCGAACACGTGCAGGCCCAGTTCCTCCGCCAGATGAATGCACGCCAACTGACCGCGCACCGGATTACCCGCAGCATCCAGACGGGGCGAGAAGACGCCGATGCCGAGCTGCCGGTTGATCACCGCAAGGATGCCGCCGCCAACCCCGCTCTTGGCCGGCACGCCCACGTTACACGCCCAGTTGCCGGCGCCGTCGTACATGCCGCAGGTGAACATCACCGACAGGGTCTGCCGCACGGTCAAGGGGCTGAAGACGTTGGCATCGGTTCGCGGATGCGTGCCGAGATTAGACAAAGTTGCCGCCATTGCCGCGAGGTCGCGCGCAGTGACCAGCACCGAGCACTGCCGAAAATAGAGGTCCAGCACCGCGTCTACGGGTGCCTTAAAAACGCCGGCTGCGCGCAAGAGGTGTCCGATAGCGCGATTGCGATCGCCGGTGGCTTGCTCCGATTGAAACACAGCCTCGTCGACCGCTAGCGGTCGACCTGCTGCGTCGCCGAACACCTGCAGCATGCGGGCAAAGGACTCCTCGCCAAAGCACTCATAAAGGCCGCCAGCCACCGCAATCGCGCCCGCATTGAGCATGGGATTGAAGGGGCGCTGGGTGCGAGGGTCGAGCGTGATGTTATTGAACGGCTCACCGCTAGGCTGCACGCCAACCACCTTGGCCACTTTATCTGGCCCCAGCACGTCCAGCAGCATCGCGTAACTAAACGCCTTGGATACCGACTGAATTGTGAACGGACTCTCGCAATCCCCAACGCTTATCAGCTCGCCTTTCGCCAACATCACGGCCATGCCGAGTTGGTCGGGCGCCACTTTGCCGAGGTCCGGAATGTAACGCGCCACTTCCCCCTGCAGGTTGTTGCGCAGGCTGGCGTGAATCTGCGGCAAAAGGGTTTCGAGCAGGGCAATAAGGGAGTGAGTCATGACAGTCCTCGGGATTAACGGTCAGCGCTGGCAGGCCATCGCGAGCGAATGGCGTCACCGATATCACACTGCCCGCACGGGCTCATGGGCGCGAGCCGGTTGCAGGATGAAAAACCCGACGGTACCGGGATGCAAGACCGCGCGCAGCAGGCTCGGCCCCTCATCCACAAGACGACCGTAACCTCCCCAAAAAAACGCCGCCCGGAGGCGGCGTCACCCAAGGTTCTGCGCGCGCGGCGCTTAGTTCGTCACTCGCCGCCGCATTAAAGCAAGCAGGCCCGGCGCCAACAGCAACACGCCGGCCGGCAGGGGCACCGGCATTGTGCCCACGTCGATCGACGCAGTGTTGAGCCGCAGGTAGGCGCTTTCTCTGGTCGCGGAATTCCCAAGCGCCGTCGCAATCAGGGTCGTCAGCACCGTGATGTTCGCGCTGCTGGTATTGGGCGCAAACGTAAACAGCGGGTTGCTGGCGCCGCTCAAAGAAAACTCAGCCGCGATTTGGGGACTTACGCTGTTTGCTTTGGTTAACGAGCTGACGCCCGCCGGTGTGCTAATGCCGTTCACGATCAGCGTGGAGGTGGCGACGGTTTTCGCGGAGTTCGCGGTACCGGAGGTGGCGAAGCCAGACTGCCAGAGGTTAAGAAAAGACAGATATTCGCCAGGTGCGGCGGTAAGGGTGAAGCTGATGGAATCAACGAATCCGCCGCTCGTGCCCGCCGTGTCCTGAAAAACCGCGTCGAGCGCCAAGTCCAGACCGCCCATTCCGTTGACGCTCACCCCGATGTAGCCGCCAGCGTTGAGTGAGCTGATATCAGAAACGGTCGCGGCCAGCGCGTTAGCGCTCAACCCGCCGAACGCCAGCGTTATCGCCAGCGCCAGTGTTTTGATGTGGCTGTTCATGTTTGTTCCTTCAAAAAGCTTGTGAGCCATGCGGCCTTGAGTGTTCCGTTTCACAGTGTGTTGCCACGGCGACGTGCCACCAAGACCACTGCCGGTGCGAACAACCACAGGGCGGCGGGGAGCGGCACCGGGGCCGTCACCGGAGCGGTTTTCACTGACATCGCGATCTCATCGAGGCGGACATAAGCGCCAGTCACAGTGTCGTCGAAATTGGCATAGCTCACGGTGTTCTCCAAATAGAGCGTCACCGCGCTTACCCCAGACGGCAACTCAAGGTTGCCGAACGCGAAGGCATATCCGGGCGTTCCGGTGCTCTCGCTATCTCACTCAAAATTCCCGAGATTGACGGTCGTGCCGCCGTTAATCAGGGCCGTGGCCTGAGCGGAAAACGAGTAGACCGAAGCTGACCCCAAGTTGACGAAAGCGCTTTCGCTTAAGGCAATCCGCCGCAGCAGTTCTCCGGCCCCGGCGACGATGTTAATTGTCATGCTGTCGGTGAAGACGTCGTTTACATCGTTGTTCGAACTGACTAAAGCCTCACCCTCAAACGAGAGCACATTCCCGGTGATGCTGCCGAGGCTCATCACACTGGAGGATGAAGCGTCTTCCGTCGCGGTCCAGGCCAGCGCGCTGGCGCTGGTCGCGAAGCCTGCTGCCAATGCGCAGACGGTGAGCGCTCGGTGGATAAAACCGTATTTCCTTTGACGACGTGACATGTCCATTGCTGAGTTTCTCCGTGGGCGAGGCGTGGCCCGAGGGCCGCGCAGGCTTGGTTTAGATTGAAGCGGTGTTGCTGCCGAATTGACGGCCACAACCACCCTCTGGGCCCTGCTTGGTGTTTCAAACACATGAGCGCCATCGCTACCGCCAATGCGTGGCGGTAAGCCGGCGCGTTCACGCGCCGCGCGACATCGGCCGCAGCGCCATCAACTGGCTGTTCAGAAACGTGAAGTGACGGTGACGTGCGCAAAGGCATCGCATGGAACCCGCCTCCAGAACGGAGTCACGGGGTAATCGCAACCGGGCAGCGTTGAGTGCCCGGCATGACAACGGCAAGCAAGACCGCCCGGCGGCGCATCGTACTTACCCTGGTCAATGGGCAAGAACGCCAAGTGCTGCCTGTTTAAGGCTGCGCTTGCGGCGTGTGACTGCCCAAACGTGTTCTCTTTTCCATGCGAACCAGTAGCCCGGCGAACCGCGACTCTGCGTTCCATATCCCCTGCAATCCTTTTGCGGGGCAGCATTTTTCTTTGAGTTGAAGGTAGCGATCAAATTGATCCGGCACAAACATCCATTGAAAAACTTATGAGAACTGGTTCTCACTTTGCTGACTCCCGCTTCTGGTGAGCGCCCCTTGCCGCTCACTCCCAACGGTCTTTGGCCTTGGCGGCTCCCCGGGTCTGCCACTGCATGTTGTGAGGCGCGTCCGCGCCGCCACGCTTCAGCGGTTTGATATGGTCGATGACATAGCCCGGGCAAGGGCCGGTGGAACGACCGGTTGAGGGGCAGGGATGCTGACGCTTGAACCGCCGCTTGGCGGGCCCGCTCCGATGCGCACAGCCGTAGCAACGATGACGCGGGGCGCGCACGGCCTGCCAATGGAACTCGCCGGCTCCTTGCTTGGCCTGCGCCACCGGCGCTCCAAACTCGCGGCCGGCGCTCATGGCCTGATGCCCGAACGCCGCGGCGAGCCCGGCGTGGCCCATCAACGCCAGTAGCAAGCCCGCGGTCAGCGCAGCGACGCGATACCCCGTCGCCAGGAGACCAAGACCTCATGTCCGTCACGCGGCAAGCCTCTGTGTTCTTTTCCAAATGAACAAGGCTGCGCCGGCCGACTCAAAACCAACCTCAGTCAAGCGGCTGATGGGTGAAGCCGCCTTAGACGAATTTACTTCGGCGGTGACCGCCGTCAAGATCCTCACTACCCGCTCGATCTCACCGCCCGCTGCGGGCTGCAAAACTGCGCACGCGCGCACCCACACGGGCGCGGTTTGGCCAACAGCGAAAGTGCCAAGCGCCATGTTGCGCGCCGCCTCGCCCGAGGCCATGGCCGCAAACAGCGACAGATCTTCCCGCCGCAATGGTTGTGCGCTCTCATCGAGCAAAGACCAAGCCGCGTCGAGCGTGGCTCTGCCTTTCAACTCGGCGTGGGCGAGGGCAAACCAGCCCGCAGCGAGGGCATTACCACACAGGATCCGGGCTTCCTCGGTGGGCGCGTAGACCACCAGAGCCAGACTGGCCTCGGCGAGAAATTCGGGGTCTCGCGCGAACTCGATCATAGCGGTGCTGCCGACTGGTCTGGTGGTATAGGCTCGTTAAGGGCTGCCGAAAACGCATCGAACTCAAACGGCTTGGTGAGCACGCGGAGCGCCGGCATGGCGCTCAAGCCGTTAAACGAAAAGCTGCAGTCACCGGCCAGGAGCACAGTCGGCACGGTCTGGCCATCGAAATCGCGTGCAACATGGATAGGGTCGAGCCCAGCTTCGCCCTTGGCCAGATTGAGATCTGCGATCAGCAGCGCCCGTGGTGCCCCCGGCGCGACAAGCGCTGCGCCCGGGCTTTTCAAATCCGCCGCGGCCGTCACGCAACAGCCCCGGAACGTTGCAAGATACAGGCTTAAGGCTTGGCGAACGCCGGCGTCGTCGTCCACCACAATTACGCTCATGCCCTGCAGCGCCTCGCTGGTGATAGGACACACCCACGGGTGGCGCAATTCCGCATCGGCGCACATCCTTCCATGATTCGCACTTCCACATCGCTCGCTCGTGCGATGTGGCGCAGGCCAACAGCGACTGCCGCGCCGTTGGCCCGACATCAACTTACTTCCCGTCCACGCTCCAGGCGATGAGCGCGTTACCGCCCATCCACTTGTTCCACATCGCGTAGCCGGACACGGCATACACCATGCCGTTGGCAATCGCCGGGCCGGGGCCGTTCATGGAGCCGCCATGGGCGACCACGCCGTTCACGGTCTTGAAGTCTTTGGCAGTCTCGGCATCCCACATAATCTTGCCGGTTTTGGTCTCATAAGCCCGGAGATGGCCGTCGAGACTGCCGGAGAACACCACGCCGGGCATGCCGCTCACCGCCGCCAGCTGGCCGGTGTTGCAGCGTTCCTTACCTTTGCAGGACGTGGCCGACGGATCGGTGGTCCAGACAATCTTGCCGGTCTCCAAATCGACCGCGCTCAAGCCGCCCGCTTTGCCGGCTTCCAGTTCCCATGCCCCGGCAATGGCCACGAACGCGCGGTTTTCACCCGCGGCAAAGCCCCACTCGATGCCACCCACGATGCCGCCCGCGCCGATTTTCACATCCCACAGGATGTCGCCGGTGTCCGGGTTAAGCGCATGCAGCACGCCAGATTTCTGGCCGGCCAACAGTACCCGTTTGCCGCTGGCGAGCGTCACGAGCACGGCAGAACTGCCGTAGTCCAAATCGGGCCCATTCGATTTGGGGCAGGCCACCTGCGATTTGGGCGACGGATCGGCGCAGGCGATCGTGTAGGCGTCACCGGCCAGCGTTTGTCTGACCCATTTCACCTTGCCGGTGTCCATTGCCATCGCGATCACCGAGTCGCTCTCTTTGGCCGCCGGGTCGGAGTAGCTGTCACCGGTCGTCACATAAAGCGTGTTGTGATCAGGATCGAGCGTAGGCGCCGACCACACGGCAGCGCCGGACGGTCCCCAAAGCTGCGCGCCCACCGCGTTCTTGCCCTGCTTGACGGGCGGTTCGGCAATCGTGCGCGTTTTCCAGAGGGGTTTGCCGGTGCTGGCATCAAACGCCGCGGCACCGCCCTGAAACGTGCAGCACTCGTAGTCGGGCATCGCGCCCGCCACTTCTTCCAGCGAGGACAAAGGCACATAGAGGCGACCGTCGTGATAGACCGGTGTGCCAGTAACGCGGATATGCGGGTGCTCATCGACCACCGTCGACCACCGCTCCTTGCCCGTATCCGGATCGAGCGCGTAGACCTGTCCGCTGAGATCGCCAAAGAACAGCGCCTTGCTGCCATTGGGGAGCACGGCCAGCGTGATCGAAGTACGAACACCAGCCTTCGCCTCAAACGCCCAGCGGGCACAACCGGTCTTGGCGTCGAGCGCCAGCACGAGACCGGAGAAAGTCCCGAAGAACACGCGACCGTCGGCCACCACCGGTTGACCCGACATGGTCGAAACACCCGGCACGCCGAACGCCCATTTCACTTTCAGCTTGGGCACCTGCGAGGCTTTGAGGCCGGCGCGCGCGGCGGTCTGAAAGCGGGTGTTGTCGAGCCCAGAGCCGCCCCAACCGTTCCAGCCTTGGTCGAGATGAGCGAGCGCCGCTGCGGCCTTGCCGCTGCAGTAGGCGGTCTTGGGGATGGCCGCCGCGCCGGTGGCGAAATCGCCCAGCGATTTACCCGCCGCGTATTCGGCCACCGCGCGACGCTCATCATGCGAAAGCTGGCG
>Ga0114967_10004237_pt1 | contig 11590 bp, 10 predicted proteins | sample M_130628_MF_Meta_FD_92639 | JGI IMG/M metagenome (GOLD analysis project Ga0114967, IMG submission 92639) | Freshwater microbial communities from Lake Montjoie, Canada to study carbon cycling - M_130628_MF_MetaG | ecosystem: Environmental > Aquatic > Freshwater > Lake | place: Lake Montjoie... | reverse complement strand
TTACGGCGGGCTTGCATACTAACCGATGAGGCCGCTCGCATTCGCCAACTGCGGCGCGTTCGCGGGTAGTGACGATGAGTGTCGCGTGCTACCGTTCGTTTACTTCCCACGGCGGTTGCGAGCGTGGCCGAAGCACACAACGAACCGGATCCTCCAAGCCCGTTGGCAGTGCAGTGCCCAAGCAAAATACCGTCAATTCAGTGCCCGAACTTCTTCGCGACGCGGTGACCTGTCCGTTTTGCAGCCTGCTGTGCGATGACCTCGAAACGGTCACGCGCGGCACGCAGGTGAGCGTCAGCCACAACGCTTGCCCCAAAGCGCGCAAGGCCTTTGCCGCCGCTACACCCGCCGGCTCACCGCTGGTGGACGGCAAACCGGCGACGCTGGAGCAAGCGCTTAGCGCCGCCAAACGCATCCTCAAATACGCGCGTCAGCCGCTGTTTTCAGGACTCGCCACCGATGTCGACGGGGTGCGCGCCAGCCTGGCGCTGGCCGAGCGCTGCGGCGCGATCGTCGACCATCTGCACGGGGCGTCGATGGCGCAGGGGATCCGGGTGCTGCAAAGTCGCGGGCACACCATGACCACGCTGGCCGAAGTGCGGAATCGCGCAGACGTCGTGGTGCTGCTGGGCGCAGACATCAACGAGGACTTTCATCGCTTCGCCGAAATCTGTCTCACGCCGGCGGAAAGCCTGTCGCCCGAACGGCTCGCCGCGCGTCAGATTTTTCATCTCGGGCCGCGCGCCCAGCGGCCGCGTCAGGCGGGCCTTAACTGTCAGCCAATCGTGTGCACGGCGGACGAACTCCCGAACTTCCTTGGCGGTTTGCGCGCGCTGCTGCGGGGTCGTCAGCACGGCCTCACCGGGCGCAGTGCCAAGGCCCTCGCCCCGCTGGCGCACGCGCTGAAATCCGCCGCCTACGCGGTGTTCGTGTGGGCGCCGGGCCAACTGCCTCCCGCCCATGCCGAACACCTCATCGGCAGCGCGGGCGAACTGATCGCCGAACTCAACCAGCACACGCGCGCCGCCGGCCTCGCGCTCGGCGGTAATGAAGGCGGGCAAACCGCGCTCGCCACCGCCGCCTGGACCACGGGCTATCCGCTGCAGTTCTCCTATGCCGGCGAGACCCTTGATTACGACCCGCTGCGCTACCAGACCGCGCGCTTGCTGGCAGAAGATGCGGTCGACGTCCTGCTCTGGATCAGCACCTTCAGCGCGCAAGTACCGCCGGCCAACACCCTGCCTTGCATCGTCATCGGCAACGCGGCCAGCGCGCTCACCCGCCCCGGCAGCGTGTACCTGCCGGTCGGCACGCCGGGCATCGATCACACGGGCCAGTTAATGCGCACCGACAGCGTGGTTTCCCTGCCCTTGCAGCAACTGCGCGACACCGGCGCCGTGTCTACCGCCCAGATGCTGGCCGCACTGGCCGCGACGCTGGATTAAGCCCATGCCCAAACTCATCGCACTCCACGGCGGCCGCGTCTACGACCCGACCAACGGCGTCGACGGCGAGATTCGCACGATTTATCTGGGGCCCGATGGCATCGTGCCGGCCCCCCTCGATCAGGGCGAGATTGGCGAGACCCACGACCTGCAAGGCTGCGTGGTGATGGCCGGTGGGGTCGACATCCACACCCACATCGGCGGCGGCAAAGTGAATTTGGCGCGGATGCTGTTGCCGGAAGACCACCAGCGCGACTTGGTCGCACGCGGCGTTCATCCGCGCATGGGCTGCGGGCATGCCGCGCCGTCGACCTTCACGGTGGGTTATCGCTACGCGGAGATGGGCTACACCGCCTGCTTTGAACCCGCAATGCTGCTTTCCAACGCGCGGCAGGCGCATTTGGAAATGGGCGACACGCCTATCGTCGACAAGGGCGCCTATGTGCTGCTAGGCAACGACGATTTGCTGCTCCGGATGCTCTCAACCGACGCGGACCCGGCCGCCGTGCGCGACTACATTGCCTGGACGCTCGACGCCGCGCAGGCCATGGCCATCAAGGTGGTGAATCCGGGCGGCATCAACGCCTTCAAATTTAATCAGCGCAAGCTCGATCTGGACGAACCGAACACCGCCTACGGCTTAAGTCCACGGCAAATCCTGCTTGCGCTGGCTGAGGGCATCCACGGGCTCGGGCTACCGCATCCGCTGCATATTCATGGCAGCAATCTGGGCGTGCCCGGCAATGTGGAGACGACGCTCGCCACCATCGCCGCGCTCGAAGGACTGCCTGCCCATCTCACGCACATCCAGTTCCACGCCTATGGCGCAGAGGGCGACCGCAAGTTCTCCTCCGGCGCCGCGCGCATCGCCGAAGCCGTCAACCGCAATCCCAATATCTCGATGGATATCGGGCAGGTGCTGTTTGGCCAGACGGTGACCGAGTCCGGCGACAGCATGCGCCAGTACGCCGGCAGCGCGTTTGCCAGTCCGAAGAAAACGGTGCTGATGGATATCGAATGCGACGCCGGCTGCGGCGTGGTGCCCTTCCGCTATCGCGACAAGAATTTTGTGAACGCCCTGCAGTGGGCGATCGGGCTTGAGCTCTTCCTGCAGGCCGACGACCCGTGGCGGGTGTTTCTCACTACCGATCACCCCAACGGCGCGCCGTTCACCTCTTACCCGCATCTCATTCGCCTGTTGATGGACCGCAGCTTCCGCAACGACATGCTGGCCACCATCAACCCGGACGCGGCCGCCGCCAGCATCCTCGGCTCGCTGACCCGCGAGTACAGCCTCTACGAAATCGCCATCCTCACCCGGGCCGGGCCGGCGCGCAGTCTGGGTTTGTCGATGCTGGGCCATCTCGGTCTCGGCGCGCGCGGTGATGTGACCGTGTACGAAGACCATCCGGACCGCGAGCGGATGTTTCAGCGCCCACGCTTTGTGTTCAAGGCGGGCGAACTAATCGTGCGCGACGGCAAGCTGGTGGCCGCGCCCACCGGCGCCACGCACGTGGTCAAGCCCGACTACGACCGCGGCATCGAAGCCCATATCAACGACTACTACCGCCGTTTCATGACCGTGCGCCCGCAGAATTTGCGGGTGGCGGCTGGCGAAATTGACGGCGAGGGGCGCGGCCGGCTCATCGTCCATCACACCCGGCGCGACGCATGAAAATCAACGGCGTTTTTATCGAAGACACCTTCGCCGAAGCCTTTCCGATGAAGGCCACGCGACTCATCATCACCGCCCACAACGCGGTGTGGGCCAACCACGCGGCGAACGCGCTCACCGGCTTCGCCACCTCCGTTATCGCCTGCGGCTGCGAGGCGGCGATCGAGCGCCAACTCAAACGCTCGGAAACCCCCGACGGGCGGCCCGGCGTGGCGGTGTTGCTGTTTGCCATGAGCAATAAGGAACTCACCAAACAATTGCAGAACCGCGTCGGCCAATGCGTGCTGACCTCGCCCACCAGCGCCTGCTACGCGGGCATCGAAGTCGGCGACCCGTTGCCGCTGGGGAAAACGCTGCGCTACTTCGGCGACGGCTATCAGATTTCGAAAAAATTCGGCGCCAAACGCTACTGGCGCGTGCCGGTGATGGACGGTGAATTTGTCTGCGAGGAAACCACCCGGGTGACCAAAGCGGTGGGCGGCGGCAATTTTCTGATTCTGGCCGAAACCCAGGCGCAGGCGCTGGACGCCAGCGAGCGCGCCATCACCGCCATGCGCAAGCTGCGCGAAGTCATCATGCCCTTCCCGGGTGGTGTGGTGCGCTCGGGGTCCAAGGTGGGCTCCAAATACAAAACCCTGCCGGCATCGACCAATCATCGCTACTGCCCCACGCTGAAGGGGGTGGTGGATTCGGCCCTGCCCGAGTCCGTGGGCGCGGTGCTGGAAATCGTCATCGACGGCCTCACCTCAGCAGCCATCGACGAAGCCACGCGTGTCGGCATCCGCGCCGCCTGCACGCGTGGCCGCAAAGGTGGCATCGTCGCCATTAGCGCCGGCAACTACGGCGGCAATCTGGGGCCTTTCCACTTCAAGCTGCGGCAGATTCTAAAATGAGCGGGCTCACGCTAACGCTGGCCGATGCACCGGATTTCGCGCTGGATATGTCGGTGCTCACGCCGGCCGCGCTTGCGGGTAAACGCTTGGCGCAGATTCGGGCGCTGAAGCTTGAACAGGGTCGCAAGCGCGTGGCGCTGGGTGATTTGTTTGAGGTCAGCGGCGAAGCTGCTGACGATTCTCTGACGATCCATCACGCCACGCGTAATCTCCACCGCCTCGGCTACGGCCTCTGTAGCGGCCTCCTGCAGGTGAACGGCGACTGCGGCGATGAAGCGGGCCTGCGGATGCGTGGCGGCGCCCTTCGCATCAGCGGCAATGCGGGCGATGGCGTGGGGCTAGGCATGCGCGGCGGCTTGATTGAAATCAGCGGCAGCGCCGGCGATTTTGCTGGCGGTCCGGCGCCGGGCGACGTCACCGGCATGAAGAACGGCAGCATTCTCATCGGGCGTCATCTGGGACGCCGTGCGGGTGAGCGCATGCGTCGCGGCTTAATCGTGGTGGGCGGCAATGTGGGCGAAAGCTGCGGCAGCCAGATGGTGGCCGGCAGCATCGTGGTGCTGGGTCACTGCGGCCCCGGACTCGGCGCGGGCATGCGCCGTGGCTCGATCGTGCTCGCCAAAGCGGGCGCCACGCCCGGTGCCGGCTTCACGCTGGCCGGCGAATTTGAACTCGCGTTCCTGCCCTTGCTCGTCAATCACGTGGCGAGTCTTAAACCCGGCTGGCGGGGACGACTCTCTGCGCTGGGCAAAGTGCAGCGCTGGGTGGGCGATGCGGCCAACGGCGGCATGGGCGAGATACTCATTCCCGCCTGAGTGGCCGGCGACTAGCGGGCGGCGGTTTTCTCGCGTGGCGTGACCACGGCTGATTTCAGCTGCAAGACTTCGTGAACCAGGGGCGGCTCGCCTCTCGGTCCCGGCACTACGGTTTCGACACGGTACACATAGCCCGGCAAACGCTCCGCCACAATCACGCTGTAGGCCTTGTCCGCGAACTGCTCAAACTCGTGGCGCTTGGGATCTTTGGCGTAGGGCTGAAACGTAATCTGCCGGCCGTCATACTGCTGGCCCGCAAACTCAAAACTGACCGGCTTGACGCTGGCCGCTTCCGCGAGCGCCAATTTGATTCGACGTTGGAAGTAGCGCCAGCGCTCGCGGGATTTTCCATCCGGATCGGTCATGCGGTTCATCTCGTACACATCGCCCTGAAAGTAAACTTTCAGCACCGGATTCGCATCGGTGTCTTCCGCCGGCGGCACGGGGAAATGTCGCTCGCCGGTAAAAAACCGGATGGCGCCGTCTTTCAAGCCGTTCGGCTTGACCCTGGTAATGGTGAGCTCGACCGTGTCGGTAAACCCATGCTCATAGGTGCCGGTGCGCTCAAAGTCGTAGTTGAGCACCATGGGCTGCTTGATGGCTTGTAGCTGGTTGCCCAGCCACAGCATTTTTTCAGCGGTGGAAAACGGCGTTTCGGTAGCGTTCGGCGCCGCGGGTTCTGCCGCGCTGCTCAGCGCGCCCAAGGCCATCACCAGCAGCGCGACCCGGCGCGGCTTAATCATCATCGCCCCCACGCTTCTTCTCCAAAGGCAGCATCGGCACGCCGTACTCGGCCAGGATCTGGTCGATCTTCGGCTGATTTTTCTGGATCAGCTTATCGAGCTGCTGGCGCCGCGCCTCGTCACCGTGGCGCACCGCCATCGCGATCTGATAGTCGAACTTCAGTCCGGGTTCGTTATGCAGCGGGATCACCACCAACCCCGCGCCTTTGAGTTTCTGCTGCACATAGCCGGCCATCGGCCCCCACAGGAAAGTGAGGTTGATGTTGCCCTTCATGAGTTCCGTTTCGACGATGTAGGCCGGATTCTGCTTGGGGTCGCCGGACATCATCGGGTAGGCTTCGGCGTGCTCGATGAGGCCTAATCTGGACACCCATTCGGTCGTCGGCCCCTGGTCCCAGATCCCGATTTTGAGCACGGCCTTGTGCGCATCGGAGAGGTCCTTGAGGTCGTACTGAGTTTTGATCCAGTCGAGCCCCTGCCCTTTGGCGTACACCATCGCCCAGGTGGAATGGAGATAAGGCTGGGTCGTTGCCGCGAGTTCAAAGTTCTCGATAACGCCTATCACCACGTCGCATTTGTATTCGCCGTCTTCGGTCTCGTTGTTCTTGAGCGTGGCCCGCACAAAGCCGAGACGCTGCGGAAACCAGGTGTAAGTCGCCTGTTGGCCCAACTGGCCGGCAAAGAGTTCGGCGATCCGGTTCTCGTAGCCGGAACCGTCTTTCTCGGACATCGGTAAGTTGTAGGGCGGCGCACAGACCTTGAAGGGGGCCGGCGCCTCGGCTTCCGGGGCGGCGACCGCCGCTCCCGCGAGCATCAAAAGCGCCAGCGCGATCAGGCTGTGCGCAGGAGTTTGATCAGGGGCAACAGTCATGGCGGTCCTCACCTCATTGACCCAAGCTGCGCGGGACGCTGGTCACAGCATCCCGTACGGCGACGGCGGCTTACTTGATACGGCCCTTGTCCAGCAGATCGGCTTTCATTTTCTTGATCGCGCGGGCCACCATGTTTTTGCCCAGCGGCACATCGTTCAGCGCGGTATCGAGCGCCGCCAGATTGGACGGCGCACCGTCGCCTACAACGATCGCGGCGACCATGCCGGTCGTCATGTGGGGCGTGCACTTGTAGATGTAGGCACCCTCCTTCTCGACTTTGAGGGTGTAGCCCTCTTCACCCATTTTTGATTCCCATTTGGCAGCACCAGCCGGCAGCATGCCGTCGATAGAAGCGGTGTTATGCCCGGCCATCTGGACGAAGCGAATGGTGTCGCCCGGCTTGGCATAGGTCACCAGCGGTTCCCAGTTGGTGATCACGGCTCTCACCACATGTTCTTCCGCCAGCACGTTCGCGCTACCGACCACGCCCAGCAACAGCGCTGACCACAAAAGCTTTGACCTCATACCTGCACTCTCCAAAGAAAATTAACAACGACTGATAGATCCAGCGCGTTCGCAGCGCCGCCGGCCTTAGCCTTGCGGACGCGGGTCAATGCCAACGCACGGGCTGTTCGGCAGGGCATCGGAGTAAAGGTTCCCCCACCTCGGCCTGAGTCCCGAATAAAGAAAACCCGGCCCCCTTGCGGAGGGCCGGGTTCGCGCAGTGCTTACACTGCCAAGCAGACGATGACGTCGGGTTTACGGCAGGCTGAACACGCTCAGCACGCCGCCCAGACGGGTAAAGCTGCCGAGGCCTTTATAGGCACCGACGGCGCCCAGACCTTCGGAATCCTGGATCAGGCCGGCCGCCATGCCGATGCCGGCCCAGCCGCCCACACCGGACAGTACGCCCACGTACTGCTTGCCTTTGTGGCCCCAAGTGTTGACGTTGCCGATGATGCCCGAGGGGGTCTTGAACTGCCACAGCAGCTTGCCGCTCTTGGCGTCCACTGCCTTCAGGTAGCCTTCGAGGTTGCCGTAGAACACCACGTCGCCCGCCGTTGCCAGCGCGCCACTCCACACGGAGAAGCGTTCCGGAATCGACCATTTGATTTTGCCTTCGCCCGCATCCCAGGCAATGAAGTTGCCGAGGTTGTTGTTGTCGGCGTTGTTGCCGAACTCGGGGCCCGGCGAGACCTTGCCCGCGGGGAACATGCTCAGCACCGCATTCACATACGGCTGACCGGCCACGTATTCGCCACCGCTGACCGGCTCGTAGTTCATGCAGACATGGTTGGTCGGCACATAGAACAGGCCAGTCTTCGGGCTGTAGGCCGCGGGCTGCTGGTCTTTGGAACCGAGCGCGGCCGGGCAGATGTTGGAGGACTGGTTGTCTTCGCCGTTGGCATGCGTGCTGTACTTCGCCACCACTTCCGGACGGCCCGTCTTCATGTCGACGTGCGTGGCCCAGTTGACCGCCGGGTCAAACTTCTCGGCCAACAGCAGTTCGCCGGTCACGCGGTCCATCGTATAGCCAAAACCGTTGCGGTCGAAATGGACCAGCGCCTTGCGGTCCTTCCCCTTCACTTTCATGTCGGCGAGGATCATTTCATTGATGCCGTCGTAGTCCCACTCGTCGTGCGGGGTCATCTGATAGACCCACTTGGCCATGCCGGTATCGACGTCGCGGGCGAAGATCGACATCGACCACTTGTTGTCGCCCGGACGCACCACCGGGTTCCAGGTGGACGGGTTGCCGGTGCCGTAGAACATCAGGTTCTGGTCTTTGTCGTATGGCCACCAGCCCCAGGTTGAGCCGCCGCCGATCTTCCACTGATCGCCTTTCCAGGTTTTCAGCGAAGAATCCTTGCCGATCGGCTGACCGAGCGAGGTGGTCTTTTCCGGATCGACGAGCATGTCGGCGTCGGGGCCCATGGAATAGGCGCGCCACACGCGTTTGCCAGTCTTCAGGTCGTAGGCATTCATCCAGCAGCGCACGCCGAACTCGGCGCCCGAAATACCGGTGAACACTTTGTCCTTGATGACGTGCGGCGCGTTGGTGTTGGTCTGGCCAAGTTTGGGGTCGCCGTTCTTCACCGACCACACCACTTTGCCGTCCTTTGCATTCAGCGCCACCAGCGTGGTGTCCGCCTGTTGCAGCAGGATCTTGCCGTCGCCGTAGCCGAGACCCCGGTTCACGGTGTCGCAGCACATCACGGGCACGGTTTCGTCGTAGTCCTGTACCGGCACGTATTCCCAAACGACTTCCAGCGTATCGAGGTTAATCGCGAAGACGTTGTTCGGGAATGCGGCGTGAATGAACAGGGTGTCGCCCTTCAAACCGGTCGCCGAAGCCGGCAACACGAGCGGGCCGCCTTCGTGCCCACGCAGCACGCCGGTAGAGAAGGTCCAGGCCGCCTGCAGTTTGCCGGCGTTAGTGGCGTTGACTTGTTTCAACTCGGAATAGCGCCAGTTCCAGTAGTTGCCCCCTGGGAAAGCCCAGTAGTTGGCATCCTTGATGAGCTTCTCTACCTCAGCATTGGCTGTGGCCGCCCCGGAGGCGAACACTGCTGAGAGAGAGGCTAATGCGATGAGCCATCGCTTGAACGATGCGTTCATGACCTACTCCTTCTTCTCTGTTTCTGTTGACGCTTGGTGATCTCTGACACTTTTGACTCCCCGCGACGCCGAGATCGGCAACGACGGGCGGAGCATTCAAATCTGCGGCCGGCGGGATGTCATCCAGCGGGATTTACCATCGGCACACTTGAGAACTCGTACTCACGGATACCGGGCGCCGCCAACGTCGGCACAGACATGTGCTATCGGTGGGCGACAGCCCGAGTCGTGCGGCCCCCGCTGTAGCGCGCTTCGTTGGGGCCGCGCCCGCGGCCGAAAATTCCTGTTTCGCAGTCGCCGGGCTTGGCTGATTATAGTTAAAAACCCTGCCCCGACAACCGCAGCGGAATCACCGCCGATGAGTCTAATTCAGGGAGATTTCCGGGCTGCGCCCACCCCGACGTTATTGGGGCGGAACGATTTTTTTACCCGGAATTTTGGCCGGCAGCTCCAGTTGGCGCACCGCGCCCACGAAGCAGCGCTTGCGCGCATCGGCCCGGGCGTCGGCGATGCGCTTGGTGAGTGCCTTGGCGCGATCCGTTTCCCGAAACAGGCTGCCCTTTTCGCCGGGCATCTGCTTGTACACCTCGTAGGTGCGGGCTTCGGTGTATTCATCAAAGTTAACGGTCTGGGCGATGATGTCGATCTGGCAGCTGCAGCGCTGCAGGTTGTCGATGGTCTGGCCACCGTTCTCTTTCATGCAGGTCAAAACGCTGTCCACCCGGTCAAGGGTGGGATAGTCGTTGGCCTGCGCGCCCGGGGTCACCGCGAGAATCCCCACCAGACTGGCCGCCATCAGAATCTGTCGCCGCATTGCTGTCCTCCATTGCTGTGTGTCCGGGCCCCGGCCACCATACGCGGAAATCCGGCATCGATCATTTCTCTGGCACAGTTCCGTGCAATCATCCGCCGCGAGCTTGATCGCCCTCCCCCAACGCGGATTTCCACGCCTATGAGCAACATCCTGATCACCGGTGGCGCCGGTTACATCGGCAGCCACACTGCCAAACTCCTTGGCCAGGCCGGTCACCACATCGTGACCCTCGACAATCTCTCCAAAGGCTATGCCGGCGCCGTGCTTTACGGCGAGCTCGTGGTGGGCGATACCGGGGATGCCGCCCTCGTCACGCGCCTGCTGCGCGAGCACCGCATCGACACCGTGATGCATTTTGCGGCGTGGACCATCGTGCCCGAATCCGTCGCCAAGCCGCTTATGTACTACCAGAACAACACCAGCAACGCCGCTACCCTGATGGCCTGCGCGGTGACTGAGGGCGTGCGCAACTTTGTGTTCTCCTCCACCGCCGCGGTCTACGGCGTGCCGGCCGACGGCCGCTGCGCGGAATCGAGCCCCAAGGCGCCCATCAATCCCTATGGCAGTTCCAAGCTGATGGCCGAACAAATGCTCCGCGACGCCTGCGCGGCAAGTGAGATGCGCCACGTCATCCTGCGCTACTTCAACGTGGCGGGCTGCGACCCGGAGGGCGAGATTGGGCAATCGACCAAAGGCGCGACGCTGCTGGTGAAAGTGGCCTGTGAGGCGGCGACCGGCGCGCGGCCCGGCGTGTCGGTGTTTGGCACCGACTACCCCACCCGCGATGGCACCGGCGTGCGCGACTACATTCATGTCTGCGATTTGGCCGACGCGCACCGGTTGGCGATGGAATATCTGGACGCCGGCGGCGAGTCCCGCACTTTGAACTGCGGCTACGGGCGCGGCTTCAGCGTGCGTGAGGTGCTCGACACCGTCGAGCGGGTCACCGGCAAACCGCTCAACATCAGCTATGCCGAACGGCGTGCCGGCGACCCGCCGGAACTCATTGCCGACGCCTCGCAGCTGACCGCACTCTTCGGCTGGCAGCCGCGCTACAACGCGCTGGACACCATTGTCCGCACCGGCTACGAGTGGGAATGCAAACTGGCCGCCGGTCGGGTGGTGGACGGCCGGGCGCGCGGCTAGGCGCGCCTTCGCGTTGGCGGCGTTTCGCTGAGACGAACTTGCCCTAAGCCTTATACAGGTCGAGAAGCCGCGCCGGAAAAAACCCGAGGATGGAGGCCGATTTCCTTCGGTTGCGAGCGCCGCAAAGCGCAGGAAGACCTGCTGCACGCCGTGGCGCGCGCGCGCCAGTGGCCCGGTGCATCTCGCGCTGCTGGCGATGGCAGCGGAGCCGGGGCGTGCGGCGAGTCTCTCCGCGCCGGCCGTCGCACTTGGCATCGCCGACGCCGTCAGCCTTCCCGGGCCGGTGAACGGCGAGGCGAAAGCGCGCTGGTGGGCCCGCGCCGATGCCTTCTGTCTGCCCTCCCACGGCGAAGGCCTGCCGAGGTCGATGCTGGAAGCCATGGCGGATGGGATCCCGGTGGTGGTGACTCGCGTGGGTTCCATTCCCGAGGCAGTTGAAGACCGTCGGCACGGGCTCCTGTTTACCCCCGGCGACGTCGACCAGCTCCATGCCCACCTGCACGTGCTGCTGACCCAGCCCGCGCAGGCGCGGCAGCGGGGAGTCGCGGGCCGCGCGCGGGTGACGGAG
>Ga0114967_10004236_pt1 | contig 11597 bp, 11 predicted proteins | sample M_130628_MF_Meta_FD_92639 | JGI IMG/M metagenome (GOLD analysis project Ga0114967, IMG submission 92639) | Freshwater microbial communities from Lake Montjoie, Canada to study carbon cycling - M_130628_MF_MetaG | ecosystem: Environmental > Aquatic > Freshwater > Lake | place: Lake Montjoie... | reverse complement strand
CGGCCGCTAAAATATGATTTTCAACGAGTGCAGGGCAATCATTACCGATACAAATTACTTTTTCAAAACCTCGCTCGAAAATCACTTGAATAGCAGTCGAAAGTTGCTGTCCGAAGCTAGAATTATTTGGTTTGATTAACTGGCTTGAATAAAAAATTTGCAGATTATTGGCTTTTGAAACGGCTGCCACAGCTGTACGCTCTACAAAATGATTCAATTTGTCAAATACCAACTGATTAAATTTTCTCTTTTTTGATGGAGTTAATATTTTACGAGTAGCTTCTTTCGATGCTTCTTGCGTAAAAATCAATATGGCAGTAGCTGTTGACAAGGTTTTTCTAAGCTTTTCTATAGTCGTTTAACCCACATGCGTGAATAATTGTTCATTGGATTTCAAATATGTTCCAAAAAGTTACCGCAAGCATACAAAACATTCATTTAGATATTCTTGCGGTATCAAAGGCTTTAAGGTCGTAACTAATTTTATTTACTATATTTTGAGATATGTTCTTTGATTTTAGCAGTACGGTTTTCAGGACTTGGGTGCGTACTCATAAATTCGTAACCTTGCTGTCCGCCGCCTGCTTCGGCCAAAATCTCCATTACTTTAATCATCGAATTGGGGTTGTAGCCAGCTTTTATCATGTATTGTACTCCAAACTCGTCAGATTGTAGCTCGTCATTACGCCCAAATTTCATTTCTTGAATCTGTGCTACATACTGAGCGATTTGTCCACCGCCCATACCTGTTCCGTCAGAAGTCGCCGTTGCCACAGCACCTACCAGTCCATTATAAAAATCCGATTTAGCCATTTGTTGTGCCGAATGACGATGAATGACGTGTCCAATTTCATGTCCTAATACACCAGCTAATTGATCTTCTGATTTTAATTTTTTTAGAAGTCCAACCGTTATAAAAATCTGTCCGCCTGGTAAAGCGAAAGCATTAATAGTTTGGTCATCGGCCAAAACATGAAAATCAAATTGATAAGGAATACTGATTCCTTTTACTTTGGCTTCATCATCGACTTGTTTTATTAATTTATATCCTACTGCTTTGGCTTGCTGCTGTACTTCATTGTCACTATAAAGACCGCCGTATTCTTGTGCCATTTGCGGAGCAGACTGCAAGCCCATCGCTACCTCTTGCTGTGGCGTAAGGTCTATATGTTGCTTTTCGCCCGTTACAGGATTTACTTGGTTTTTACTGTAATAGCTTATCAAGGCCACAATCGCCATGACTACACCAATAAAAAGTCTGAATTTTAAACCCGAGGACCGCATGATTTATTGAATTTACGATTTACCAATTATATTTTTTTGTATTATTAGACTAACAATGATCTATCAAGAAACTACTACTAGATTTTTTCTCAAAAATTATTTCAGTATTGATAAAGCGGCATCAATATATATAAAGTTTTCGGGCTGGAAATGATGCACGGGTTTAGTTACTTTTGTTTCGCCCAAACGCACAATTATTGCATTTTTCTCTCGAATCGTATATACATATTGTCCAAAAAGACCATTCATGGTCGGAATCGAAAAACCTCTGTGATTGAATACCCAAAACTGAAAACCATAAAAATCAACTAGTTTACCGCCTTCGGTTGGGTCTTTTAAATAGCTTGCAGGCGAAGTTGCTGCTTTCATGTACTCTTCAGGAACAAGCTGTTTGTCTTTCCATTTGCCATTCGTACGCATCAATTCTCCAAAACGAGCGTAGTCACGGGCCACTCCATTGAAACAGCAGAAGGCTTTTTCGTGCTTACTGTCTCCATCCAAGAGCCATTTTGCATCATTTTCTGCTCCCATTGGTTTCATAAAATACTCAGAAGTTAGTTCCGAGATATTCTTCCCAAAGGCTTTTTCAACTACAAGACCCAACACTTGTGTATCACCGCTGCGATATTCCCAATTTACGCCCGCTGGCTCTTTGGCTTCCATTAGATTTACAACATATTCTTGGTTATCGGCATAATACATCTTAGCGGAAAGGCCCATGTAGCTTTGGTCGCTTTCGTTGTAGCTTGTTCCAGAACTCATCGTTAACAAATCTTTGATTCTGATTTTTGCCAAATCTCCTTCTTTAAAATGCGGAACGTAAGTACCAACAGGCTCATCGAGTGACTTTATTTTCCCTTCGATTAGTCCAATACCTACAAGCATCGAAATGATACTTTTCGCCGCCGAAAACGAACCACTAACACTATTTTTTGTATATCCATCGAAGTATTTTTCGTAAAGAATTTTACCATCTTGAATTACCAAAAAGGCATGGGTATTATTAGAATCAATCTTCGCCAAAAGCGAATCTGTAAGCTCAATTTTATTGTAAAGAGAATCGTGCGGCCAAACCTGCGGGGCATCACCATTTTCGATATGACGGGTTGGGTGTGTACGAAAATCAAAAATAGAATGTTTACCCCATGCAATAAAATTTCGGACATGGTCAAACGACGGAAGGTATAGCGTACCAGTTAATAAAATGGCAGTTAGCGAAACGCCAATGAGAGATTTTTTCAACATTATTGTCTTTATTAGTTTTTTGATAATTTGCGATGAGTAAAGTTAGTGTTTTTATTAAAATATTTGCAAAATTTAACTTATCAAAAGTTTTATTTGAAAGTATCTTGACTATCAAGTATTTAGAAAAAAAGTTGAAATTATCGAAAACATTCGTTGCTAAAAAACAATTATATAAGTATATTTGATATACTATTTTACTGTGATGTAGTGTCCCAAATATAAGAAAATATAAATACTTGGCGGAGAACCCCCGACCAATAAACTCCAAAACTATAATTCCAATGACCGACGCTGAACTATTAAAAGTTGAACCACTTCTTATTGAGGACAAAACTCGTTTTGTCCTTTTCCCTATCAAACACGATGATATTTGGGAATATTATAAAAAACATGAGGCATCTTTTTGGACTGCCGAAGAGATTGACCTCTCTCCAGATTTGCAAGACTGGGCTAGATTAAATGACGGTGAACGCCATTTTATTTCGCATGTGCTTGCTTTCTTTGCTGCCTCTGATGGCATCGTAAACGAAAATTTGGCTGTAAATTTTATTTCTCGCATTCAATTTGCCGAAGCAAAATGTTTCTATGGGTTCCAGATTATGATGGAAAATATCCACTCTGAAACATACTCGTTGCTGATTGACACATACATCAAGGACCCAGTTGAGCGTGACAAAATGCTTAATGCCGTTGATCATATTCCATGCGTTAAGAAAAAAGCCGATTGGGCTTTGAAATGGATTGATAATGGAAACTTTATCGACCGATTATTAGCATTTGCGGTTGTAGAAGGCATTTTCTTCTCAGGCTCATTCTGCTCAATCTTTTGGATGAAAAAACGTGGTTTGATGCCAGGACTCACGTTTTCAAATGAACTAATCTCGCGTGATGAAGGTTTGCACCGCGATTTTGCTTGTTTACTTTATACTCAATACATACAGAATAAATATCCTGCCGATAAAGTGTATGATTTGGTACGCGATGCCGTTGAAATCGAAAAAGAATTCGTAACTGATGCTTTACCAGTTTCTTTGATTGGTATGAATTCTGAATTGATGTGCCAATACATCGAGTTCGTAGCCGATCACTTGCTCGAATCTCTAGGTCTCGATAAAACTTACAACGCTACCAATCCATTTGATTTTATGGACATGATTTCGTTGCAAGGCAAAACCAATTTCTTTGAGAAACGTGTGGGCGAATACCAAAAGTCGGGCGTTATGTCTCAAAAGAGCGAGATGGCTTTCTCTTTAGATGAAGAATTTTGATTTTCAACCAAAATAGACTACAAAAAAGGCTGCAAATCAAATTTGCAGCCTTTTTTGTAGAACAGGTTTTCAACCTGTCAATTGCGAAATAAAAAACAGTTTAAAAACCTGTTCTAATTAGTAAATTTTACCTTTTTATAAATATCATTTACTGCTATTTCTTTGCCGTCAATCTGCATTTTATCGTCTTCGTTATAAAAATCCTGATTGAGCCAAATATTAGGATTCTCTGAACGTAAATAATTCATAACTCCAATTTTTTTTTGATTAACAAAAATGATTTGTTGCAGACTTTCCAAATGTTTGTATTCGTGTAGTTTGTCCGATAAATCAAAAGTTTCCGTTGCTTTCGACAAAACTTCAATAACAATATAAGGGTTTGTAATAATTGCCGTAGAATTTGCTTTAAAAACAGGTTCTCCTTTTAATACCAGCACATCTTACATATAGTGCCCACCTTCAAATTTTGGAATCTGAACGCCTGAGTTACTACCTAAAACATAATGTTCGTCACTGTCCGAAAATAAGATATTTAAAAGTGACCCTATATTCATAACGAGGGTTTCGTGCCAAAAAGATGCTAATCCCATAGTAATTATTTCGCTGTCGTGGTACTCTACTTTAAAGGGTAATTTGATTGCCAAATCTAAATAATCTTCTTCCGATGCAGGAATACAGACAATCTCTTTGGTTTTCAACTCCTCCATAATAGTTTCTTTAATGTTCTTTGCAGCTACCATAATCGTTGAATTTTTATCAAATATATAAAAAAAGCATACCACAGACAACCTCTTGGTGTTTAATTGTATCTTTCATATCTCCACCACAAACTGCTTGCTATTTTGCTGCGGAAGAAAAGCTTCAACGCCAGTTTTTATTTCTTCTGCTAAAACTTCGAGAAGTTTAGTTTTCACAAAATGGCGATATGTAACCAAACTTATTTCACGCACAGGTACGGGGGCTTTAAACTCTCGTATTTGCTTTTTTTGTTTTTCGCTGAAATTAATCACCGCCAATTCTGGCACAACCGTAATTCCATTATTCATTTCAACGATTTTTAGTAGTGATTCTATACTTCCAGCTTCGTATTCGAGATTACTAAAATCGGAGTTTTTCTTACGCAATTCACACAAATTCATCATTTGCGAACGAAGACAATGACCTTCCTCGAGCAACCAAAGGCGATTTACGTCGATTTCTTCGGGCAAAATAAACTTTTTCTTGAGCGTAGTTTCTTTATCCGATACAAAAACTACCAGTTTTTCGTAAAAAAGTGGATATTCTTTCAAGCCTTCAATATTGATGGGCGTTGCCAAAATTCCTACATCAAGATGGTCTTTTTCCAATTGCTCAATAATTTGGTCTGTGTTTAGTTCGCTGACTTTTACTTTTAGTTGCGGATTATTTTTCAATAAATTATATAAAAACAGTGGCAAAAGATAAGGTGCAAGTGTCGGAATAATACCGATTCGGATTTTTCCTTTTACTTCGGCTTTCGTATCATTGGCGAGTTGTTTTAGGTATGCTGTTTCCTTCAAAATCAACTTTGCCTGTTTTATAATACCTTTGCCTGTTTCGGTCGGTACGACTGGCTGTTTGCTTCTATCAAATAAAATTACCTCTAATTCTTCTTCGAGTTTTTTAATCATCATACTCAACGTTGCTTGCGTGACACAACATTCATCGGCTGCTCTCTGAAAATGACGGTGTTTATCAACCGCTACTATGTATTCTAATTGCTGAAGATTCATTGATATTTAAATTAGATTTCATCTATACAAATGTAGGAAACATAAGTTTCACTTAACAAGTTTTTTAAGTGCATAAAGAAGCAAAATCGACTTCAAAAAAATCTTTAATTTTTCTGTTACTAACTCGTCTTAAAAAAGATCTATATAAAGCACAAAAAGATGAATAGGTTTATGGCTAAATCAATAATAGCGATTCAGAAATTATGTTGAAAACGATACGTGGCGATTTGCTTATTCGAATAATAAATTAAAAAAACACCTAGTCGAAATTCGGCTAGGTGCATACTGTTACAGTTTAGGGTAGGTATTAGTATCTTTTTTTAGGCTTAGGGTTGAACAATTTCGATGTAATATTAAATTTCTTATTGGATAAATGCAAATAAATTATAATAGAATTTATAAAACTTCTTGCATTTTATTTATGAAATCTCTGTTTGGTGAGTAACAATTAGCCATTAAAACAGTTGTTATATTGAAATAAATACTCTTATATCATGCCGAAGTCTTTACTGAAATATAAAAATTACGACGTCCACTCGATTACGTCAATTCATGAAGAAAACGCTAATGCGAATATAGCAACGTGGGTTATGCAAACAGCTATGGGTGGAAAAATGGTCTGTGTAGCTCTTTATAAAGTTGATTATACCATCGAACTAGTAAGAGCATCTATGATACTTAATATTAACCTACTACATACAGGGCAGACAGGTCTGATTAATAAGCTGGGGCGGCGTAGTGGAAAGGAGAGTGATAAATTAAAAACCCTAAAATTTGAATTCGATAATCGAGGTTGTCCATTTTTACCAGAAGCAATAGGCTATATTCAATGCCAGGTTTTACATTCAACCGATGCTGGCGACCATGAACTTTTTGTTTGTGAAGTACAAAAACAGGTAGTATTAAACCCTGAAAAAGAAGTAATGACCAATAATTTTTTGAGGGAAAAAGGCTTAGTTCGTGGATAAACAATAAAGCCATTTTGGATTTATCTCGTATGGAGTTTTAAAAAACATAAAGTTGAAAGTATGATACTCAATAATCTTTTTTTATATGCAATTTTGTTGCTTTTTACGCAAAAAAACTATCAATTATCGCACCCTCACGATAATTGATAATAATTAGCAATTGGGGCTACACCAGCTAAATTGGAAGGCGTAGTTGGCGGTATGTTTTCTACCGAAAATTTAGCATCAGCCCAATCTCAATGGTCGTAAAAAGCATTATCTCCAGATGTATCAGTAATTAATTTGAGTTGGTCGGTATTACTTATATTAAGCTTTACATTTATCGTTGCTGATTGATTAAGGATACAAGGTCGGGCTTATATAGGCCAAATTATCATCTTTAAATAGTTTAAAAATAACACTTCCACAGATTCCATCAGAAATCTCATCATCGATACCAATTTTTGCCCTAAATGTATTGTATTGATTGGGGCTCAAATTATTGATTACTTCCGAATTAGCGTGTGTGCCAAGGCCTTTTTCATAAGTTAGCCATTGAGTGTTAACGTACTGCCATCATATTTAAAAATAAGTTTCTCTATAGATATAGTAAAGGACAAAGCTCTAAAAAGTTAGGTTGTTTTTACCTTATTTTCCTTTAAAATTGGTTTTGCGTTTTTGCAAAAAAGCCATTATACCTTCCGCAAAATCGTGGGTTTTACCTAGAATTTCTTGATTTTCTGCTTCTTGCTCTAAAATATCATCAAACGTGTTATTATATGACGTATTCAAAACTTTTTTCATTAATCCAATCGACTTTGTTGCGGCTGTTTTATAGTATTCCGTTAGTTCGTTTATGGCTTCATCGAGTGCTTCGTAAGGGACTATTTTTGTAACTAAACCTATATTTAGTGCTTCTTCCATATAGACTTTTCGACCAGTGCTGCATAATTCAAACGCTTTTTGCATTCCTACGATTCGAGGCAAAAAGTACATCGAACCTGCATCGGGCATTAGTCCAATTCCTACAAAAAGTTCGCTCATGTAAGCATCTTTATTAGCGATAATCATGTCACAAGCCAACGCAAGCGACATCCCCGCCCCTGCTGCTATACCATTCATTCGGCAGATGATTGGCTTTTCGGCATTTCTAATGGCTCGAATCATCGGATTATAGTTTTTGCGAAGCGAATCTCCCAACGATGCCATTCCTTCGTCCATACCGGCCTTTAAATCAGCTCCCGAACAAAAAGCTTTATCACCTACTCCCGTAATAACGATAACTCTAACCGATGAATCTTCGGAAGATACTTCCACAGCTCGCGTGATTTCATTAATTAAGGCAGTACTAAGGGCATTATATACTTGTGGACGATTGAGTGTAATGGTAGAAACACCATCAAATATTTCTAATATTATATTTTCATACATAATTAACTATCAATTATTTGTTTTTGTTGTATGTTGTAATTGTAAAAACATACACACAAATATACGGCAAATAAGCACATGAAGTTTAAGAGGAAAGTAACTTAAAAAAACATTTTCTTTTAAAATTTCTTTGGATTGCTTTTGAAACTCTATATTTGCAAACTTTTTTTACAAATAATCAAGAAATGAAGTGAGTCTAACTGGAAATGAGCAAGGTAGTGGCAACCACTCTAATGGCCATCACAATCATAATATAGATAAAGTATCTGCTGCTGGACTGTTAATTGCCATGGGAATTATTTATGGTGACATTGGAACTTCACCTTTATATGTACTAAAAGCCATTGCAGGAACTGAAATCATCAATGAAGCAATAATTTTGGGTGCATTATCTTGTGTTTTTTGGACACTAACAATGCAAACAACACTCAAATACGTAATTCTGACTTTAAGAGCAGATAATCGTGGTGAAGGAGGAATTTTAGCTCTTTTTGCACTAGTTCGACGCCATGCCAGATGGCTAACAGTACCCGCAATAATTGGGGCCAGTGCATTACTTGCTGATGGCATTATTACCCCACCGATTTCAGTAGCTTCGGCTATCGAAGGTTTACGCATAAAATTTCCTAATATTCAACAAGATACAATCGTTAAAATCGTAATTGTGATTATTTCAATTATATTTATTGTACAGATTTTTGGCACAAAAAAAGTAGGATATTTATTTGGACCTTTTATGCTTGCATGGTTTTCTATGCTTGCCGTGTTAGGTGTAGTTTGGATAGCCAAAGACTTTACGGTACTTAAAGCAATGAATCCTTACTATGCCTATGAATTATTGGTAAATCATCCTGGTGGATTTTGGATTTTAGGTTCTGTTTTTTTATGTACAACGGGGGCAGAAGCTCTCTACTCAGATTTAGGACACTGCGGTCGTGGCAATATTCGCATGAGTTGGGGGTTTGTAAAACTTTGCTTATTGCTCAATTATTTCGGACAAGGAGTTTATGTAATGAGTCTAAATGGCCAAATGTTGGGCGATAGAAACCCTTTTTATAACCTAATGCCTGAATGGTTTTTGCCATTTGGTATTTTCATCGCTACTTCAGCTGCAATTATTGCTAGCCAAGCCCTGATTAGTGGATCATTTACACTCATTTCAGAAGCGATTCGCTTAAATTTTTGGCCTAAAATAAAGGTCAATTATCCATCAGACCAAAAGGGACAAATTTATGTGCCGAGTATCAATATTTTGCTTTGGATTGGCTGTGTTGGCGTGGTACTTTACTTCCGTGAATCAACCGCGATGGAAGCTGCTTATGGCTTGTCGATAACAATGACAATGCTCATGACCACAACACTTATGGCTTATTATTTATATGCTAAAAAATTCAATATTTGGGCCATAATATTATTTATCTTAACCTATACTTGCATTGAAGGCTCATTTTTGATTGCAAATCTTCAAAAATTCCCTCATGGTGGTTACGTTTCGTTAATCATTGCAGGTATAATTGCCTTGGTAATGTACATCTGGATTCGTGCATTCAAAATCAAAGCAAGATTGACAGAATATGAAAAATTGGATAAATATACCGAATCATTAAAAGAATTAAGTTCGGATATCACTGTTCCAAAATACGCTACTCACTTAGTATTTTTGAGTAATGCAGGACGTGCTTCGGAAATAGAAAACAAGATTATTTATTCTATCTTTCAGAAACGCCCAAAACGTGCAGATGTTTATTGGTTTGTTCACGTTGATACCGTTGATGATCCTTACACAATGGAATATAAGGTCATGACAGTTGCCGATGACGATGTCTATAAAGTAAATTTCCGTTTGGGCTTTAGAGTGCCCCAGAAAATAAATCTTTATTTCAGAAGAGTGCTCGAAGACATGGTAAAAAACGGCGAAGTAGATATTCGTAGCCGTTATGAGTCATTGAACCGACATAATGTAATCGGCGATTTTAGATTCGTTGTACTCGAAAGATTTCTTTCTTATGAAAACGAATTACCTTTTTGGGAAGGTTTAATTATGAGAGCTTACTTTTTTATCAAACAATATACACCTTCTGAAGACAAATGGTTTGGGCTTGACAGTAGTGCCGTAAAAGTCGAAAAAGTGCCATTTATTATTAAAGCAATTGATAATATCAACCTAAAACGTATTCCATGGTCAGGAAATGGAAATCCTATCGCGGGGCATTGATAAAAAAAATAAAAATAAAATTTCTCCTTTCAGGAAAACAATAGTTTATGAAAATACTTATCACAGGCGGAGCAGGATTTGTAGGTTCTGCATTAGCACTTTCGTTAAAAGCAAATTACCCATCCTACGATATTTATTGTTTGGATAACCTTCGTCGTAAAGGTTCAGAACTAAATGTTGCTCGATTGGGCAAAGCAGGAATCACTTTCGTTCATGGCGATATTCGTAGTAAAGAAGATTTCGATGCTCTTCCAATTGTTGATACCGTAATAGAAGCCTCAGCCGAACCTTCGGTTTTGGCAGGAATCAACGGCGGTACACCCGATTATTTGATTAACACCAATCTTTTTGGAACGGTAAATTGCCTAAACTATGCCGTAAAATGCAACGCAAAATTCATTTTTCTTTCAACCAGTAGAGTTTATCCAATCAAAACCATCGAAACTCTCGATTTTATTGAGCAAGAAACTCGTTATGAATTAACTGATAATCAAGCTATTAAGGGTGTTTCTGCTAAAGGAATTGCCGAAGATTTTCCGTTGGATGGCGTTCGTTCACTTTACGGAACAACCAAATTGGCTTCTGAATTAATCATTCAAGAATACAACGAATTTTATAAACTTCCAACGGTTATTAATCGCTGTGGTGTGCTTACTGGCCCGTGGCAAATGGGAAAAGTTGACCAAGGTGTAATGGTGCTTTGGATTGCCAAACACTTCTTTGAGCAAAAACTCTCTTATATTGGCTATGGTGGCGAAGGCAAACAAACCCGTGACATTCTGCACGTGGCTGACCTTTACCGCTTAATTAATTGGCAATTACATAACTTCGAGAAAGTAAACGGTGAGATTCTGAACGCTGGTGGAGGTGTTGATGTAAGTGTTTCCTTGCAAGAATTGACCGAAATTTGCCAACGAGTAACTGGCAAAAAAATTCCGATTACTAAAATAAAAGAAAACCGCCCTGCGGATATTCGTTTGTACGTAACCGATAACTCGAAAGTAACCGCCCTAACGGGCTGGAGACCAGAAATTGGTGTAGAAGAAATCGTAAAAGATATTACCGAATGGTTATCAGATAATCGTGCCAATTTAGAGCCGATTTTAAAATAAATTTTCGCTGCTTCCTACAGTTTCGACTGTCCAATTCGCTCTAGCTTCAAACTCAAAAGTGGCACATCTTGTTTTCAACGATAAACAGATGTGCCACTTTTTTATGTAAAAATCACTTCAACTTTTCCTCAAATAACTTCAAAATACGCTTGTATTCGTCCATCCAAGAAGTTGGTTCTACAAAACCGTGATCTTCCATCGGATAGCTGGCCATTTCCCAATTTTCTTTTTTCAATTCAATTAGGCGTTGTATCAAACGATACGAATCTTGAATATGCACATTCACATCAATCATACCATGACAAATCAATAAATGACCTTTCAAGCCTGCTGCATGATAAATT
>Ga0114967_10004231_pt1 | contig 11604 bp, 9 predicted proteins | sample M_130628_MF_Meta_FD_92639 | JGI IMG/M metagenome (GOLD analysis project Ga0114967, IMG submission 92639) | Freshwater microbial communities from Lake Montjoie, Canada to study carbon cycling - M_130628_MF_MetaG | ecosystem: Environmental > Aquatic > Freshwater > Lake | place: Lake Montjoie... | reverse complement strand
TATGACATGGGCCACGCGCTGCGTCGCGCGGTCGAGTCTTATCCGGAAGACCTGCGTGTGGTGGTGTTTGGCACCGGCGGCATGTCACATCAGTTGCAGGGCACGCGTGCCGGCCTGATCAACCGCGAATGGGACACCCGCTTTCTCAATGGCCTGAGTCAAGATCCGGTGGGGCTGACCAAGATCGCGCACTCGGAATATGTGCGGGAAACCGGCTCGGAAGGCATCGAGATGGTGATGTGGCTGGCCATGCGCGGTGCGCTCAACGAGCAGGTACGCGAGGTCTATCGCTTCTATCACGTGCCGTGCTCCAACACGGCGCTGGGTCATATCATTCTCGAAAACGTCTGAGGTTCAACCCAATGAAGATCGGTTTGGCAGGACAGGGCGCCTTCGGCATCAAGCATCTGGAGGCTGTGGCCAATATCCCCGGTATCGAGGTCATCACCCTGACCGGTGGTAACCAGGAGACCACGGCCGAGGTGGCCCGCAAGTTCAATATCCCGCACTACACGGGTGACATCGGCGAGAGCCTCAAGCAGCCCGGCCTCGAGGCCATGCTGCTGGCCACGCCGACGCAGATGCATGCCGCGCAGGCGATCCAGACCCTGCGTGCCGGCAAGCACGTGATGATTGAGATCCCGATGGCCGATTGTCTGGCCGATTCGGTCAAGATCGTCGAGGTGGCACGTGAAACCGGCCTTGTCGCCATGGCCGGTCACACGCGTCGCTTCAACCCCAGCCACCAGTGGATCCACAACAAGATCATCGCCGGTGAGCTGAAGTTGCAGCAGCTCGATGTGCAGACCTATTTCTTCAGGCGCAGCAATATGAACGCGCTGGGCAAGGCGCGCAGCTGGACCGATCATCTGCTGTGGCACCACGCCTGCCATACGGTCGATCTGTTCCACTACCAGACTGGCGAAGTGGCCTCGGTCGCCCGTGGTGTGCAGGGCCCCATTCATCCGGGGCTGGGCATCGCCATGGACATGTCCATCCAGATGAAGGTCGCTATGGGCGCAGTCTGCACACTGTCGCTGTCGTTCAACAACGACGGTCCGCTGGGCACGTTCTTCCGTTACATCTGTGACAACGGCACGTACCTGTGCCGTTACGACGATCTGTTCGACGGCAAGGGCAACCAGATCGATGTGTCGCAAGTCGATGTGTCGATGAACGGCATCGAGTTGCAGGATCGGGAGTTCTTTGCAGCGATCAAGGAAGGGCGTGAGCCCAATGCCAGCGTGGCTCAGGCTCTGCCGGCCATGCAGGTGCTCGATCGCATCGAAAAGACGCTGGAAGAAGGCTAACGGTCTACGGCCTGCATCATGGCGGGCGGGTGCCGCTCGCCATGAACCTGGATGGCGGCGGCCCGCTGTTCGATGCGCGCTAACTGAGCGGCATCCAGCTGCAGTCGTCCGCCGGCCAGGTTGTCACGCAAGTGGGCGCGGGTTTTCATGCCCGGTATGGTCACGATGTGGGGTGCTTGCGCCAGTACCCAAGCCAGCGCTATCTGCGCAGCGCTGGCACCCAGTTCGCTGCCCAGTTCGCGTAGCGTATCGACCAACTGCTTGTTGAGTGCAGCCGCCTCATCCTGAAATCGTGGATGACTGCGACGATTGTCGTTGGCCGGCAGTTCATCCAGACGGCTGAAGTTGCCCGCCAGAAAGCCACGCCCCAAGGGGCTGTAAGCCACAAAGGTAGTACCCAGTTCCCGACAGACATCCAGCATGCCGCGCTCAGGGTCACGCGACCAGATGCTGTATTCAGTTTGCACGGCGGCTATCGGGTGGACAGCAGCAGCGCGCCGTAAGGTGGCAATGCTGCATTCAGACAGACCGATATGCCTAATCTTACCGGCCGCAACCAGCTCAGCCAGCGCGCCCACAGACTCTTCTATGGGCACTTGGGTATCGATGCGGTGCAGGTAAAACAGGTCGATGTACTCGGTGCCCAAGCGGGCCAGGCTGGCGTCGAGCGAACTGCGGATCGTCTGTGGCTTGTTATCGGCGACCACGCCGCCATCGGGCCCGCGCGCCAGCCCGCACTTGGAGGCCAGCACGATGCGTTCACGCCATGGCTTCAAGACGGGACCGATGAACTTCTCGTTTTCGCCGATCTGATAGCTGGCCGCGGTATCAAAATGATTGACGCCCGATTCCAAGGCTTCGAGCAGCGTGGCGGTGGATTCGGCATCGTCACGGGTGCCATACCAACCGACCAGGCCCATGCAACCGAAACCGACCGGGGACAGACCGGCAGGGCCGGTGCCAAGTATGCGCGTGCCGTTGGGGGTGTTCATGGCGACAGACTGTAAACCAGCCTGAGGCCTGCCGCAGCCCCACGTCAGCGGCTGGGGTATTATCAGCAGCTATCCGGGCCTGTGGCCCACACCTGCGAGCGAGCCGCATGATCATCGACTGCCATGGCCATTACACGACCGCCCCCGCCGAACTGACCACTTTTCGTGATGCGCAGATCGCCGCGCTGAGAGACGCGGCGCAAACGCCGTCGCGCGAGTCGCTGAAGATCAGCGATGACCAGATTCGCGACAGCCTTGAGGGCGCCCAGCTGAAGCTGCAGCGCGAGCGCGGTTCAGACCTGACTATCTTTTCGCCGCGCGCTTCCACCATGTCGCACCACATCGGCACAGAGTCCACCAGTCTGGAGTGGACGCAGATCTGTAACGATCTGATCGAGCGCTGCGTTAGTCTCTACCCGAAGAACTTCGTGGGCGTCTGCCAATTGCCGCAATCACCTGGTGCGCCACTGGCCGGTAGCGTGCGCGAACTGCAGCGCTGCGCCGACATGGGCTTTATCGGTGCCAACCTCAACCCGGACCCGTCGGGTGGACATTGGACCGCGCCGCCGCTGACCGATAAGTACTGGTACCCCATCTACGAAAAACTGGTCGAACTGGACATGCCGGCCATGGTGCATGTCAGTTCTTCGTGCAACCACAACTTCCATGCCACCGGCGCGCACTACATCAATGCCGACACCACGGCTTTCATGCAGTTCATCCAAGGTGACTTGTTCAAAGACTTCCCGACGCTGCGTTTAATCATTCCGCACGGCGGCGGCGCTGTGCCTTACCACTGGGGTCGCTATCGCGGTCTGGCACAGGACATGAAGCGTCCATTGCTGGGCGAGCACGTGATGAAAAATGTGTTTTTTGATACCTGCGTTTATCACCAACCGGGTATCGACCTGCTGCTCAAGGTCATCAATGTTGAGAACATCCTGTTCGGCAGCGAGATGGTCGGTGCGGTGCGCGGCATAGACCCGACCACCGGTCAGTACTATGACGACACCAAACGCTACATCGACAACTCTGCCTTGTCAGATGCCGACAAGCAGCGCATCTTCTCGCAGAACGCGCTGCGCGTTTATCCGCGCTTGAAGGCCCGCTTGGCCGGTTGAACAGGCCACGGTACCGATCATTTGCAACACAGCAGCCACAACTGAAGCTGCGGGGACAACACGTATGAGTAAGCGAACAGGGCTACGTGCGGCATGGATGTGCGGCCTTGCGGTCAGTGCTTGTGTCTGGGTCATGCCCGGCAGCGCGCAGCAGGTGGCCGATCCGGGTTTCAAGAGCATCGGCCGGGGCGCGCCGCTGCTGCAGGCTTTGCCTACAGTGCGTATGCCGCCGTTTGTGCCGGGTGTGGCGCCGCCTGCTGCAGCGCAGGCTTTGTTCGTCGAAGATATGAAGGCCTATCCGTTCGTGGGCCCCATGGGTAGTCCGCCCGGCGCGCCGGCGCCGCGCCTGAACCTGTTCCCCGTCACGCTGGCCGGTGCCTGGAACGGCGCAGTGCCGCCGGGCATCACGCCCTTGCCCATAGATCTGTTCACCTCTAAGGACTTCTACAAAGACGTAGAGCTGTGGAAGGACCCGCGCTATTTCCGTTGCAACAGCCCGCAGAGTCTGGAGAACCAGCGCGGTGGTGTGGGCCCTGCCATGATCGGCCCCGATCCGCCGCGCACAGCCGCTTGGGGTTTGTGTGATAAGGGCTTGCCGCGCGCGGCATTGATCAGCCCCTATGCCTTCCGCTCGGCCCAAGCACATTACGATGCGCTGATGGCTGAGACCAAAAAGCGTGGCGGCCCCACCAAACACACCTATGCCACCGTGCCTGGAGAGCTCAACGGTCGTTATGCGCCCGGCGGTTTTCTCGATAACTGGTACGCGATGATGCTGGCTGTGCAGACGCCGACCGTGTTGTCGCTGCTGACGCCTGAGTATCAGAAGCGCATGGTGCAGGATGCTTATCATCAGGCCACCACCGATACGCCGCACTGGCCATCGCAATATTGCTGGCCTGAGGGCTTTATCCGTCGCTGGTACTCAGCGGCCATACAGTTCCCGATGTCCTACATCGTCACACCTGATCTGGTGCAGTTGATGGCTGGCGTGGCCGACAACTTCACCACCAACATCCATGTGGGTCGCAGCTTCCGTATGGACGGGCAGGTGCCTCGCTTGGGTGCGGATGTGCCGCGTTGGTTCGGCGAGACCATCGGCTTCTGGGACAAAGATGTGCTGATCACCTGGACGTCCAACATTCAGCCGTGGGCTGCGCATGGTGCGTTTGAGTTCTCGGGCAAATTGCAGTCGATTGAGATCTATACCCCGGTACGGGATGCCAAGGGCAAGGTCACGGCCCTGAACCACGAGGCCATCCTGTACGACACCGAGGCTTTTGTGGATCCGATCCGCATCATCCGTAACTACAAGCGGCTGAGTGGTTTTGATCAGGGCGACCCTTACGTTTATATCAGCTGTAACCCGACCATCTTCCCGGTCAAGGGCAAAGCCACGCCGGTGTCACCGGGTACGGTCATTGAGTATGAAGTGCCCGATATGTTTGGCCGGCCTTGGGCGCAGATGTGGGAAAAGTACAGCGAGCAGGGCATGGAGCGTCCCAAGACGGACGACATCTTTAAGATCAATTGAAGCCCTGTGTCAGGGCTCGTATCGCCAGCCGTAATGGCTGGCGATGGCCAGCCCTGCCGCGACACTGGTAAACGGGTCGTGCGCCACGACCCTTCCTTCAAACAACTCTTCGAGCAGTTGCCTGACGGCCACGATCTGTGATGTGCCGCCAGTGCGGACCACCATGTCCACATCACTCGCTTGCAGGCCCGCCTCAGTAAGCACCTGGTCTATCAATTGCCGCAGTGTGGCCAGTGGCTCGACCAGCAGCGCATCAAACTGAGTGCGGTTAAAGGGCAGGCGCAAGTTGATCTCGGGTATGTCGATGAAGGTCTCTGTCACATCAGACAGCGCAGCTTTAGCCGTGCGGATGGCCTGAAAACAGGTGTAGCCATAGTTGTAGCTGATCAGATCGAGCAGCCGCTGGAACTTCTCTGCGGCTGCATCGGCTTTGGCGAGCCGGTCTATGACCATGGTGCGCGTGCGGTTCTGATTCAGCGTGTGAGTGATCGGCCAGTTCAGCAAGCCGGTCTCAAACTCTTCGAAGGGGAATAGCGTGTCGACGCTATACCCGTCCACCACGCGCTGCCAACGTTCGCCTTTACCCAAGGCCGGGAACAGCAAAGTGCGATAGATCAGTTGGTCGATTTTGTCGCCGCCCATCGCGGCGCCAGCCGTACCCAGCACCGAAAATCGCATGCCGTCATGACGCAGCAGCGCCAGGTCGAGCGTGCCCCCGCCAAAGTCGACTGCCAGAACAACGCCCGGCTTATCGGGCTGCGCACGCCAGAGCCAGCTGAGCGTGGCTGCGATGGGTTCGGGATAGAACTGATGATCGACCAGACCGGCGTGCCCGGCTGCTTCGGACAAACGCGCCACAGCCAGCGTGCTGGCCTGCGCATCGCGCCCTTCAAACTGCACAGGTCGGCCCAGATGCACTGCAGGCACTGGGCCGCGCAGTTCGCGCTGCAGAGTCTGTCGGATGCGCAGCAGGATGGGCGTGAGTAAAGCTACCAGTCGAAAGTGCCGGCCAAAAACCGGCAAACGCTCGTGTTCGATATCGCCCAGCAGGCGTTTGAGGCCCAGAAACAAGCGGCCCGGTTGACCGCGATCGGTCAGGGGGCCGTAGAGCGTGCGGCGATGCGTTTCGAGTTCACCGCTGATCTCATTGTCTATCTCACCGATGCCGCTGGCTGCTTCACCGATGACCTCGGCGACCAGTTCTACCCGCCTTCCGCGATTTTCATTGACGTATTGCTGTACCGCCTCGGCTCCGGTCAGTGCGGCGAACTCACGGTCTAAGTGTATTGCGGTAGGCAGCACGGCACTGGCGTGCTCAAGGCGCACGCTGTGAAGTGTGTGACCGTCAAACCAGGCCGCCGTGGAATTGGACGTGCCGAAATCGATGCCGATACCGGGCCGCAGCGTATTCATGTTGCGACCCGGATACGGCGCACTCAGATGTACTTAAGACCCAGTTCAGCGAGCTTCTCGCGGAACTTGTAGATGTCCATACCCAGTTCGCCAGAGGCCAGACGCTGGCGCTTGCCTTCCTCCATGGCACCGCGCTTGGCGGCTGCTTCAGCGACCGTGGCGGCATCAGCGCAGCGCACCACGCACACGCCGTCGTCATCGGCGACGATGACATCACCCGGGTTGATGGATTGCGCTGCGCAGATCACCGGCACGTTGACCGAACCCAGGCTGGCCTTGATGGTGCCCTGGGCATAGATGGCTTTGCTCCACACCGGGAAGTCCATCTGCTTGAGCGTGGCCACATCGCGCACGCCGGCATCGATGATCAGCGCTTGTACGCCGTGGGCCTGCAGAGACGTGGCGAGCAAGTCGCCGAAATAGCCATCTTCGCAAGGCGAGGTGGGCGCTACGACCAGGATGTCGCCGGGTTTGCAGACTTCGACCGCGACATGAATCATCCAGTTGTCGCCGGGCGGCGAAGACACGGTGACCGCAGGTCCGGCGATAGATTTACCGGCATAAATGGGACGCATATACGAGGCCAGCAGACCGGTGCGGCCTTGGGCTTCGTGCACTGTGGCGACACCAAAGGTGGCCAGAGCCTGACAGACGGCCGCATCGGGCCGGGGGATTTCGCGCACGCAGACATGCTTGCTCATGATGTGTCTCGTTGTCGTAAGTTATGAGTGGTTCAGTCGACCAGTTTGAAAACGCGCTCGGCATTGGTCTGGAAAAACTTCTTCTTGTGCTCGTCGGGAATGCTCATCTCGTCGAGGGTGCGCACTTCGTCAGCCTGGAACTGATAGGGGTAGTCCATGGCATAGAGCACACGGTCGACGCCGATGACCTTCTGGCAGAACTCGATGGCCGGTTGCCAAGCCACGCCGCTGTTGGTGATGTAAACGTTGTTGGCGAGGTAATGGCTGATCGGGTGTGCGAGCAGCGGCATGTGCGGATAGCGACGGGCACGCTGGCCGGCGCCATACATGTAGTCGAGACGGTACTGCCAGAAGGGCAGGGCCTCGCCGGCATGACCGATGATGAACTGCAGTTTCGGAAAGCGATCGAACACACCGGCACAGATAATGCGCAGCATGTGCAAGCCGGTATCGACACCGAAGCCATAGACCGCGCCATCCAGACCCGCCTCAAGGAAAGGCGCAATCATCTGCTTCGGCGGTGCATTGGGGTGCAGATAGATCGGCACATCCAGTGCTTCAGCCGCCTCGAAGATCGGCCAGTACTGTGCGCCGTCGTGGTACTCACCCAGCGTATGGCCGTTGAGGATGACAGCCTTAAACCCGAGTTGCCGCACAGCCCGCTCAATCTCTTTGACGGCGCTGGCCGGGTCTTGCGGCGCCATGGCCGCCATGCCGGTGTAACGGTCGGGATGGGCGCGGCAGGCATCGGCCAAAATATCGTTGGCGTCTATGGCCACAGCGCGGGCGGTAGCCGCATCGAACACCTGGGTGCCCGGTGAGGTCAGCGCGATGATCTGGTGATCGATGCCGGTGGCCGCCATGTCGGCCAGTCGCTCGGCGCCGAGATCCTGCAAACGGCGTATCACCGATACGGCGCGCTCGCTGGGGCTGTTCAGGTAAAAGCCCCAGAGGCTGTTAAAGCCCGGGTCATCGAGTTTGAGGTTGCGATAGAGCTCCAGCACGCTGGCCGGGGCGAACGCCTCTTCGGTGGCAATGCGCTTGTAGTTACGAGCGGCCGAGCGGGCCGGGGCGTCATTGTTTACCATGTGGCACTCCATCAATCATTGCTGCAAGGCGCGGTATTTCACACGCCTTGCGCTGGAAATCCAAGCGAAACCCCATGCAATACCCGCAACTGGCCCTATTGATCGACGGTGAATGGCTATCGGGGGGAGGCCGGGCGACCGTGCCGGTGATCAACCCGGCTACCGAAGAGGTGCTGGGTCATCAGCCGCTGGCCACTGCCGCCGATCTGGACCGAGCGTTGCAGGCTGCGCAGCGGGCCTGGCCGGTCTGGCGCGCCAAGCCGCCGGGCGAACGCGGTCGCATACTACATAAAGCGGCCGAGTTGCTGCGCGAGCGTGCCGAGTTGCTGGCTTGGCTGGCCTGCGTGGAAGAAGGCAAGACCCTGCCCGAGGCCCGCATAGAGGCCGGCATGGCCGCTGAAATATTCACTTGGTACGCCGAAGAGGGCCGACGCGCCTACGGCCGCGTCTTGCCGCAACGCACTCCCGGCGTGCGCATGACAGTGGTCAAGGAACCCATCGGTCCGGTGGCCGGCTTTGCGCCGTGGAATTTTCCGCTGGGTAATCCGGCGCGCAAGCTGGGTGCCGCGCTGGGCGGCGGATGCAGTTGCATCGTTAAGCCGGCCGAGGAAACACCGGCCTGTGCCATTGTTATCGCGCAAGCCTTAATCGAGGCCGGCGTGCCGGCTGGTGTCATCAACGTGGTCTTCGGCGTGCCGTCGGAGGTATCGCAACACTTGCTGACTTCGCCCATCATCCGTGCCATGTCGTTTACCGGCTCGGTGCCGGTGGGCAAGTTGCTGGCCAAGATCTCGGCCGAAGGTATGAAGCGCACCACCATGGAACTGGGTGGTCATGCGCCGGTGCTGGTGTTCGATGATGTTGACGTCGAGGCAGTCCTTGATCTGGCTGTTGCCGCCAAGTTCCGCAATGCCGGTCAGGTGTGCGTATCGCCGACGCGTTTTTATGTGCACCACTCGATCTATGAGCGATTTGTGGCAGGCTTTACCGCGCGCGCCCGGGCGCTGCAGGTGGGCAATGGTCTGATTGCCGGCAATCGCATGGGACCCTTGGCCCATGATCGCCGTGCGCCTGTGGTACAGAGCTTTATCGATGATGCCGTGGCTTGCGGTGCCACGCTGCAGACCGGTGGCAAGGCCATCGCCGGGCCGGGCTATTTTTATGAACCCACCGTGCTCAGCGATGTGCCCGAAACCGCCCGCATCATGAATGAAGAGCCGTTCGGGCCTGTGGCAGTCATTAATCCGTTCAGCGATTTTGATACGGTCATCGCGCAGGCTAACCGCTTACCGTATGGCTTGGCCGCTTATGCGTTCACGCAGTCTGCCAAGCGAGTGAACCTGCTCGGTGAACAGATCGAAGCCGGCATGATCGGCATCAACAGTTTCACCATCGCCGTGCCTGAATCACCCTTTGGCGGCGTCAAAGAAAGCGGTCACGGCTCTGAAGAGGGCATCGAAGGCCTCGATGCGGTCATGGTCACCAAGTTCATCACAGAGTCTTGAGGCGGTGACCGCTGACGCTATTGCCGGCATCGGGTTGCAGCCGCAGATATACCAGCGTCGAGAGCAGGCACACCGCACCCATCAGCAGGTAGGCCGCCGGGAAATCGCTGGCCTGCAGTAGCGGATGGCCGTGCAGCGTGGTGGACCACTGCAAGACCTGCGCGGCCAACGCGATGCCGGCAGTCAGCGCCAGTTGTTGCGCAGTGCCGGCAAAGCTGGTTGCCTGGCTCATGCGTTGTTCATCGATGTCTGAATAGCCCATCGTGTTCACACAGGTGTACATGATCGAGCGCGATAAGCCGACCGCCGTAAACAAGGTCATCAGCACAGCGCGCGGTGTGTCGGCGGTCAGCAGCGCACCCACGCCCAGCAAGCCGGCGCTGATGACCGCATCAATAACCAGCACTTGCTTGAAGCCAAAGCGGCGCACCAGGGCCGCAGCGCGGGTGCGCATGGCCATGGCACCCACAGCGCCCATGAAAGTCATCGCGCCGGATGCCGCGGCGCTATAACCAAAACCGGTCTGCAACATCAGCGGCAGCAGAAAGGTCGTGGCACCGGCTGAGATGCGAAACAGACTGCCGCCCAGCACGGCCGCACGGAAGGTTGCGACCTGCAGCAGCGACAGCTGCAATATGGGGTGGGGCGCGCGCAAGGCGTGAAACACATAGAGCGTAAGGCACGCGACACCCACAGCGGCCAGCGCCGCATCGACACGCGGATCGATCAGTCCCTTGCCCATCAGCTCTAGTGCAAACAGCAAAGAGGCCACCCCTATGCCCAGCAGGGTCCAGCCACGCAAATCGAGAGGCCTTGCGGTAAAGCCTTGGTCATGAGGTATGTGGCGGCTGGCAAAGAGCAGCCCTGCCACGCCTATTGGAATATTGATGAAGAAGATCCAACGCCAGGACGTATAGGTCGCAATGACGCCGCCGATCAGCGGCGCGATCACCGGTGCAACCAAGGCAGGCAGCGTGATCCAGGCCATCGCTGCGACCATGTCTTGCTTGGGCAGGCGGCGCAGCACCACGAGCCGTCCAACAGGCACCATCATTGCGCCACCGATACCTTGCAGCGCGCGGGCCAGAATCAACTGCCAGCCTGTTTGCGCCAGTCCACAGAAGATTGAACCGCAGAGAAAGACCACGATGGCTGCACGAAAGACACGCCTTGCACCCAGCCTGTCTGCCAGCCAGCCACTCAATGGTATGAACAGCGCAAGACCCAGCAGATAAGCCGTCAGGGCCAGACTCAGATGCAAAGGGTTGGCCTGCAACGAGACCGCCACGGCGGGCAGCGCTGTAGCCAGTATCGTAGAGTCCAGGTTCTCCATGAAGAACGCGCCTGCCACGATCAGCAGGATGCGCCGTTGTGCGCGGCGCTCGGCACCATCAGGCATGGAGGAGCACGAGGGTGGCCAAGGCGGCGGCGGCCAGACGCCACCAAGCGAACACAGCAAGTCCATGTCTATTCAGCCAGCCAACCATCCACTTCACGGATGCGAAGGCCGAGACCGCGGCCGCAGCAAAGCCAGCCAGTACAGCTACCCAGCCATAAGCTTCGATCATCCCGGGGCCCATCTTCAGACTCTTATAGGCAGTCGCTGCGGTTAGCGTCAGCAGGCCCAGCAGGAAGGAGAACTCGACTGCAGCACTCATCGATAAGCCTATGGCCAGTCCACCCAGTATGGTGACCAGACTACGGCTGGTGCCCGGCCACATGGCAACGCATTGCAACAGACCGATGAGCACAGCCTGCCGCCACAGCAACTGTTCGAGCGGACGACCGTCGCGGCGTTGTTTGATCCAACCCGACAGCGCCAGGATGACCACCGCACCGGCGACCCACGCGACGATGATGGGCTTGACGCCGAACAGCACCGCTTCGATGTGCTTATCCAACAACACACCGATGATTGCTGCCGGCAGGAAGGCGGCGAG
>Ga0114967_10004229_pt1 | contig 11606 bp, 9 predicted proteins | sample M_130628_MF_Meta_FD_92639 | JGI IMG/M metagenome (GOLD analysis project Ga0114967, IMG submission 92639) | Freshwater microbial communities from Lake Montjoie, Canada to study carbon cycling - M_130628_MF_MetaG | ecosystem: Environmental > Aquatic > Freshwater > Lake | place: Lake Montjoie... | reverse complement strand
CGGGGGTCGATGACAAGGCCGGCGAACCATGGGCCTTCGAGATCGCCTGCATCCTTGGGTTCGAGTTCGCCGTCGCCGACAAGCATGGCAACCCCAAGTGGTTCGCCGTCGTCATCGAGGGCGAACCAGGCGAGGTTGAGCGAGGCCAGATCGGATCCATCCCAGCAGTTGTGGAGGAGGCCTTGGCGGTACTGCTCGAGCGATGAGCCCGGGTAGAGGTGGCCCCATTCGGCGTATTGCAGGGCCGCAAATTGGTCAGCGGCACCGGGAAATGACGCAGTAGTTACGTAGTTCATCGCTCCGATTTCGGGCAGTCGGTCTGGGATAGTTTACGGATTCCCCCTTATGGCTCGTCTGCGCATTCTCCTCATCGCCTCAGAGGCGCCGCCGCGAGTTTCCGGCGTAGCGAAAGCTATTGGAGAGATCGCGGACGGCCTGCGAGCACGCGGCCACGAGGTCGTGGTGTTCTCATCGGCAGATGCTCCAGGACTCCGCTGGGATCGAATTCGGTTCTCGGTGGCAATGACTCGGGTTGGTGCCGTTCTGGACAATGACGGTCCGTTCGACATCATCAATATCCACGGGCCCTCTCCTTCAATTAGCGATCTCGCTCTACTCCGATTCACGAAGTGGAATCGTGGTGCCAAGGTTGTTTACACCCATCATTTCTCGTTGCACTTCGGGAAATGGTTCGCAGATCTTGCTGGCCGGATCTACGAGTTGTTCTTCAGACATGTCGCAAAGGGTTGCGACGAAATCGTCACTACGACGAAGGAATACGCAGTCCCGTTCGAACGCGCAGAAATGAAAGTCTCGGTAATCCCGTGGGGATTCGATCAAGATCGTTTTTCACCTGGGGAACGCGAGTACTCCGGCGATGACGCGCTTCGAGTTTTGGCGGTCGGACAGTTCCGCCGTTATAAGGGAATGGCAGTGGCCGTTCGGGCGGTCGTGGGTCAACCCGAACTTGAGTTGACGTTGGTGGGGCAAGGTCCCGTGCTTTCGAGTGTTCTGCAGCAGATTCCAAGCACGTCGACGAATGTGCGTCACTCCGGTCGGGTCTCTGATGGGGATCTTGGTCAGGTGATGCGTGAGCAGGATGTGATCCTGCTGCCTTCGCGTACTCGAGCAGAGGCATTCGGCATCGTTCTGCTCGAAGGTATGGCAAGTGGATGCGTACCTGTGGCGTCAAGCCTTCCCGGCGTTCGCGAGGTTGTCGGATCAGTCGGTCTCACCACCAAGCCCGGTGACGAAGAGTCCGTGCGTAAAGCACTGCTCTCTCTTGCCCGTGACCCCGAGGAAGTAGCCCGGCTTCGCAAAGCAGCCCTTGCATGGGCTGAGACGTTTACGTGGGAGCGAACCGTTGATGCCTACGAAACGTTGTTTCAACGGTTGCATCAATGAACCAAAAAACGATGGCGGCTCGGCTCAAGATTGCCGCTGGCCCCCTGCTCATTGTCGGACTTTCAGTCATCGCAATGGTCGCATTCCACCGAGGAATCGTCCTTCGTGACGCGCGCTTTGAACACATCGCCGCACCGTGGCAGTTCCTGACACGACATCTTCAGATTTGGGATGACACGCGCGGGCCAGGTGTGCCGCTGCAATATTTCTCGCCAGTAATGGGATCGATCCAATCGTTCTTTGCGTGGATTGGTTTTCCTGTGTGGCTCATCGGCCGGCTCACACTGTCGATCTACCTTTCAGTCGCTGGTATCGGCGCGTGGTACCTGTGGCGGCGTATCTGGCCAGAGCGTTCTGGATGGGCTCTGCTTGCTGGGCTTCTTTACGCCTTTAACCCGTATTCAGTTCAAGCGATCATGCCTTCGGGTCTCTTTCTTCCAGTGGCGTTGCTGCCTTGGCTCGTCGCGTTCACCTACGACGGGGTGCGCAGCGCAACCAACGGAGATTTGCGTCGGACTCTGAAGTTCGCGGCGGCAAGTGCTCTTGCGGTGTTTTCGGTTGGGATGCTCAACACGGCCTCGTTGCTTTTTGTCCTCGTGCCAGTTGCGTTGTTTGGTGTTTTCCTGATTTTCGAAGGTTCCGCGACATGGCGCGGGCTGTTGAAATTCGGAGTGCCATCAACGATTCTGACTGCTCTTGTCAGTGCCCCAATGCTCATGGTGCTCGCCCTCTCAAGCCCGGCCGTGAGTCGAAACCTCGGAACGACGGAGTTACCCGAAACCGTTGCGAAAACTTCGTCCTCATTCGAATCCTGGCGAGGGTTGGGGAAATGGTTGACCTACTTCGGTTGGGGGCAAGGGGCGGAGACGCCAAGCGCCTCGACGTACTTGACGAATCCGGTCGTCATCGTGGCAACCTTCGTTGCGCTTGCGCTTGCCATCATTGCTCTCGGGTGGCACCGAACGCCTCTGCGCCGAACTTGGGGGTTTCTCCTCGCCGGTTCCGTGCTCGTCATGATCGGCGCGCACAGTCCGGGACAGTCACCAATTGGCGATGCGTTCCGTTGGGTTTTTAGTTCAGTAGCTGGTGCCGCTGCGTTTCGCACAACGTACAAGGGCGGTCCGATCGCAGTTCTGGCGGTTGCGATTCTTGCGACATGCGGAACGATGGCTTCACTGGCTTGGATTTCGAACAACGTTACGAATCGTAAGTCTCACCGTCTGTTGACGGTCGCGGCACTCGTTTTTGTCTTTGGGTCGTTCGTAGTGAGCAGCTCTCCGTTCCTACAGGGAACTCGCGTCGGGGATCAACTCTCCGTTGCCGAAATTCCGAGCTATTGGAAAGACGCGTTTACGTGGTTTGACTCTGTGCCGGAGACTGATCGCGTTCTTGCATTGCCTGCGTCGTCGCAAACGAACTACCAGTGGGCGTCGGTGAACGACACGTTGTTCGACGCCTACATGCATCCGATGGTCCTCACCGCATCGACGATTCCCTCGACCACAGGCGAATTGGCAGATGCGACGGTGGCATTCGATCGGCTGATTACTGATTACCAAATTGACCCAGCCGCCGTAACCCCAATCTTGAAGTGGCTAGGCGTGCGCTGGGTACTTGTTCAAAATGATCTTGATGTGTTTGCGACGGGGATCCCGATTGATCCGCTTGCAGAACTTCGCACTGCTCCCGGGCTTTCGCTCGCCGCACAGTTCGGGCGCGATAGAAACGGCTATTCAATGGTCGATGTGTACCGCGTCGAGAATCCGACGCCTGACGCCTCGTACTCAAACGGACCGCCCTCCATCGTGAGCGGTGGACCAGACTCTCTTTACCCACTTGCTGCAAATGGTTTGCTCGATGAGCGACCAACGACGTTTCTTCCTGACCTCAGCCAGGAGCAGGCTGCGGGCTTGATCGATCAAGGTGCACCTGTTGTGGTGACGGATGGTTCGCGTCGTGTGGCGTCGGCAGTGGCAGGTGGGTCTCGAGTCGCAACCTCGCCACTCATGACCGTTGATGAGAAATCCATTCGACCGGTTTTGGTGTTGGACCCAAAGGACACATCAACGCAAACCGTTGCTGAGTTTGGAGACGCAACGAGCATTTCCGCGAATCGTGCGGGTTACGGCGTCACGTCCTGGAGCATCGACACAACCGCAGCAGAGGCATTCGATGGCGATCCTGCAACGTCGTGGTGGGTGGGGAACGTCTTTAATCACGCTGAAGGCAGCTTCGTTTCCGTCGATTTGAAAAAAACAACGTTCGTGGATCGTGTCGTTGTTACTCAAGCCGATTTCGATGTCGCCCAGATCATTGGCGCAGAGGTAGAGGTGACCGGTGTCGATGGAAGAACCTCAATAACTCCGCTTGTCTTTGACGGCCTTATTGGCCGTGCCTCGCTGGGTGTGGAAGCGAAGTCACTCAAGGTTCGCATCACTGAAATCAATGGCGTAGAGGGAAAGTATGGATTCCAAGAGATCGAGGTATTTGGACAAGACGGTCCTCTTGATCTCACGCAATGGATTCGCGTTCCAACTGATGTAGAGCGCCTAGGTACGTCGGTTACTCCGACGTTCGCGTTTGCTCATTCCGAGTCTGAAGCGCAGAGTATGTACCTCCGCCGTGAATTTGGTGTACCGGTTTCATCTGGCTATCGCTTCACTGCAAGCCTCGCGGTTCCGAAAGCAATTGATGAGGCCACGCTCGACCGTTCCTGTCGCGACTGGTTCACAATCGATGGCGTCGGAAGCGCTGCGCGAATTACCTCCTTTGATTCCCAGACCAGAATCGCCACGCTTGAGGGGTGCACAGAGCTACGCCTAAACGCGGGAACGCATCGAGTCGTTGCGGTCGGATCTTCGACAGCGAGTATTTCAGCCTTTGGCTTCGCTCCTTTGACTGGTGTGAAGCCGATCGTTGTCACCCCAGTTGACGCACAACGAGTTTCCGCTTCAAAACACCAGGTCTCGATTCCCGCCGATGCAGGATGGTTGTCGATGCTGTTACCCGCACATCCGGGTTGGTCGATGAACGCACAGGGCCGGACCGCTGACTTCCTTTTAATGAACGGTGAGATGGGTTGGTCGGTTGCCCAAGGCGACGCGGTTACCGCCACGATTACGTTCCGTCCTCAAAGGATGTATCTCATTGCAATTGCAGTTGCTGCGATGGCGGTCTTTGCGTGCATCGTGCTTCTGTTTTGGAGGCGTCGTGAACCTGCGTGACCTTGTGAAACGAAGCCTTCCTGATCTCGCGATTTTGCTTTCAGGATTTCTCATTGCGAAATGGTGGGGACTTCTCTTCGCCGTCGTTTGCGTAGTCGTTGCTCGATTCGGCACGAAGGCACTTGTGGTGAACGCGCTCTGTGTGCTCGGGGCGATGGTGATCGCTGTGCTCTTTGAGGCAGCACTCAGAACTGGGTTCGTTTTCGTGCAGCGCCGGCCAGTTGCGAATGAATTAGGGCTCCTTCTGGTGGTCGCAGTGATCGCGATCGTCGTTCCTCGCCCTCACTCCGGGCAGTAGGTTCGACCTATGAAGGTCTTGTACATCGGCGGCACGGGTCGAACGGGGAGCACGCTCCTTGATCGCATTCTCGGAAGTGCTCCCGGCTGGTTCTCCGGAGGAGAATTGGCGTTCCTTTGGCGCCACGGTCTTGTTGGGGGAGGCCTTTGCGCATGTGGATCAGAACTTCGCTCCTGCGAAGTTTGGGCGCCAGTTCTTTCAGCCGTTGAGCAAGACACATCGATTGATGCACAACGAATGGTTGATCTTCGTCGTCGGTTTTGGTCGATTCACCTGCCGCTCATGGCTATTCCCGGAGAAACGAATCGACGCCTCAACTCACTTGAAGAGTTTCCATCGGTAGTGGAACGGCTCTACAACGCCGTCGGTGAAGTGACCAATTGTCGGGTCTTTGTCGATTCATCGAAAGAGCCGCACTACAGCATGATCCTTCGAGAGCGCACTGACCTCGACATCAGGTTTCTGCATTTGGTCCGCGATCCGCGGGCCGTCGGCCAGAGTTGGTCCCGTCGACGAACCGAAACGGGTCACCGGGATGCGGTTGAAATGGAACGACGTGGTCCGCTCAAGGTCACGGGTTATTTCAATGTTTCGAATCTTGCAGCCGAACGCTTTTGGCGCGACGAACCGGGTCGTTACCTGAGGGTCCGATACGAGGATTTTGTTGCCAATCCACAGAAGTCGTTAGAAATAATTGCCGACTTCATGGAAGAGGATCTGGACCTCACTGGTGTCCTCGACGGAATGATGTTCACCCCTGGGCCAACGCACACTGTCTGGGGTAATCCGAATCGTTTCGATGGCGAATCCCGGCCGATTCGTCGCGATGATGCATGGATCAATGAGCAGGGGAAGTTGACGTCACTGTTCTTGTCGGTCAGTAACGCACCTGTCGCTTCGCGCTATGGCTACCGAATTTTTGGCTCAGAGCCAACGCCGCTCAACGAAAATGGAGTTGCCCCGGTGCATTCGCCGTATGAGTGGGAAACCACATGGGAGATCGTGAAGGGCTGGCAAGGGTGGATGCGCGAGTCTCAAGGTAAGGCGTTGTGGAATGCCGCCGAACGCGTAAAGACCGGCGGTCAGATCGTCGAGATCGGCAGCTTCCAAGGAAAGTCGGCTGCGGTTTTGGCGCGCTCCGCCGGCTCGTCGGTCATCGTTGTCGCAATCGATCCACATGCTGGAAACGATCGAGGTCCCGGCGAGTGGGACGGTGTCGCCGAAGATGGCCAAGCTGACCATGACGCATTCATCGCCAACCTGACCGAAGCTGGAGTTGTTGAGCGAGTCACACACGCTCGCGAATTCAGCAATCTTGCGTCAGATTTGGTTGAAGGTCCGATTGACTTTCTCTATATAGATGGAGCGCATGGATATGCACCAGCATCCGACGACATCACCCGCTGGGGTGGTCGAGTCGTTGTTGGCGGAGAGATGTTCATTCACGACGTCTACAACTCTCTGTTCGTAACGCTTGCGGTCCTGCGCCATCTTTCGCTGTCACGGCGTTGGCGGTACGTGGGCCGAGCGCGTTCGCTAGCCATGTATGAGCGTGTCGACCTTGGTCCGTTCGGCGTTCTGCGGAATTTCGCACTTCATGCCGCGTCGCTTCCGTGGTTCGTGCGGAATGCGTTCGTGAGGATCCTGCGAACGGTTGGTCTCGAGAAGCTTGCACGTCCGCTTGGGCATGTTCCCGGCGAGGGGATGTACTAGCGATGACTTCGCCAACGAGGACAGCACCGTCAGCAGTCGAAATCCTTCGCCTCTTCGCAAAGGATCGTGGACGAAGCGTGGAGTTTGGTGATGCGCTAGCTCAACGAGCCGTTGCTCAGTTGCCAAGTTCTGTAGATGGACTGCGCGTTCTCGACTTGGGCTGCGGTCCCGGTGCCTATTCGGCGGAACTTGAGCGGGCGGGAGCAAAAGTCGTTTCGGTAGAAATTGATCTCGATGAATTGCTGCGATCGAAAGCGCAGCTGCTTCGTCCTTTGGTATCCGACGGAACCAGCCTCGCTTTTTCCGACTGCTCGTTCGACGCAGTCGTGTGTTCAAACGTGCTTGAGCACACCCCAGATCCCGAAGGTGTTCTCGCAGAGATTCAGCGCGTGCTCGTTCCCGGTGGCTGGTCCTATGTGAGTTGGACAAATTGGTATTCACCTTGGGGCGGACATGCAGTTGCGCCCCTGCACTATCTCGGACCCGAACGAAGCATTCGCGTTTGGCGCCGACTCTTCGGTGAGCCGAAGGGACGCAATCTCCCGCTCGTCACCGTTTTCCCGACGTCGATCGGAGGCATGCTTCGTTGGGCGCGCCATCGTCCGGGCATTCAACTCGTCAACACATATCCGCGTTACTGGCCGTGGGCTCGCATCATTATGAAAGTTCCAGGATTGCGCGAAGTCGCGTCGTGGAACTGTGTTCTTGAATTGCGAAAGAACTAGTCAGTCTTCGCCGAGCCAGATTGCTGAGCGATCAAGCAGCCATGTGCTGACGTTGTGGCAAGTGTCGAGAACATCACACATTTGTTCTTGTCCGAGATAGATGCGATCGAGTCCAACTTCAATGCGCGAAATGATCGTGAGGCTTCGTTCTGCGGCATCGGTGACCGACGCAAACGAATCGATTGCCGAAACCTCAAGCGGAAGTTCAACGCCGCCAAGTCCCGCTAATTCAGTTGCGAGCACAAGTAGGTCGGGCGGGTAACGAAGCGGAGGAAGCGTCCAGGTGAAGGCCAGCGGGAAGGAGAAGCCTTCGATCGGGTCATCGCCTTCAGGAATTTCGAGCATCTTGTCTTCGAACCCGATCATGACTCGCGGGTCGACTTCGAGCGACAAATGGAGATCCAGCGGGCCGCCGCACGCGTCTTCCGGGTGGAGGTCAATCTCCCAGGCCTGACGCATGGAATAGGTCTCGATGAAGTGCCGCTCATCGTGCACATGGAAGGCGTGATCGACACCGTGGTCTTTGAGATCAGCGATGAAGCCGGGAACGTCGATGATGGCCACGAAGGTCAGGCTACCGTCGACCCCATGGACGACAGAATCCTGCTCGAAGTCCTCGATGAAACAGCAAGCGCAATTCGTGTCGCGCTCGGCAATCTCGACGATTGGGGGCTTGCCGGAACTCGTGATGGGCAGTACCACAGCGATCTTGCCGCGGACGCCGCCGCCCTTGAGGTGCTCGAACGGGCGGGCGTTGGGGTGCTGTCAGAAGAATCCGGTCGTCATCGACCCGACGCCGAGATCACCGTCGTGCTTGATCCGCTTGATGGTTCCACCAACGCCAGTCGTGGCATCCCGTGGTACGCGACCAGCCTTTGTGCGGTCGATGCCGATGGAGCGCGCGCGTCACTGGTGATCAACCTTGCAACTGGCGATCGTTTCGAAGCGGTGCGCGGTGGGGGAGCAACGCGCAACGGAAACGCGATCACCACTTCGGGGGCAACGAAGATGCGTGAATCGCTCGTTGCGCTTTCTGGTTTCCCCGATCGTTGGCTGGGTTGGTATCAGTTCCGTTCGCTTGGTGCGTGCGCACTCGACCTCTGTGCGGTCGCGTGTGGTGTTGTCGATGGCTACATCGATTGCTCGTGGAACGCACATGGTTCGTGGGACTACCTCGGCGGACTATTGGTGTGTCAGGAAGCCGGTGCCGTCATTGTCGATGCCGATGATCGCGACCTTGTCGTACTTGAACACGCCGACCGTCGTACCCCTATTGCCGCGGCCACGCCGGAACTTCTTGTGGAACTCGTCGATGCGCGTCGGAGCATCAAGCGCCCATAGGCTTTGCAAATGGATCGATCAATCGGAGCACGCACCTATCGCCTGGCGTTGCGCGTTTTTCGATTGTTCCCACGTTCGGTCCGACGCATCACGGTCCGAACCGTTTCGCCTTCGTACACGGTCGGTGCGATCTGTGTGATTGAACGACCGGACGGAGCAATTCTTCTTGTGCGTCAGGCCTATCGAAAGAAGTGGGGCATTCCTGGTGGCTTATTGAAGCGGGGCGAAGCCCCGGAAGTTGGAGCGCGTCGCGAAGTATTCGAAGAAGTGGGTATTGCCGTTGAACTTGTCGGTCCGCCTGCAGTGGTTGTTGATGCCGACCCTCAACGCGTCGATGTCGTCTACCGAGCCCGACCAGTAGCGCTCTCCGAAATCAGCGAAGTGCGCCCCACATCACCAGAGATTGTTGAAGTGAAATGGTTCGCCCCCGATGCGTTGCCAGAGCTTCAATTCGAAACGGCTGAAGCGATGGTGGCATTGGCAAGGGTGAACGCCACGCACACGATCGACCCGGCCGCCGCGGAAAAACACCTCGACTAACGACGACTACGCTGGGCCCCATCGGGCGTTTGGCTCAGTTGGTTAGAGCATCTCCCTTACAAGGAGAGGGTCGGGGGTTCGAGTCCCTCAACGCCCACGAAGTTGTGCAATCTCATTTCGCTCGCGTGGTGATTCAATCGCGATGGAGAGAGTGCTGAACGGCTAGTCCTCCCAGCCGAGGTCTTTGGCGAAGACAGGCATGTGCTTCAAGATGGCGTCGAGGAGAACCGCCGTGTCGTCGAGCGAATTCATCGGAAACATGTTTGGTTGTCCCGGCAAAAAATCGACTTGTGAGTGAACGAACGAAACGCCCAGATTTAGAAATGCCTGCTTCCCCCGTTCGCTGAGGTCCTCTGAAATCCCGAGGCGTTCATACGAACGATTTCGGAGCAGATCAGAAAACTCAGTATCTGCTGCCAACTTTTCGGTGGGTATTCCGTTGTGCAGAAGCCAGGTGTAGAACTCCAAATAGAGCAGGGTGCTTGGCAACGGAGCATATTGAGTGACGGGATCGTCTCGAATGAGATGAGTCTCAAGGGCTCGGAGCGCTGCGACGTAGAGCCCTTCAAGGGTCTCAAAATTCCTGAAGATCGTTTTCGTGTCGAACCCGGCGTGCTCGGATATTCGCCGAGTGGTGATCTCGTGTGACGGGATCGTTTGAAAGAGCTCGATCACTGAGTCGATCAAGGCGGCCTTGGCATCTTCCGAGGAGACCCTCAGCTTCTTTTCCTGCTCTGGCTCTGTCATTTCGCCCCCCGACGCTAACAGGAAGGAATCTTCCTGCCCGATGCCACCTTAGATGGCATTGCCGCTAGAGTCGTCACCTTAAGTGGCAAATGGGTGTCGGCCCAATTGCCGATATCTCGAACTCTTCTGAACTTCCCCCGATTAGCGGAGCTTCCCTCGTGACTCACCTTTCCCCCTCAACCTCTCGATACTCGCGGCGACAGCGGCTCAGTCGACTCCTCGTCGCGCTGTCTGTGTTGCTGGCCTCGAGTGGGGTGTTGGCATTCAGCAATCAGGCAGGTGCGGTTTCGGCAGGGTCGCCGCAAACCGTTGTTGCATTCATGAACTCGGATGGGCAGACGACGAATTCAGTAAACCTGCAACAGCAGAGTCCGAACTATCTCTTGGTTCGAGTTGCAAACTCGGGTACCGGTGCAAGCAAGGCGAAGTCTTCGCCCACTCTTAATCTCTCTGTTCCGGCGGGTACGTCGATCGAGAGTGTTCAGTCGATCAACGCGGGTTCGGAAAGTACGGTCACGGGAACTTGGAACTGTGCCTCGTTGTCGTCGACGTCGAAGCAATGTTCGTTCGTAAATTCGTTGTCGCAGCCACAAGAGATTGCTGCTGGTACTCAGACAATCGCTGCAGTGAGTTTGCAAACAAGCGATGCGCGACAGAGCAATGGCAAAACCATTGAAGCAACAGCGCAGCTTCCGGGTGCTTCTGCTGTTTCTACGCAAGCAGCGGTCACGGTGGCTCCACCGGCGGTAGGTCTTGCCGTGAGTGTCACGGGCCCAAGTCAGGTCCATAACGGGCAATCGACTCAGATTGCCTATCAAGTAACAAACCAGGGCACAGTCGATGCCACAGCGTTTACTGCCGGTCGGTCGATTTCCCCAGCGGTAGCGCTCACGCCAGCGCAAGCGCTGCAGATGTCCTGGTTCAGCGGCGCAACTCTGACGCCGGCGGTCTCACTCGCGAATCTGTTGCCCGCGCGAAGGTTCTCGTCTTGGTCGTCGAATTCCGCGGGTTGGATCTGTTCCGGATCTCAGTTACAAGCCCCGTCATGTTCGTTGACAGCTTCGAGACTTGCGGCAGGAGAAACGGCGCCGCCACTCATCATTCGATTCACGCTCGCGCAGGGTCAGGCGGGAACCACCCCGGCTGACATGGCGGGTTCGGTCGTTCCATGGACCATCGCCATCGCTCAAGGCATCGATGGGGTAGTAGCGAGAACGACCCAGAGTCAGCAATTGCTTGTAGTTCCGCGTCCTGCTGGAAAGCTGAGCGTTCATCTCAGCGCGGTGACCTCCTCAATGGTCACTTCCGGTCAATCAGTCAACTTCGCGGTGCATCATTCCGCGATTGATGGTTTCGCAAAGGGAATCGTGGACACGCTTACGATTCCGAGTGGACTGACGACTTCGGCGGTGAACGCCGGTGGGTGGACCTGCCCAGCGGGTTCCGGAACGGTGAAGTGCACTTTCTCCGGCGTAGTTCAACCGGGTGGCACGCCTTCGTATGTCGTCACCATCAACGCCGAGGAGTCAGCGCCCTCGGGTGCGAATCTCATCACCGTGAATTCCTCGGGTAACGCCGGGGAAGCAACCGCGACAGATATGCAGCCGCTTTTCG
>Ga0114967_10004225_pt1 | contig 11619 bp, 11 predicted proteins | sample M_130628_MF_Meta_FD_92639 | JGI IMG/M metagenome (GOLD analysis project Ga0114967, IMG submission 92639) | Freshwater microbial communities from Lake Montjoie, Canada to study carbon cycling - M_130628_MF_MetaG | ecosystem: Environmental > Aquatic > Freshwater > Lake | place: Lake Montjoie... | reverse complement strand
TCCAGTTGATACCTATCCAGTTAATGTTCAACAGTGGGTGCGCGATGCTCGCTTGTTGATCGAGGAAGCTCGTATTCAACATGCACCCGTTCGCGAGGTGCCCATTCCTGATTCGCTGAGTGCGTCGGCGATTGTTCGGCTCACCCACGATCGCCAAGGCTTTGCGCGCGACCTGTTGCGCCCGATGCCACGACCACCTGCTCGCGCAGCATCGCGCGGTACGGACTTCCACGCGTGGGTTGAAGCTCGATTTGGTCAGCGGGCCTTGATCAATCGCGACGAATTGCTCGGTGCTAGCGACGACGACTTCGTGGTGGCCGATGACAAGCTGAAGGAACTGCAGGATTCCTTTGAAGCTGGTCCCTATGCGGACCGCCAGCCGTACGCGATCGAAGCACCCATCCAAATCGTCTTGGGCGGTCGCGTGATTGTTGGACGCATCGATGCGGTCTACCAAGATGACGACGGCACCTTTGATCTCATTGACTGGAAGACGGGTACGAAACCAGCTGACCGGGAACAACTCGCGGTGTATCGGATTGCCTGGGCGAAAATGCACGGCATTGACCCCGATCGGGTCAAGGTGGGTTTCTACTACGTTCTTGATCAGCGCTTGGATCGTCCCGATGTCAGCGACCTGACCGCCGAATCAATCGAGCAACTGTTGACGGACTAGTTCGAGGCGTCAAACCCTTCCAGGTCGACGGCAACCGCACAGTGATCAGAGATCTCCAGTGCCATGGTGCGGGCATGACTGCGGACCGATGGGGATAAGCCGTCGACCAGTACATGGTCGAATTGGATTCGTGGTGAAAACGATGGATAGGTGCCGCCGCGCGCCAAGGAATCAAACTTGGTGATGCGCGCTGGCCAACGTCCGGGCAAATTGAAGTCGCCGATGAGGAAAAAAGGTCGGGGCAAGTGCGCGGTGCGGCGAGCGAAGTCGCGTAGTTGGCGAACATTGATGCCAGGAACAAAAGATAGGTGGGCGGTTGCGACCGTAAAGGGTCCAGCCGGCCCGGTGAGCACCGCGACAATGCCCACGCGAGGTTCATCAGGGACCGAAATGATGGTGGGCCGGCGATCGGGCGTGGGCACAATCAAGGGAAGCCGAGCGCGCGGGGCACTAAAGCGCTCCACGTGCCATTGCTCAACCGGCAATCGCGACACCAGCCCCACTCCGTACATCGGTCCCACATCGAGCCCGGCAGCAAAGTCGGCATCGTCTTGTGATGTGGCCGCTCGCCAACCATCAGTGTCGCCCGGTGTGCCCATGACGGCAGGGGCAAACAAGTGATGTGGTGCCCCAAGTTGCTCCGCCGCAATCGCTGTTTGATCGTGCATTCCACTGCGGGGTTGGTAGCAATCGACTTCTTGCAGTCCGACAATGTCGGCATTGAGCTGATCCATAGCCTTGCGTAAGCCGCTGTCATCAAGATTGATCGGAGGGCCAGTGAAGTTGCCCTCCTCATCGCGTTGGGGTTGGGGCATGCCACCGATCACGGGTAAACCGTGCAGGAGATTGAAGGTGGCGATTCGAAGCACCCGCCCACCGTACTAGTTGGCTCGTCATGCGGAATATTTTCCGCGCCCCTAGGGTTATGGAGTCATGAGCGAAGGAGAGAGCATGAGTACAACGTTGACGATGTATTCGACGACTTGGTGTGGTTATTGCCAGCGACTCAAGCAACAGCTGGATCGCGAGGGCATTGGATACACCGAAGTCGACATTGAGCAAGATCCTGCGGCGGCCGCCTACGTGGAACAGGTCAACGGCGGAAACCAGACCGTTCCCACAGTGGTATTCCCGGACGGCACGGCAGCGACCAATCCCAGCCTCAAAGATGTCAAGAAACACCTAGGCCTGTAGCGGGCGTCACCCCCAACTGCGAAGATGCGGGGGTGCCTACGCCCGATGAAGTCCTGCAAGGACTCGATCCCGAACAGCGGGAAGTCGCCTTAGCACCCTTTGGCCCAGTCGTTGTTCGAGCGGGAGCTGGAACAGGTAAGACACGTGCCATCACCCATCGCATCGCCTATGGCGTGCATGCGGGAGTGATTGATCCCAGCCAGGTTCTCGCTGTTACTTTCACCACTCGAGCTGCTGGTGAGTTGGCCCAACGCTTGCGCGGTTTGGGTGTTGGCGGAGTCCAGGCCCGAACATTTCACTCGGCGGCCCTGCGTCAACTGACCTACTTTTGGCCGCGAGCTATCGGTGGGCAGATGCCTGAGGTGATGGGGTCTAAGGCGCAAGTCATGGCGATGGCTGCCAGCCGAGTAGGCCTTGCCACCAGTCCGGCATTGATCCGTGACCTCGCCAGTGAACTCGAATGGGCGAAGGTCTCATCCATCGTTCCTGGCGATTACCTCGAGCGCGCCCAACGCCGAGAGCCGCCGGTGACGCCGGAGCATTTTGTTCGACTCTATCAGGCCTACGAAGAGGTCAAGCGCGAACGCGGAAAACTCGATTTCGAGGACATTCTCTTGCTAACCGTGGCCTTGCTCGAAGAGCAAAGCGCTGTCGTCGAAGAGATTCGGGCGCGTTACCGCCATTTCGTCGTCGATGAGTTCCAAGACGTTAACCAATTACAAGACCGCTTGCTCAAAGGCTGGTTAGGCGATGGTGATTCCGTCACGGTGGTGGGTGATTCGGCGCAGACTATTTACTCCTTCACCGGGGCTGAGTCAAAGTACCTAGAATCGTTCGCACAGCGCTTCCCGAACGCGCTTCAGATTTCGCTGATCCGCAACTACCGATCGACGCCACAAATCATTGCAACGGCAAATGCCGTCCTGCGCGCTGCAGCGCCCACGGGCACTCCTGCGCTCACCCTTCAAGCGCAACGCGACGGTGGCAAGGCGCCAGAGCTTGTGGTCTGCGCTGATGAACTGGAAGAAGCCACGACCGTTGTTCAACGCATTGCCGCGCAAAAAGCCGCTGGTGTTCCACTAAGCGAAATCGCCATCTTGTATCGCATCAACGCGCAGTCGGAGAACTACGAACAAGCCTTGGCCGAAGCGGGAATCGCCTACGTGCTCAAGGGCGGCGAGCGCTTTTTTGACCGCCCAGAAGTACGCCAGGCCATGACCTTGATTCGAGGAGCGGCTAGGGCCATTCCTGGCGGCCTGCTCAACCAGGACATGGCGGACGGGGCTGCGTTAGAGCCAGCGGGATCGGTTGCTGGATTGGGGCAGGCGGTGCGCGCGGTTTTGCTGAGTATGGGTTGGGACGACAACCCGCCCTCCGGTGCAGGTGCGGTGCGCGAAAAGTGGGAGTCGCTATCTGCTCTGGCTGGATTGGCTGACGAATTCGAAGCATCTACTCCCGCAGCTGGGCTTGCTGAATTTGTTCTAGAGTTGTCTGAGCGCTCAGCAGCCCAACACGCTCCGGCAGTTGATGGCGTCACACTTGCCTCGCTGCATGCCGCGAAGGGATTGGAATGGTCGTGTGTTCACCTCGTCGGTCTAGTCGATGGCACCCTTCCGCTGATCCACGCATCAACGAGTGAACAAATCGCTGAAGAGCGCCGGTTGTTCTACGTCGGGATCACACGAGCACGCGACGAACTCGTGATGTCGTGGTCTAAGTCGCGCAATGGTCGGGGCACGCGCGAACCGTCACGCTTCTTGGCAGCGCTTGGTGCAGCAGTGGTTGGCTCGGCGCCAAAGATCGTGGCCGAGCCTCGCGTGGTGAAGGGTCCAAAATCCGGGGTGAAGTGCCGGGTGTGCACAAAGGTCCTCACCGTTGCGGCCGAACGCAAACTCAAGCGGTGTTTGACCTGTGAGGTTGACTTCGATGAGGCGTTGTTTGATCGCCTGCGTGAGTGGCGATTGGCCGAGGCCAACCGGGTCAGTGTTCCGGCCTTTGTGATCTTCACCGATGCCACGCTGCAGGCCATTGCTGAGGCTGAACCCAGCAATGACGCCGGACTCTTGGCCATTGTCGGGATTGGCCAGAGCAAGCTTCAGCGCTATGGCTCAGCGGTGCGCCTGGTGCTCGATGGTGGCTCTGCGGAGGATGCACTGGCAGCTTCGGAAGCCGCCGCCGCCAACACCCCCTAGCGTTAAATCTCTAGGCAGGGCTCACGCGTAAACGGATCAGCGCGACACGCACCAAGTCGAGCCCGGATTTTTCGTGCGTTATCCTTGGAGTCGTTGACATCCGTCAACACGATTAATTGGTTAGGACATCTCGATGTTGTCTGCTTCTTCTCGCCGATGGGCGAGCACGACGACGTTTGCGGCTTATTTTGCTGCAAGCGCCAAGAAGCATGCGCGCCCGGGACCCCCTGACTAATTGATTTTTGCCATTGTCAGGCCGCGGACCCGTTGGGGACCGCGGCCTTTGTTTTTTGCTCAGGAGCCCGATTCCACACATTCCGTAGCACCAAACCAATTCACAGAAAATGAAAGGCACGTCATGATTACGCTGATCTCGCCGAGTGACCTCTTGCCCGACGACGTGATGATCCCCGCCTGCACAGATGCACCTGAGCAGTTCTTCTCCGAGGATCCACACGAGCTCGAGCAGGCCAAAGTCGTGTGTCGCGTGTGCCCGATGCGTCAAGCTTGTCTGGCCGGAGCTCTAGAGCGCCGTGAGCCATGGGGAGTGTGGGGCGGGGCATTGCTCGACCGTGGGCGAGTGATTGCGTACAAGCGTGCACCGCGCCGGATGGCCGGTTCGGCCGCCTGATTCCAGTAGCTACGAACGCTCTGACTGCGGCCACCCACACCCACAAGCTGGATGTGGCGTGGTCGCAGTCACGGTGAGTTCGCCAGAAGGCAATGTTGTTGTTGCTACTGCGTTGAGCAACTGAGGTGTCACCAGTTGGTCGATGTATGCCAACGCGTTAAGCGCGACGACCGAGGTGGCCAAGGTGCCAAGGACGGCGTCAAAGGCTTGGGGCGGCGAGGGGTTGGTGCGCATTGCTGTCGCGATCCACGCATGTGTTGCATCTCGATCGGAGTGAATGAGCTCGTCACATCGCACGCACGCAGATTGTCCAGGGATGACGAACGGCCCAAGCACAAAACCGCCGCCGCGTGAAACAACGGGCAGATGTGCCCGGTCATGACTCACGAGTTCATCACAGAGGTCTAAGGAGACAAAGGGTGCTTCGCTAGTGATAAGGGTGACATCGGGTGGCTGATGTGGCCGGGACGCACGATGCACGCTGGGGTAGTGCGAACTCAGTAGATCCATTAAGGCTCGATGGGATGGCTGGCCGCAGTGCTGCGGCAGCGGTCCAAGAGGGGCACAGTCCTGTTCGGTTAATGCTCTAGAGGTGGCGGCCGTTATGCGGCCCACACCAGCGGCCGCGAGGAGTTGCCCAAGGGCAAAGGCGAGGCGACCGCTCCCGTGGATTTCGACCCAGGCATTCGATCTCCGATTCATGATGTCGCGACTATCAGCGAGCGGATTGGCTAAGGACCACGCAGCACTGTCGTGGTGAAGGCGTGCGCGGTCCAGTCGATCCCGCTCTTGCGTTGTCATTGAGCTGTGTTGGTGCATGGTGAGTAAACCAGCATTGGCGAGTTGGTTTCTCAACGCTTCAGCTGCTGACTTATCCAGACCGCTGCCTTGAAGTAGCTGGGACCAGGTGTGTGGTGTGGTTAAGAGTGAAACAAAGGAGGACATCGAAGGACTGAGGTCGTGTAACCGATAGGTCGGGCCTGGTGCGATGCCAATTTGCACGCTCGTGCTGCTCAGGGGGAGGACGACGAGGCCGGGTTTGAGTTGGAGATGCATGGGATCACGATGAACGAAGAAGCCCTGTGGAGAAGAACGCTCTCCACAGGGCTTTCGTGGTGCAATGGCGGATTACTCAGAATCAATTCCGAGGGCGCACTAAACACAAAGTCTGACAAACGTGGGGAATGGCTGTTGGGGACAACAGCAGGTCAAACGCTGAAGTCTTAGGCCTTGCCCAAGATTCGGTTCAACTTGGTACCGCACTTGGGGCAAATACCCTGGGCCATACGCCGACCGTTCTTTTCGACGACAACTCCAGTGAACGGCACATCCTTTTCGCGGCACTTCACGCAGTAGGCAGTTCCGGTGTAACTTTCCTCGGCCATTGCTTCCTCCATTGCAGCGTTCAAGGCCCGCGCCTTGGACTGTCTTCAAGGTACGCCTGCGGACGCCTAGATTTGGCCACTCTGGGGAGGTTTTCTCGCGTGTCGCAGGCGATTATGGACATTTTGGGACATGACAAAGCCCTCAGGTCGCGATTTCCGTCATTCGCCTTCCCCTTGCGAATGACGGAGCGTTATCCCGAGGGCTTCGTCTAAGGAGAAGGTAAGGGGCGTGAGTGCCTACCGTCAACGAGTTTTTCCACCTGCTTGTGGACGATGTTGTGGATGCTCTGGGGACAAGTCAAACAAACCTGGGGGCGACCTGTGGGTTGTTGTGTGGATAGCTCAAGGAGTTTCCTGTCTTAGGTCGGTTTTCGTGCCTAGTTTTATCCACTGTGGGTGTGGAGAAAAAATATTTGTCACGCGGATGTCACATTTAGTCCCACGAGTCCCATCGCACCCACTGCCCACGTGGGCTAGTTTCACCACATGTCATCGGAGCAGTCACCCAAGATCGAGATTCGTCGAAGTAAGCGTCGACGTAGAACGGTTTCTGCCTATCGCGATGGCGAAACGGTGGTCATTTTGATGCCAGCATCAACACCGCGTTCTCAAGAACAAGAGATCGTTGATGAAATGGTGCAGCGACTTGATCGCACGGACCCACGACAAAAACCCAGTGACGAAGCTCTGCTTGAACGTGCTCAATTCCTTGCGAGTAAATACTTGCACACCACTCTTGATCCGTTTTCGATTCGCTGGGTCACCAATCAACAATCGCGCTGGGGCTCGTGCACTCCGGCCGATCGCAGTATTCGGATCTCGCACCGGTTGCAGCCGATGCCACAGTTTGTCGTGGATTACGTCGTCCTACACGAACTTGCCCACCTACTGGTCCCTGATCATTCTGCGGACTTTAAAGTCCTGATGGATCGTTACCCACAGGCCGTGCGCGCCCAGGGGTATCTCGAAGGCTGGGCCGCAGCGAAGGGTTAGTTCTCGTTGTCCCCAAACGGTTCGAGGTCATCGAGTTCGGAAAGATCGAGCGGAATGGCGCGAAGGAAGTGGTCGGGGGAGTCAATGTCCTCACCGGTGGGCAACAAGTCGGGGTGAGCCCATAGGGCATCGCGTCCAGCCACTCCTCGTTGCTCTCGGATTCGGGCCCATAGTTGGCTGGCTTCCCGTACGCGGCGTGGTCGTAACTCAAGACCCACCAGTGAGGCGAACGTTTGCTCAGCCGGACCGCCAGTGGCGCGACGGCGCTGCAATGTCTCGCGCAGAGCAATGGCGGAGGTCATGGCGCCGGATGCTTGTGTCACTACATCATCAATCCAGCCATCGATTAACGCGATGAGGGTTTCGAGTCGGGCTTGCGCGTCAAGTTGTTCTTGCGTTTCCGGCGGAGCGAACACGCCGGACGCAAGAGACTCTGACAGTGCTGCTGGGTCGTTGGGGTTTAACGCTTCGATTTGCTCTTGCAAAACTGATAGATCGAGGCTGAGTCCGCGGGCGTAATCATCAATAGCTGCAGTGAATAAAGCCGTAAGCCATGGAGCATGTGCCGTCAGCCGTTGGTGGGCCCGCGCTCGCAGCGTGAGGTAGAGATCAATGTCAGTGGATGTCACCCCTAAGTCCTCGGAAAAGCCGTCAAGATTGGTCAAGACCAGTGCCGCTCGGCTGTCATCGGTTACGCACACTCCGATGTCGGCAGTGGTGAGGACGCTGCCACTGAGTTCGGCCAATCCCTGACCCACCTGCGTGGCGAAAATGATGGATCCCAAGTTGTCCATCAGCTGACCCATGGGGCCGTCCATGACGGCGGCGAATTCGGGCGGAATCATGTCACTTGCCATGAGCGCGCGCGGCCCCATGGCGTCAGTGGCTCGGGAGGCCAAAGGTTGGACAAGCTGAAGCCACTGCTTGGCTGTTTTATCAATCCATTGACGGCGTGACCACACCTCAAGCTCGCCGTGGCTAGGTAGCGAAGTCGCTTGATCAAGCCAAGCATCGGCTAACAAAACAGCATCATCAAAGCGACTGCGATCCGTCGTGGTGGGCACCGGATCCGTCACCCCCACCATTTTTTCGTCCACTGCTCGTTGGACAACATCCCAGGGAACAGTTCCTGCTTCGGCGGACTGCATCATCGCGCCGAGTTGAGAAAGGATGGCTCCTAGACCAAAAGCCTCTGTTGGCATGGGACCTCGCATCGCGGCGAAGAGGGCTTCGAATGGGTTCTCTTCCGGATCGCCTGGCAGGTTGTTGGTCATGTGTCTCTCCCAAATACTTCCGGTCGGGCGTCCCTATGCGACACAATGTTGGTCATGTCGTTGATCTGTTCAACCCCGCGGACCTTAAGAGTATTCCGGTCCGCGACATGACGACAACAGCAAGCACATCGCCCAAAGTAGCCATCGTGTGCGCGGCCCAGGGACTTGCCGCTGTGCTGGCCCATCACTTGCGATCGGTGGATTGGGTCTTTGTTGACCCGACCGGTGCTGACCTGTCGAAGGATTTGGCGGGGATGGACGCTGTTGTGCATGCTTGGATCGATCCTGATCTGTCGGTTCCAGACCCCTTTCGCGGAGACCTTTCCGCAGCCTTGACCGCGAAGTTGCTGTCCACCTGTTCGCAGGTGGGAATCAAGCACGTCATCTTGCTGTCGAGCGCGATGGTTTATGGAGCGAGTCCGACTAACTCCATTCCGCTGAAGGACGATGCGCCACTGCGAGCTAACGGTGAAGTCGGTGTTGTTCAAGATCTGCTTGATGCGGAAGAGCAGTTTCGTCAGTGGTCCGATCAATCTGACTCGCGCGTTTCGATTGTTCGCCCCGCTGTGGTCTTTGGTGATGCCATCGATACTGCCTTCTTGCGTCACTTTGAGGCACCTCGCTTGCTCTTCCTCAAGGGATCGGTGCCGGCCTGGCAGTTTGTGCACATTGACGATCTGGCGACGGCGTTGGAATGTGTAGTGGAGAATTCCATCGCTGGCGTCGTGCCTGTTGGTGCCTCGGGTTGGTTGGTGCAGGAGGAGATCGAAGCCATCAGTGGAATTTCACGCCTCGAGCTCCCCGCAGCCGCGGTCATGAGCACGGCATCTCGCCTGCATCACCATGGCATTACTCCTGCGCCTGCGGAGGAACTGGACTTCATTCGCTACCCCTGGGTCATTGATTCAACGGTGCTCGCCAACCACGGGTGGACGGCTTCGTGGACCAATCAGCAAGTTGTTGAAGCTCTGATGGAACAAGCCCAGGGTCGCATCGCCATTGCCGGTCGCCGCGTCGGGCGATCCGAGGTCACCGCCCTGACGGCCGCGGCTGCTGTGCTGACGGTCGCAGCATTGCTTCGGGCTCGCCGTCGCCGAGGCGTGTAACAAGCGATACCCGGTTGCTGCGTGAGCGCCGTGCCATCCACAGTCCTAGGCTGATGTCACAAGATTTGTCATATTCATCGTTGGGGAGTGTGCAGTGTCGGCATTGGCATGGTGGTTCATACCCATCTTGGCAACGATTGGTGCTGTCGTTTGGTACACGTGGCGTGGTCAAGATCGGCCGGGCGATCCTCGTCACACCGTGGCTCAGCAAAAGAAGTTCAATGACGCCATGCGTAAGGACAACCCCCGTGGCCGGCGGCGCTCTCGTGGGCCAAGTAAGCCGACCGATGGCGGATCACCTTCGTGACTGAATCCATGAGCGAGAGTCAAGAGGCCGACGACGCTGAGGGTGAAGAACGTCAACCATTAGACGCGCGAACTAAGTCGCTGCTCATGTCTGGGTTGGTTTTAGTTCTCCTTGTCGCACTAGCGGCGATCCTGCCGGTTCCTTATGTCATCTTGCGGCCCGGACCCACGTTCAACACGCTTGGCGAGGATGCCGGAAAGCCGGTGATCAACGTCTCGGGCGCTCGTACTTATCCCACTCAGGGTGGGTTGAATCTCACAACGGTCAGCGAGGCCGGCGGGCCTTTTGGCCAAGTGTCGTTGGTCGAAGCATTCCTTGGCTGGCTCGATTCCAGTACTGCTGTCTTGCCTGAACGCCTTTTGTTTCCAGCCAAGGTTGATACTGCACAAGTCGAAGAGCAAAACTCAGCAGACTTTGTCGATTCTCAATCCCAAGCCACAACTGCCGCTTTGCGGTATCTCAATAAGCCTGTGGTCTCTGTCGTCTTGGTCAATGCGGTTGCTTCCAAGGGGGCCAGTGCGGGATCGATTAAGCCTGGCGATGTCATGGCAGCCATTGACGGGACCCCGCTTGGCTCCGCGCAGCAAGCTGCGGACCTGATTTCGTCCAAGAAACCTGAAACTGTCGTGGTGTTTTCTCTCGTGCGCAATGGCAAGCCAGTGATCGCGAAGGTAACGACTCGCAAGTCAACGAAAGATCCAAAGACGTCAGTTGTGGGCATCGTGGTCGCCAATGGTTTCCAAGGCAAGGACATCTCTGTTACTTACGGCTTGGAAAGCGTGGGCGGTCCGAGTGCGGGCCTGATGTTTTCGCTGGGTGTTGTCGACAAACTCACCGTGGGTTCGCTGACTGCAGGCAAGACCATCGCCGGTACGGGGACCATCGACGACAAGGGTCTCGTCGGCCCGATTGGTGGTGTCCAGCAAAAGGTGGTCGGAGCGAAGCGCGATGGAGCGACGTTTTTCTTGACACCGACGCGTAATTGTCTGGACGCCTTCCGAGCTGCGCCCAAGGGTCTGACCTTGATCCGGGTGGAAACCCTCAGCGATGCGGTTGCTCAACTAGAAAATGTTCGTAAGGGCAAACCTACGACTCCGTGTTGAGTTGCTTAAGCTTCGAACGTTGTGGCCAGGGCGGATGTGAGCCCGGGCACTAATTCGGGTCCCTCGGTAAAGGTCTCGGTGCCATCTGATTGACGAACTCGCAGACGACAAAAACGATCGCCTCCTCGCAAGACCCCGATTGACATGCGAACGTCTTGATGGTCGGGGTGCTCGAGTGCCTCATCGGCGAATTCGCGTGAGGTCGGATCCAATCCGTTGGCCACGAGTTCGGCTTCGGCCGTATCGGGCAACACGATGCGCTCCAGGGTGATCACACAACCCTGCACCTCCTCGGGCCAGCCAATGGCGGCCAGGAGCGCATCCAAGGGCTGCTCTTCATCGGTCCAGTCCTGTTCAATCGGGACAAATCCTGCATCGGTTGGGCTAATCCCCAACTCCTCAGCAAGATCCGGCTCGGTGCTGACCAGTTCACTGGCCCAGGCCAAAGCAAACATTCGGGGGGTCTGGTCCCAGCCATCGCGGGCGACAAACTCCTCAACTTGCTGGACGGCATGGGTTAGCGGTGTGCTCATGTCTCCAGTGTGTCGTAGGTTGGTGTCATGTCATTTCCCCCCTCTGGTGAACCCATCATTTCCGACTCCCCACGCGCACCTGGCCGCCGCCGCGGCGGGGTCCTGTTCCCGACGCTGGTGATCGTTGCTGTCCTGGTGATCGCCTTCTCCAGCTTCGCTGGTTTCTACTCGGACATCTTGTGGTTCCGCTCGGTGAATTTCACGTCTGTGTTCACCACGCAGTTG
>Ga0114967_10004222_pt1 | contig 11625 bp, 26 predicted proteins | sample M_130628_MF_Meta_FD_92639 | JGI IMG/M metagenome (GOLD analysis project Ga0114967, IMG submission 92639) | Freshwater microbial communities from Lake Montjoie, Canada to study carbon cycling - M_130628_MF_MetaG | ecosystem: Environmental > Aquatic > Freshwater > Lake | place: Lake Montjoie... | reverse complement strand
ATAACTATGACAATGTTATTGATGTTGCGTCCCTACCTGTCCTAGTGCTGATGACCATAGCTTATGCTTATCGTGCAGTGGTGAAGAACTCATGGGGCAATTTCTTTAGTGAAATAATGTCTTGTTAATTTCAGTATTTGCCTTAAATTAGCGAGCAGATAAGAGGCAATGATACCAGCAAGTGTTTTACTAGAGAACTCGTTAAACCTGTTTTACGTGCGTTGTGATAACGAGGGCAAATTGGAATACACAAACGAGTTATTCTCTAGTTTCGCCTCTCACATCCAACCAGAAAACGTAGACCACTTCATCACGCATACCCAAGATCAGGAAGAAATGACGAAGGCGATGAAGAGAGCTGTTGACTCAAGTCCGTTCCCCTCATCGTTCCAATGCAGACTAAATCAAAAGAACGGGGCAAAGCGATGGAGTACGTGGGAGATTGCATACGGCAAAGGACTATACCACATGATAGGAATACAACTATTCGATGTTGTATCCATCACTGCTCAGGAGTACGAGGAGCAGCAGAGATTACTAGAAAAAATATCCTGGGTTCAGTCGCATAAGGTACGCAAGCCATTGGCTAACATCCTAGCATTATCAGAGCTTATAAGCAAGAATGCTAACGACGAGGATAAGATGATAATAAAGATGCTTTACGATTCATCAAAAGAACTTGATGAAGTTGTCAAAGAAATTGTCGAACTTAGCAGTAAGTCAAGCAAATAAAATGGACAATCGATTCATTACGTGCATCCACCAGCACAATAAGAGACTAGTAGATATGTTGATTGAACGTGTTCTGAATGAATCGATTACAGAAAATACCGCCCTTGAGATAGCCCACGACACGTGGAAAACATCCTCAGGGGTTTTTAGTTTTGAAGACAAGCGACAACTAGAACTAACATGGGCTTTATCACTAAGCAATCAATTAAGTTAATGAATCCACTAGCAAAGCTAGGAGCCGTCATCGTCATCCTTATCATCCTTACATTCTTAAAGCTAGGCTGTGATGTGGAAAAGGCACGTGAGGATCGTGATCGTTGGGAGGATAACTTCAAGGCTCAGTCGGATACACTCCTAGGACTAGTGAAGACCATCAGCCTGGACGACCTGATCGAACTAAGGCCAGACCTAGTGAAGCTAATCAAGGACTCTGTAGATGCCAAGCCTAAGCAGATTGAATCCATTGTAACAACCAAGGTTATATACAAAACCAAACAACTAGCTGCTGTACATGACACCGTTGTTATGTATCAGACGATGCCAATCCTTGCTAGGTACATCCAATTTGATGACGGATGCCTAGCCCTGACCGCCATCATCAACGATTCTACAGACATAGGTGAGTTCACGATCGATCAGTCGATGGATGTGAACGTGGTAACCAAATGGAAACGCAAGAAGCAATCGTTGTGGGGGCTGTTCAGATACGGAAGGAAGGTTTACTCCACTAGTGTTGTTTCAACCTGTCCTAACGTAACATTCAGAGAAACGGATTCCATCAAGATTCTGAAGGACTAGGGTTGTCTATTAGATTAATCCCATTCTGTTTCAATGCCTTCAGCCAGTCATAGCAACGGCTCAGGCAATCAAAGTAATAACTGCTACCTTTTTTAGCGTGATTAAGCGTCCTCATGAACGATTCGTGCGTGAACTGAACATCGGGGCATTTGCCTGAATCGAATGGCATAGAGCCTTCCTCAGGGTACTTGGTGTTCATGTGGGATATGATTCGTTCTTCTAGGGTCATTAGTAATGCATTCCATTAATTGATTTAGGCGAAGGGTGAGATGACGTTGAATCCTTCTTAGCTTTTTTTACTAATTTGAAAACTTTATATGCTTCCTCCTCTGCCCAAGTGATAATATCTTCTTCTTTAGATATATCTTCATTATATATATCAAATGATTGGTGCATTAATTCATGCATGATTAATCCAAAGGCTTCAATGTCATCTCCACATCTGCTTAGATTAATAAAAAGAAATTTAGGGTCACCCTCTTTATAATCTTTCTTAGGTTTAGGTATATAGTTACACCACCCTGCAATGTATGCCTGTTGAGTATTATTCTTGTGCTTCATACAATCCACAAGATTAAGCCCATGCATTTCTACAACATTGTAATATGTAAATATGTCACAAGGATTATAACTCATTAGTAGGGTATACGTTTTGAATTTATATTTTTTCATGCTTTCCATGTTTTTATTTTTAGTTATTTACGATTGCTACTACCTGCTCAGGCATCATCACGTAAAACTTGTACGTACATTTCTGACACTCCCATTTATTCTCAATCATCATGACCCTCTTCTCAATCTTACGTTGGTAAGATAGATATTTTCTGCTAGTGGACTTACATTTAGGGCAGTTCATAGGGAAGATATATTAGTTCGTACCTCAGCCTCTAGATGATGTCTCTCGTTGTAGTTCTTTCCACGTAGGGTCTCGTCTTCGTTCTGAAGCTTTCGCCTCACCCTAGCAATGGTGTCATAGGATGGATATACGTCCTCGGATATCACCTTGAGTAGTTCGTATCCACTCATCGCATTTAGTCTTGAGTCACCCATCTCGTAGAATAATAGGGTAGCGTATAGGATGCTATCGCTGTCACGACAGCGCATGTTTTGCCTTAGAATCGATTCAACCTTAGGCTTGAGATTCTTCATCTTGTTTATCATTGTAACTAGTTTAGGGGGTTAAAGGTCGTCGGTACACCAGATCGGGGTTTGCTCCCCGACCCATGAACCTTTGGTGTTGTAGTGAAAATGCTCTAGTGCGTCCTCCTCGGTCATACCCTCATCCTCAATGAGTATCTGAATACACTTACTGACTGAATAAATCAGTCGCATGGATGAGTCGTCTATGCCGATGATGGCATCATCATATCCATCAGCCTTAAGGATTTCTTCCTCAGGGAACCACTCTAGTATTTTCTCTAACATTATATTACTCTTTTAAAATGATAATTCTCTGTAGGTCGTTGCCCTAGCTCCACCATGCCTGATGTCTTCAGGAACGTAGGTATAGTATCCTTCACCTTCTCCTTAGCAATCAGTATCTTAGCTATTGCCACCGCATCAGGTGTCGCACCCGTCTGATTCTTCAACGTGTAGCTAGGCTCAGTCCTCCAATCCTTAGGAGACCAATTGAATGTATGCAGTTCGGAAGCATCATAGTCCTCCAATAGGTTCGGGTAGTTCTCATCTACTAGCATCCGACACAGCGTTAGTTGGTCAGCATGCTTGTCTGTGAACCCGTTACGACCCGACTTAAAGTCTATGATTGCCATCACACGCTTGACGTTGTACGTCTCCTTAGGCGCACCCTTGTTAGCACCCGACTTGTATACCTCACCGAAGAATCCCTTCTCCTTGATATCCATCAAGCAGATGAGGTCTAGTGTACCTGCGAATCCGTACTTGAAACTAACCATAGGAAGTTCAGCGCAGAGCGGAAGAATCTGATGCTCGGCAGCAAACTCGGCAAAGGCTAGTAAATCTTTACGCAGGTCATCCATGAAATGGAAACGCTTGCGCTCCTCCACACGATGCTCCTCAAACAACTCCTCGATCCTAGCGTCTAGGATACCGAAGTTGATAAAGGTGTCGTTAAGGAAGTCTGCAATCAATATGTGCATGATTGTCCCGTAGGTGGCACGTTCATTCAAGAACCGCATCCACTCGTTGTAACCAGTATCGCACATCTTTCTAACCAGACCCTCATCGGTCTTGGTCGTCATATCTATTAGGGAAGTCACGGAGATGAACATTCTATCATCTACTACGTAGTACCTTCCTTGGTTGGTGTTTACCCTCCTCAGGGTGTATCCTAGTGGCTCTAGCTTACTGAAGAAAGCCGATACGTGTTCTACTTTACCTTGCTCAGACATGTTTTAGAAAATTAAGCCCCGACAAGGCTAGGTCATCGGGGCTGATTAGTTAATCGAGCATACCGCTCAGGATGGCTCTCTGCTCAACTATGTGGTCATGTCTAGCGTTAGTAGACACAAATCCTGGGTCAGCAGTCAATATCGCCTTAACAACCCTGCAATGCTCTTTGTACATCACATATGGGCTAGGCTTCGGATTAAAAAGGGAGGTCAGAATCTTCTTCATTTGCGAATAGTTCTTGGGTTGTTTGTTTAGCTCCTAGTACCTCTAATGCTGATACCACCTTAGCTGACATTTCCACCTTAGGTAGTTCAGCAACTCGGTTAGGTAGTGCCATCATGATGTCTGTGCTACGGGTCTTAAGAGACACGCTTACATATCCATTGATTTCATGGATTAAATTTTCGTAGAATTCGACTACTTCACTATCATCTATAACTTCCTTCTTGCCTACCATAACCTTAACAATCTTAGGGAGTTCGTCGGGAGTATACTTCCAATCCGCTCTCACCCCATCGCACTCGATAAAGATGGCAGCGTTCTTGTCGCCCGTGTCCTTGCGTGTACGTACGTATAGCTTAAGTTTGATTCTCTTAGTGTAGTCGCATCCAGCAAGGGAGTTGATTGTACTATAGGCTAGCAGCGTGAATGTGCTTTCCACCTGCACACGTTCTCCGTCTGCGCTAGTGAATACCATCTTCACGGTTTTGTTAGACTTGCCATCGAAGACGAACTCTCCGACAGAGATTGAATCGAGATACCCCTCTAGGGTGTCGAATCGTTTTGTTGTTTTCCACTGACCATCAACCTTCTCGGATATACCGAAAAAGGCATTAGCGTCTTTAGTACCAGGTTCTCTAGAGAACATCTTGACGTAGGTAGTCTTCTTTGATTCTGAATTTGATAACATAATTGAATTGATTAGAATTGAACAAAAAAATTTATTTATTTATGCGAATTTAAATCTTAATCTTGAATAATCCAAAAAATTTCCACAGATATTCTGTGACAAACAATGGAATAATTACAGACAATGTCAGACCTGCCATGTATAGGATGAACGGCATGAAGCATGAGTTGATCGGGGCATCACCCTTGAACATCAACTCTGTGTACAAACACATGCAATAGAACGATAGTATACACATGGCAACCATCATCAGCGTACGAAATGCATCTTTCATATCACAGCAATTAAGAATATACGTACCTCCTTTGTGCGACCCTTCTCGTCATAGATAGACTTGAGGGTGTAGATATTGTTAGGAGCGTGCTTCTTCTTGTGCTGAGACAAGGATGCAGCTATAGTATGCACCTCACGTATACGGAAGTAACCTAGTTTTTTAGGCTCTATGGTAATATAGTCTCCGACCATCTCCAAGCAGGAGAAGTCGTACTTGGTGGGCCGTCCCACCTTAGGGGTTGTTTCTTCAGTCATCATTTCTAAGTAGTTTTAGATTCGGTTCATAATTAAGTATACGCATGATGGTAACGGGTTGGAATTGAGAGCCAGACTTAGTCTTGTATCCTAGCATATTAAACTCATCAGCGATGTATTGTAGGCTATAGCCATCTCCCTTTAGTTTGAATGCCATACGTACCGCTTGAGCCTCTTCGGGATGCTCGCTGAGGTTACCCTCAACGTCAGCCACCCATCCATAGACCACCGCCCCATTCTTCTTGAGGTTGTCCTTGAGATGCTGCTTGACTGCCTTCGTCCGCTCAGATATCTGATTGCGTTCGAACTCAGCGAAGCTAACTAGCGTTTGGAAGAATAGCCATCCGATAGATGTGGATGTATTAAACGATGCACCGCCCATAGCAATCACATACAAGGGGATGCCATCGTCATTCCATCCACGCACGATCAGTTGTGCATCGATCGAGTTGCGGAACATCCGATCAACCTTGAGCGTCACCACACCACACCTAGTACCCTTGGACACTAGGTAGTTAACCTCTGCTAGGAGTTTCTTCCCAGCAGGGCGGTTGTTCATCTCGGTATACGCACTCACGTCCGTATCTGCGAATGGAGTACCCATGATATGCCCATGGTACTTGCAGTACCGCTCAACGGCAGCCAACTGCATCTCCATGGAGTTCTCTTGGTCGTCCGTACTTACTCGCAGATACGGAATCAGCAATAGTGGTTCATCGTTCATTCCATTACAGATAAAGAGTTAACCTCATCACTAAGTAGGATAGGCATCACACGTTCAACTAATCTATCTAAGTCATCGATACCCGTCTCACCTGCACGTATCTCTAATCGCATACCTGCCTCATTTTCTGACTCCATGTATCGGATGTTTACCTTAACCATGTCGCTAGTTTTCACGTTGGACATGTCTATATGAGGAGCGAAGTTGGTGATTGCGATACGCAGTCCGATGCATACCTTGGCTACAGATGACATGATTTCAATCCATGCGCTCGTGGACTTGAGGATAGCAGCAGTACCGCCATCGTGGGATATACTCAGACCCGTGTTAAGTAGGTCATCGAAGCATACGATACTCTTGCCGTATCCATCATCCATTAGGCTAATCATGTCCTTGATTCTCTCTCTTGACTCTTTTTTCATGGTGTTTTATTTAGGGGGTTAGTTAATAAATTCTTCATCATCTTGTATATCTTCCATCCAAGACATTAGGTATTGTAGATTCATCTTAAGGATATGCACGGGCTGACCCCATTGCGAACCCTTCTCATCGGCATATATCTCGATGTAGTCCTTAGCCGTTTGGTCGTGCCACACGAACACCACCCGTACGTTCTCTAGGTCGTACTCATCATCGGTCACCTCACGGCAACCGATGAATTCAAATAGCACGTCTTCCATTATGGATGCAAAATTTCGTGGGTGAACTTAGCAGATATCTTGATGCAATCCGCAGATAGCTTCTCACCAATCTCGATACACTTGTACGCATGCAGCATAGCAAGGAGTGGGTCTTCGATTGTGCTAAAGACAAACAGACCTAGGATAATCGGCTTGCTCAACAAGTCGGGCATTAACCCGTAGGTCTTGTTCATCTCTCTCATCGCCTCTTGCAGTAACTCGAATGACGGCTCGTCAGTCTTCTCACGCTCCATTAGAGGTACTAAGGACTCAGCAATCATCTTCCCAAGGGCGGTGGCTAGCGTGGTGCATGTCGAGGCTAGGATATCCGCAGCCTCATCACCGAACTTATCGTCCATGGAATTCACGAACACCTTGCAATTTTCGATGTCCTCGTCAGTGGTAGCGTTGCAATACTCAGCACTTGGAGATATGCACTTACTCATCAGTAGTAGCAAGGTCTCATTCTCCTGCTCTGTTAGGATGTTATTGTTGTTAATCTTAGCGTCACAGAACGCAGCTAGTCTTGTGATAATTGGTTGTTTAATCATTGTTATGTAGTTTATTTGGTTTATGTGCTATAAATGTATGGTACTCTAGGTATGCATCCCCGTAACCTATGCTCAACGCAATCACGATGGTCACGTACGGGGGATGTATGTTCTTAAACACGTGGCTGAACTCATCGATGACCTCCTTGTATATGCTCTTGTAGTACTTCCGAATCTCTTCGATAGTTCTCTTGGTGATGTCATCTAGATTCATCTGAGAGTCAGCCTCAAACTCTAGTACTAGACTAGAGCCTGGGCTTACCCTTGTTGCTTTGTATGTCCTCATCCGAAGACCACCTCTCCCATCACCGCAGTTTGGAATAGCGTGTCAGCCGTCCAAGCATCGAAGTCCTCCTCGTTGATGAACTTAAGAGCCTCTTCGGGATGCGTAGCCATCGCCTTAAGCAGGGATGCTTGTGTAATCGCACCTAAGACATCATCTTCGTTCTCTAGGTCATACACGTCCAACGTAAATTCGGGGTCATTAAATAAAGCCTTTGCTATCTTAACAGACATAGGCTCTCCTCGTTCGATGCCATTCTCCTTGCACCACGCTCTCACGGGGTCAAGGTCGCCTAACAGATACCAATAATTAGACCCACCCTCAATGGCGGTCACGATAATGTTCTCGAACACCTCGTAAGTTACGGGCATGGTGATTGTTAATTCAAGTGTTTTCATAGGGGATTAGTTTTGTTTGACAAATGTAAATAATTAAAGATACACCCAACATACATGGGCAAAAAAAAATAAATTAAAATCAATCAATCCTCATCGAGAGGGTAGATGTCCTCCCATCCATCGCAAGCATCCTCGTTGTAAACCCTCTCCTCTTTCTCCTCGTACTCGTAAGGCTCAAGCATGTATAACTTATCGGGAAAGTAGGACTTAAGGTCGCTTAGTAGTTGACTAGCATCCTCGTAATTTAGTTCATCTGTGTGGGTCTCAAAGTATCCTCTGACCTCCACCATTACTCTGAACGCTCTCATCAGTACTTAACTCTAGTGTTTTCGATCTGACAGAGCCTCACCTCCGTGTTATTATTCCACTCCACAACATCGATGTAGAATGGGGAGTAGTCATGGACTGCACCCCACTCATCTCGCACCTCTAGGAGGATTAAGTTGTTGTCGTCATACTTGGCTAGTTCCTCTCGTAACTCGCCAACGCTTCTGATTCTGCTTGCGCTCATGGTTTCTGTATATATGATATTAAAACTCCTTCTTTCTCTAACTCTTCTCGTATCTCGTATCTCCAATTGGTAGCCTTGACATAGTCACCGCTCATGGTGGTGTATCCTAACTCTAGCACATCCAATGTGTCTAGGTCGGGTTGAAATCCGTATCGACGAAAGAACCAATCGTTGAACTCGCAGATGTCGAAGCACTCGATGTCATCGAAGTAACTCGGCTCTGATATGTTTGTCTCTACTATTTTCCCCGTGGGGGTCTCTATCGAAACCTCTCCATAGGATGATATTAATCTTGTTGTGTTCATGGCTTTGTATTAGTCTAGTTTAACAATGAATTCTTCTGTTATTTCTTTATCAAGCACAAGGTATCCCATGCGGTTAAACCGCCAGAATCCACTATAGATGAACATGCCTCCATCCTCATCCACAATGGTCGCTACTCGACCCTTGACCGCCATGCTAATGACGTAATCAACCTCTTCGCCAAAGGTCTCGTACATGCAGCCACCAAAGGACGTGATATCCTCTTGGCTAGTCGGTGTCCCCTCATAGACATCCTTGTACTTATCCCACAAGATGTGGTTAATCTGTGGTGTGTAGCGTTCGTAGAACTGCTCGTCTGTTAAATTCTCCATAATTTCTGTTGAGGTGTAGGATGCCTCTCCCCTTTTAGTTTAGTATTAGATTTAAAATAGCCACTCAAAGCACTCCTCGTCATCTAGGTTGCATGCGATATCGATAGCATCCAAGTAATGGAAGCCCTCTAGTTCGCCATCATCAACCTCGTCTATGTCGGGGACTTTGAAATGTTTCTGTAGATTGTTTTTGTAGATGAACTTGCGTAGGTCTTCGGCATAGAAGTCTACAATCTTTAGCCTGCGCTCTAGTTCCTTGATGTACTCTAGCTGCTCTTCGGGTGTTCTGTCCATGGTTTCTAGTCTGTTATTATTTTGTATAGTTTCCAAGAAATAGATTCATCAGATTTTAGGTCACATGCAACATCAATATTATTCAAGTATACATACCCTTCTTCGGCATCATCAGAGTCTTGGAAGTACTTGACTATCCCTTTGTCGCAGATGAACTTGCGTAACTGATTTAAATCATCACGTACCATGTCAAGGCGATGCTCTAGTTCCTTAGTGTATTCAGCATCGAGTTGTTCATGCAATACATCATATTTATCTTGTAGAGCATAGCCTAGCTTCTCAGATACATAATTCCAAACCTCAGCATTGATACCATCGAATTGCTTGAGCGACTCGACAATCTCATCACCTAGCTTAACCTTCTTGTGCTGATTAGCACTAAGGTAATCGCACATGCAGTCATACTCAGCCTTGGATGTATGATTGTATTCACTAGCCTTGAATTCATTATACAACCTCATGGCAGTAAAGAATTGGTCATCATATGGTGCGTTCTTGAATTCATCATCATAGACGCATAGTAATTGGGCGAATTTATATTCAGCGTAGTTCATGGTATTAAATGAGGTGTAGGATGCCTCGCCCCTAGTTAAATTAGTAAATGTATTCGGGCAAGTCAACACCATGTCGACTTGTAAAGTTATTGGATTCATCTTCGGTAAACTTAACCGAAACCTCGTATTGAAGCATCCCGTCGAGTTGTCTTAGGTCGAAGCAAGTGTACTCCTCGTCTTCGCTTTTTACAAAGCTAGGTCTGAGCGTATCCAATGATTGGATGTAGAAACTTATCGCATTACGCACTAACTGAATCTGAGACTGGGGGATTTTAATCACATTGCCATCCACCTTAGGTGGTTCTGATTTTTGACTCCTATCGAATAGAAACATCTCGATGCTTGCATTGATACGTTGCTCTTCGTCTTTGATATCAGATAGCAAGTTGTAGATAGTTGTCAATTTACAATCGAGTTCGTAGTACGACTCCATTGGCTCTTCTCCACTATCGAAGTGGAAGTTTAGACCGACAATTTGACCATCCCATCTGTGTAGAAATAAATAGCGGTGGTACTCTGTTTGTTTGACAATTTGAAAGATTGTGTTCATGTGGTTTAGTTTTTAGTTAGTTTACTTAGTAAGCGTTCTTTAATTGTATTCCATTTCTGTGCGGATGCGAACCGCTCAACCTCATCGTGAGGGATGTCGTGACACCCTATCTTGAGTTTACTCTCATTGCTGATGACCTTGTAGCCATCAATCTCAAACCCTCGCACATCATCACCCGTTTGGATAGCCATGTAGAGTGCCTTAGCTGACTCGTAAGAGACTTTCGCACCCATTGTTGTCTCAACTTGCGTCTTGTCAGCAGAAACCCTTAATAGTATCGGAGTCAAATCACCTCGTAGTGACCATGAGTTATTTGCACCCTCTAGCCATGCTGCTAGGTTCTCTTGGTTCTTGGCTAGTATCTCAGCATTGCGCTTCTTGGTCAACTTAGCCACACGCTTCTCTCTATCAGCAACCGCCTTCTCGTAGTCGAAGTCCTCAAGATTCATAGCGTACTGAAACAACTCGTATGCTGATTGCATCTCATCATCGGGAGTGCTATGCAAAACCTCTAGCTGAATGTCTAGGGTGGTGTCCATGGCTTCGCAGTAACGCTTGGCATTGCTGATGAGACCATCTAGCTTAATCCTAGCATTGTCCTTGGTGTGGGATCGAGTGCGCTTGTTTTTTATGATGTTAATCTCACCACGCAAGCGCAACGATTCATGCTCTAGGTTGTGACTGATGCCTAGCTGCGGACTATAGCAGTACACCACATCCATGTGGCTGATAGCTGCACGTACCTTGCTGATATGCTTGGCAGTTGAAACGGAGTAGCCTCTCCATGTCATCAGCACCTTGCCGTTGGGTCTTATCTCAGCTATCGGGAAGTGATTCCCGTAGCTGTAGATAGTGTGCTTGTAGAAGTACATGCTCTGATTAGGTGTGCGACCCTCATCTTGTCGCTGCGATGCCCACACGTGGGGCAGTTCGCTGATTGAAAATACTTTTTTCATGGGGTTAGTTTGTTTGGTTTATAGTGTTTCGATATGAGTTCCGTCTTCTAGGTAGTACCCGTCTTCATCGAGTTCCTCCCATTCAGTCCAATACAAATACTCCTCGTTGTAGAAGTATTCGATAAATGAATCATCGTCAAGTCCTAGT
>Ga0114967_10004221_pt1 | contig 11626 bp, 12 predicted proteins | sample M_130628_MF_Meta_FD_92639 | JGI IMG/M metagenome (GOLD analysis project Ga0114967, IMG submission 92639) | Freshwater microbial communities from Lake Montjoie, Canada to study carbon cycling - M_130628_MF_MetaG | ecosystem: Environmental > Aquatic > Freshwater > Lake | place: Lake Montjoie... | reverse complement strand
TTTTACGATGAAATTGACCCAACATTAACCCACAGCGGTCCTGGGATTTTGTCAATGGCTAATTCAGGTCCTGCAACCAACGGAAGTCAATTTTTCATCACGCATGTTGCCACACCGCATTTGGATGGAAAACACACTGTTTTTGGAAAAACGATTGAAGGGCAATCTGTTGTAGATGCCATTGCACAAGATGATGTAATGAATAAAGTTGCCATCATTCGCGTTGGTAAAGCAGCTCAAAATTGGGATGCGACTAAAAACTTCGAAATGGTTTACAATAAATTGAAATTAATAGAAGACGAGAAAAACGCACAGTTTTCTAAAGTTGCTGCCATGAGCAAGGATGATTACAAAATATATATGTTGGCGGAAGCTCAAAAGCAATATCCAACGGCGAAACAAACTGCATCAGGATTGGTTTATGTGATTGAAAAAGAAGGCGAAGCAACAAAACCTGTTGCGGGAAGTCAAATTTCAATTCATTATACAGGAACTTTTATGGATGGAAAAAAATTCGATTCATCCAGAGATAGAGGCGCTCCGATGCCATTTGTTTACAAAACAAATCCAATGATTCCCGGCTTTGAAGAAGGATTGGCAATGCTAGGAAAAGGAGGAAAAGGAATTTTCATCATTCCTTATTTTGACGCTTACGGCGCGCAAGGTCGCCCAGGAGCAATTCCTCCATATTCTGATTTAGTTTTTGATTTAGAAATCATGGAGTTAAAATAATTACAAAAATACATATTGAAAAGGGTTGATTTTTTCGACCCTTTTTTTTGTGCACGATTGTTTGAGATGCTCCGTCAGCAAAGCTAATTTGATTGAATTTCTTAATTTTGTAAAAAATATTTTCATGAAACGAATTCTTTTCTTACTATCGATTTTGACGATTTTTTCCTTTCAAAGCAATATAAAACCCCGCTATTTTCAGTCCAAAACACGTTTGGTAATTGATTTGGAGAAAGATTACATTTCGAATCCTGAATATTTACAATCTTTCTTTTCAAAACTTCATTATTTGCAGGGAAATCAAGGTGATTCTGTAGTGAGAATTTTGCATTTGGGCGATTCGCACACGCAAATGGGTTATTTTCCGGGCGAAGTGAGAGATGCACTTCAAACCAGATATGGCGGAAAAGGAATCGGCATATTTTTCCCCAATAGTTTATGTTTTGGTTACAATCCAATTGGTTTGGATATTTCTTCAAAAACGCAATGGGAATGTGAAAAAGTGTTGAATTTGAAATCGAATATTCCGCTCGGAATTGTTGGTTTAGCAATGCGTTCATCTGATTCAGTTTGTGCGCTCAACATTGCTTTCAAAGACAAGAAAAAAATAGTTGAAGAATTTACTGTTTTTCATGAAAATTTGGGAGAAGAAATGGAAGTTTTTTGTACCGATGGAAAAGTAAGTACTTATTTATTTTCTGCTAATTCAGCCATGACAAAAGTGGTTTTAAATCAACCAACAGCTGAAACGGCGATTTATTTCCGAAGAAAAAAAGGCAGTAATCCTTTTGTTTTATATGGTTTGTCGGTGAATAGCGAAATTTCAAAAGGAATCAATTACAATACTTTTGGCGTTTCCGGCGGACAATACAGGTTTTTGGCAGAAAATGCGCCTTTGATGGTAGAACAAATGGAAGCTTTTAAACCAGATTTATTGATTATTTCTTTGGGCACAAATGATGCGTATTTAAAAGATTTAACCGCCGAAGGTTTCACTCAAATGCTGACTAATTTGATTCAAAGTTTAAAGAAAGTTTCGCCCAAAACGGAATTTATTTTGACAACACCGCCAGATACAGAATTCAATAAAAATAAACCTGTTTCAAGAGAAATTGTCATGCAAGGTATTTTGAATGCAGGAAAGTCAACGCGCTGTGCCGTTTGGAATTTCAACGAAGCCATGGGAGGAGAAAATACTTTCAAGAATTGGCAAAAATTAAAATTGGCTAATAAAGATGGTTTACATTTTAATCCTGCGGGCTACTATTTGCAAGGACAGCTATTTAATGTAGCCTTGGCCAAAGCGATGGAGAAGCAGTTTCCTGGAAATGGCTGGTTGCCAGAAACGGAGAAGGTTGTACTGAAAACCCTATATAAATACGAGAAGAATTAAAAAAATACATCTTTTAAGAAAAATCTTCTGTCAATCTTATAATATCTATTGTCTTTAAAAAACAAAGATTTTCTTAAAGTTGCAAGAATTATTACCTTTGTAGCCTAATATTAAAGAGTGAAAACGGTTTACATAGTAAGAAGAGAGCATTTTAATGCGGCGCATAAATTGTGGAGAGAGGAATGGAGTGCAGAAAAAAACGAAGAGGTTTTTGGAAAATGCAGTAATAAAAACTGGCATGGACATAACTTTAATCTTTTTGTTACAGTCAAAGGAGTTCCGAATGAAGAAACAGGTTTTATTGTTGATTTGAAAGAATTAAGTCGCATTATTAAGCGCGATGTTATTGAAACACTGGACCACAAAAATCTGAATTTAGACGTGCCTTATTTAACGGGTATATTGCCTTCTACCGAAAATTTAATCATCAAGATTTGGGAAATTTTGGAAGCCCCGATTGCGCTGGCAGGCGGTACTTTGGCAAAATTGAGATTGGAAGAAACTGAAAACAATTTTGTAGAATATTTTGGTGGTTCTGAACCATTTTAATAAAAAATTGTTTTAAGTGTAACGAGATTTATAAATCTCAAAAAATACATTTTCTAATTTACATTTATTCAGTCTGAAAACGATAACATCACCACAATTATGAAATACGACAATTACAAAGAAGACATTACAAACGATATTGCAGCGGTTTACCAAACGGTTTTAGAAAAATTAGGAGAGGATGCAAACCGTGAAGGATTGCTAAAAACGCCAGAAAGAGTTGCCAAAGCATTGCAATTTTTGACGCATGGTTACGATTTAGATCCAGCCGAAATTTTGCGTGGTGCACTTTTTCATGAAGAATATTCTGAAATGGTAATCGTGAAAGACATTGACGTTTATTCCTTGTGCGAGCACCACATGTTGCCTTTTTTCGGCAAAGCACACATTGCATATATCCCGAATGGAACGATTGTAGGATTGAGCAAAATTCCGAGAGTGGTTGATGCTTTTTCGAGAAGATTACAAGTGCAAGAAAGATTAACAATCGAAATCAGAGATTGTATTCAGGCAACTTTAAACCCTTTGGGTGTAGCTGTGGTGATTGAATGTTCGCACATGTGCATGCAAATGAGAGGCGTTCAAAAGCAAAATTCGGTAACCACTTCAAGCGCTTTTACGGGTGCTTTTTTAAAAAATGAAGCTACAAGAAAAGAATTTATTAACTTAGTGCAAGCAAAATTGCATTAAAAGAAAAATTATGAATGATATTTTAGATCAAGACCATCAGGGTTATACAAAAGAATTAACCCGCGAGTTTTTTAGAAATGTTTATGGCTACATGTTTTTAGCCTTGGCTATCTCTGGAGGAGTAGCGTTTTATATTGGAAGTTCAGAAGAAATTTTCGCTTCTATTTTCATGAAACCAAACGGAGGAATCAGTGGACTTTTTTATGTGGTGATTTTTGCACCCATGTTATTGAGTATGTTGATTCAAGGCGGATATCGTAGGTTTTCAATTTCAACCTTGACGGGTCTTTTTGTAATCTATTCTGGTTTAATGGGCTTGATGTTAAGCGTTATTTTCTTGGCTTTTTCAATGGAATCCATCGCGATAACTTTCTTTGTTTCAGCTGGAGCATTCGCAGGAATGGCGATTTTGGGTTACACAACCAAAACAGATTTGACCAATTTCGGAAGTTTATTGTACATGGTTTTTATAGGCATGTTTATCGCCATGATTGTGAACATGTTTATGCACAGTGAAACGCTTGATTATGTTGTTTCTTTCATTGGCGTATTTGTTTTCACTGGTTTAACTGCCTTCTGGATGCAAAAATTGAAAAATGCTTCACAAGATTCTATGCTAGATGGAGTTGAAAGAAAGAAAATGGCTTTAGTAGGCGGAATGACTTTATACATTTTATTCGTAAATTTATTTCTTACTTTACTTCGTTTCACCGGAGGAAGTAGAGATTAAATTAGATTCGGAAATATTTAGAAAGCTTCTGATGATTTTCATTGGAAGCTTTTTTAGTTTGAGGAGAATATTTTTTAGAAAAAAATTGTTGATAACTGTAATTTAAACAAATTTTAGTTATCTTTGCCCCTCGTTTAATTGAAATAATTTTAAATAAAGCTATATGTACGCAATTGTAGAGATAGCAGGGCAGCAGTTTAAAGTGCAAAAAGACCAAAAGGTTTTTGTTCATAGATTGAATGCTGAAGCAGGTCAAAAATTAGATTTTGACAGAGTGCTTTTGGTAGACAACGAAGGAGCAATTACATTAGGCGCCCCGGCTATAGAAGGAGCATCAGTTACCGCTGAGGTAATCGATCATGTGAAAGGTGATAAAGTAATCGTTTTCAGAAAGAAAAGAAGAAAAGGTTACAGAAAGAAAAATGGTCACCGTCAATCGTTTACAGCGATTAAAATCACAGGTATTTCTGCGAATTAATAGATTTTAAATAACTTATTCTTTTTAAAAGAATACAAAAATATACAAAATGGCACATAAGAAAGGAGCGGGTAGTTCAAGAAATGGTCGTGAGTCTGAAAGCAAACGTTTAGGCGTTAAAATTTTTGGTGGTCAAATTGCTATCGCAGGGAACATTATTGTTCGTCAACGTGGTACAGCGCACCACCCAGGAGCAAATGTTGGTATTGGAAAAGACCATACTTTGTACTCTTTGACTGATGGTTTGGTTCAATTCCGTAAGAAAAAAGACAATCGTTCGTTTGTATCGGTGGTTCCATTTGAAACTACTGAGGCTTAATCGAACTCAAAAATAATTTTGAAGCGGGTCCCGGTAATTATCGGAATCCGCTTTTTTTTTGATTGAAATTCTACTATGAAATAGGATTTCAATTAAGATACAATTCGTAATTTTACACCCAACAAAAACACCAATTATGTTAGAAATTCAGCGCATTCGTTCAGAGAAAGAAGCAATAATCGAAGGTTTAAAAAAGAGAAACCTAGATGTTACTCCGATTTTAGATTCTATTCTAAGTTTCGATCAATCATGGAGAGAATCTAAAGCTGAATTAGAGGCTGTTTCTGCTGAATTGAATAAAATTTCAAAAGCAGTTGGTGAATATTTCCAACAAGGAAAACATGCTGAGGCAAATGCTGCGAAATCGCAAACGGTTGAATTGAAAGAAAAAGAAGCTTCTTTGAAAGAAAAAGTGAGCGGCTTGGAACAAGAAATTCAACAATTGATGTATCAGTTGCCGAACGTTCCGAATGAATTGGTGAAAGCTGGTAAAAGTGAAGCTGACAATGAAATCATTGAGGAAGTTGGAAGTAAACACATTTTCGAAGGAGAAGCTTTGCCACATTGGGAAATCACTAAGAAATATGATTTAATTGATTTTGAATTAGGCGTAAAAATTACGGGTGCTGGTTTCCCTGTTTACAGAGGAAAGGGCGCGAAATTGCAACGTGCATTGATTACATTTTTCTTAGATGAAGCTGAAAAAGCGGGTTATGAAGAATTTATTCCGCCATTGGTGGTGAATGAAGCAAGTGGGATTGGAACTGGTCAATTGCCTGATAAAGAAGGTCAAATGTACTACATAAATGAAGATGATTTGTATATGATTCCAACGGCTGAAGTGCCTTTGACCAATATTTACAGAGACGTTTTATTGCCTTCTGAAGATTTTTCTATCAAAATGACCGGTTTCACGCCTTGTTTTAGAAGAGAAGCTGGTTCTTATGGAAAAGATGTGCGCGGATTGAATCGTTTGCATCAATTTGATAAGGTGGAAATCGTGCGTATCGAACATCCAGATAATTCAGCTAAAGCCTTGGAAGAAATGGTTGAACATGTAAGAGGATTACTGCGCAAATTGGGATTGCATTACAGGATTTTGCGTCTTTGTGGCGGCGATACTGGTTTTGCATCAGCTCTAACTTATGATTTTGAAGTTTTCTCTGCCGCGCAAGAAAAATGGTTGGAAGTAAGTTCAGTTTCAAGATTCGATACTTTCCAAGCAAATAGATTGAAGTTGCGCTACAAAGCAGCTGACAAAAAAACGTATTTGGCGCATACATTAAACGGTTCTGCTTTGGCATTGCCAAGAATTGTGGCGGCCCTTTTGGAAAATAATCAAACAGCGGATGGAACAATTTTGATTCCAGAAGTTTTACATAAATATTTAAACTTTACGACCATTTCATAAGTTAGTGAAATTCAATATTCAAAGTGCCATTTTTCGAAGTGGCATTTTTTGTTTCTATTAAGTCCCGTACAACGAAGGTTTTATTTTAAAAGAAAAGCAGAAAAATCTAGCATATTTTTAGGCTGTTTTTCGCTTAATTTATATCTTTGAAAAAAATAAGCACTATGTCTGATAAATTTTTTGATGATTCAACTGCAGCAGTTGGTTTTTTATATACAATTGCAGTTATTGCAGTCTTGGCTTCAGTTTTAATCTGGGGTTAATTTAAATCATTATTGAAGGCAAGACTTAATAATTTTTGTTGAGTTTCTTATTTCTTCGATAATTTTTTCTATTTTTAGAAATTAACATCGTTTTTACTAAACGAAAAAAATATTTCTATGCCTTTTAATTCGATTTTTGGTTGGGTAATAAAAAAAAGGATTCATCAAATAGATTTATTCAGAAAATATCCTTTAGAGGTTCAAGACGAATTATTTACAACGCTAATTCAAACCGCAAAAGACACTGAATTCGGAATTAAATACGGATTCAATTCAATTAAAAATCAGTCAGAATTTCAATCTCAAGTGCCTCTTCAAGATTACGAAGATGTAAAAATTTACGTAGATCGCTTGATCAAAGGGGAAATCAATTTGCTTTGGCCGGGAGAAACGAAGTGGTTTGCTAAATCTTCCGGTACAACTTCTGACCGCAGTAAGTTTATTCCAGTCACCAAAGAATCTTTGGAAGATTGTCATTACAAAGGAGGAAAAGATTTACTCGCTTTGTATTACAATAATTTTCCAACAGCCAATGTTTACAGTGGCAAGCACCTGGTTGTGGGCGGAAGTTCCCAAATTAATGAAGCTGGTTCTGATTCTTATTTTGGAGATTTATCCGCCATTATTTTGAAAAATCTACCGTGGTGGGCTGAAATCAAAAGAACGCCTTCCAAAGAAATTGCTCTGATGAGCGATTGGGAATCTAAGATTGAATTGATGGCACGACAAACCATGAATGAAGATGTTTGCATTTTGACCGGCGTTCCCAGTTGGACCTTGGTTTTGGCGCATAGAATTTTAGAAATCACTGGAAAAAAGAATTTGAAAGAAGTTTGGCCAAACCTTGAATTATTTATGCACGGAGGAGTTAATTTTGAGCCATATCGCGCTGAATTTAAAAAGATTATTCCAGATGAAGGGATGAATTATGTCGAATCTTACAATGCCTCCGAAGGAATTTTTGGTATTCAAGATTTGAAGTCTTCCAACGAACTATTGCTCATGCTAGATTACGGTATTTTCTATGAATTTATTCCTATGGAATATTTTGAAGATACAGAAAGTCAAGTGGTTTTGAACTTATCACGAGTTGAATTGAATAAAAATTATGCGCTGGTAATCTCAACCAATGGCGGTTTGTGGCGATATATTGTTGGCGATACTATTCGATTTACGTCTTTGTTGCCATTTCGATTTTCAATAACTGGCAGAACAAAGAGTTTTATCAACGCGTTCGGAGAAGAGTTAATCGTTGAAAATGCCGAAAGAGCGATTGCAATTGCCTGCGCCGAAACGAATGCTCAAATAAAAGATTACACCGCTGCACCAGTTTATATGCGCTTTTTAGAAGAGGCAAATAAGGGGCAGCACGATTGGTTAATTGAATTTATTGCGCTACCAAATGACTTGAATTTATTTCAGCAGAAATTGGATGAAAATCTAAGATTGCTGAATTCCGATTACGATGCAAAACGTTCGAAAGACATTGCGTTGTTGGGACCAAAAATTATAGTGGCAGAATCGGGAACTTTTGATGCATGGCTGAAATCAAAAAATAAGCTGGGCGGACAACACAAAGTACCTCGTTTATCCAACAATCGTGAAATCATGGAAGAATTGGCTTCATTTATGCAATTGAATCCAACAAATTAATTTTGGTTATGAAAAATTGGATGTTTTTCTTGATTTTCACGCCGTTTTTTGCATCCACGCAAGATACGATTCAATGGAATTTTGAATGGAAAACGGATAGTTTATCAAATCCTGTTTGGAATGTTGATCCATTTGGTAATTTAATTGTCAGTGAAAAAGATAAACTCAAAAAATTTGATTCTTTGGGAACACAAAAATTTGTGCAAAGCAATAAATATTTTGGTGTAATCTCAAGTATCAATCCTTCCAATCCGATGAAAACATTGATTTTTTCTGAACAACAGCAATTGATTGGTTATGTAGATAATACGCTAAGTAAACAGCAAGAAAATATTGAGTTATCAGCGTTCGATTTATCTTATGTTACGCTAGTTTCCACTTCTGCGCAGCCAGATAAATTTTGGATTTACGACCAAGATAATTCTGTGATTGTGTTAATCTCCAAAAATGTGCAGCAAAGACAACGCATCGAAAATATCAGTGGATTATTGGGCTGTAAAGACATTGTTCAACTTTTTGAGACTGAAAACAGCTTGTATTTAATTGATAAACAGCGAGGAATTTATCAATTTGACATTTACGGAACTTTGGTTTTCCATTGGGAAAATGTGGGCATCTTTTGGGCAGAGGTAGAAGGTAAGTTTGCCTATTTATTGAAAAAAGATAAATTACAAGTTATCAATCTTACCAATCAAGAAATTGTCAACTTTCCCTTGCCAAATGGCGAATTCGCGAGGTTCAAAAAGGTTCAGAATCACTTTTATTTTGGCACTAATTCAAATATTCAAAGATATTCTATAGAATTCTTGCATTAAAAAATTGCTGTTATTCGCAATATTTGTAACTTAGGCACTCTAAAAATAATCAAAGATGCATATCGCAGTAGCAGGAAATATAGGAGCAGGAAAAACAACATTGACTAAATTGTTGGCAAAACATTACGGATGGGAAACTCATTATGAAGATGTTGAACAAAATCCCTATTTGAATGACTTCTATGAAGACATGCAGCGTTGGTCATTTAATCTACAGATTTACTACCTAAATAGTCGTTTTACGCAGATTCAAGAAATCAGAGAAACGGACAAAATGGTCATTCAAGATAGAACAATCTATGAAGATGCTTTCATTTTTGCGCCGAACTTGCATTCTATGGGTTTGATGACGACACGTGATTTTGAAAACTATTTTTCGCTATTTAATTTGATTGAATCTTTTGTTTCTGCGCCTGATTTATTGATTTATCTGAGAGCAAGCGTACCAACTTTGGTGCACCAAATTCAACTTCGTGGCCGTGATTACGAAGAAAGTATCCGTTTGGATTATTTGAAACGCTTAAATGAACGCTATGAAGCTTGGATTTCAACTTATGACAAAGGGAAATTGTTGATCATCGACATCGACAATAACCGTTTTCCAGAAAGTCAAGAAGATTTAGGGAAAATCATCAATTCGATTGATGCAGAGATTAATGGTTTGTTTTAGAAACAAATATAATTTCAGAGTCACAAGGTCGACATTCACATTCAACTTTTCTAAAAGCAAAATAGCTCCATAGTAGCAAAATTTTTGTAACGACAGATGTAAATCGGTCGAACAAACAATGACAAAAAAACCTTTTCGAAAAAAAGTAGTTTTTCAATGTGTTCTCGATGGAATTTTCTAAAATGCTTTCCAGCCTTGCGCTTGTAGCGGAATAATTGCTCCATTCTTGTCCACCAAATTGACTCCGCTGTTTTTGTCTGTAATGTGTCCAATCACCGTCATGTGCGGATTTCCTTTGATTTTATCGTAATCGGCCAATGAAACTGTGAAAAGCAATTCATAATCTTCACCGCCATTCAATGCGCAAGTAACAGGGTCAATGTTGAAATCAATCGCTGCCATAGAGGTTTTTGCATCAATGGGAATTTTCTCATCGTAAATCGTGCAACCTAAATCGCTGGCTTTGCATAAATGGAAAATCTCAGAAGCCAATCCGTCAGAAATGTCAATCATTGAAGTTGGTTTTACATCCAAATCTTTCAGAAACTTGATTACATCTTGTCTAGCTTCAGGTTTCAATTGTCTTTCCAACAAATAATCATTGCCATCTAAATCTGGCTGCATATTTGGATTTGCTTTGAAAACTTCTTTTTCGCGCTCCAGTAATTGCAAGCCCATGTACGCACCTCCCAAATCACCACTCACGACCAACAAATCATTTTCTTTGGCTCCTGAACGGTAAACAACATCAGATTTTTTGGCTTTTCCAATGGCAGTCGCGCTAATCATCAATCCCGAAAGGGAAGAGGAAGTGTCGCCACCGATGAGGTCAACTTGGTACAAATCGCACGCTTTTTTGATTCCAGCGTATAATTCTTCCAAGGCTTCCAATGGGAAACGATTTGAAACTGCAATGGAAACTGTGATTTGCTGCGCATCTCCATTCATGGCAAAAATATCTGAAAGATTGACGATCACCGCTTTGTAGCCCAAATGCATCAATGGCGTGTACATCAAATTAAAGTGAACACCTTCCAACAACATGTCTGTCGAAACAAGCATGACTTCGGAATCAGAAATCGAAATCACGGCTGCGTCATCGCCCACGCCTTTGATGGTTGTGGAAATGTGTGTTGTAAATTGATTGGTTAATTTGTCAATCAATCCAAACTCTCCAAGTTCACTTAATTCAGTACGTTTATCGCTCATTTTTAATGTTTTTTTACGGTGTAAAGTTATAACAAATAGCTGTTTTTGGATTTATCGTTCCTGATTTATCTCAAGCAAAAACCCAAAATGCTTTCCATGAATTCGTTTGGTGCTTCGGCGTGGACCCAATGTCCTGCGTTTGGAATACTCACTAAAGTACTGTCAGGGAATTGATTTTCCATCTCATCCCAATCTTCGTCTAAGATGTAATTCGACATTTCACCACGGATAAAAAGTGTTGGAATCATCACTTCATCTTCGGGAAGCGCTTGCAAAATGGCGTGCATGTCTCTACTCAAAACGTCAATGTTCATGCGCCAAGCCAATTTGCCTTTTTCTTTCCAATACAAGTTTTTCAACAAAAACTGTCGCACACCTGGAGAATCGACAAATGGTTCCATCATTTTTTCAGCTTCTCCACGGGAATTTATACAATTTAAATCAATGGCTATCAATCCTTTCAAAATTTCGCTGTGGTGCATCGGATAGGATTTTGTTCCCATGTCCACTATGATCAATTTGCTGAGCGTTTTGGGAAACATTTGAGCAAATCGCATCGCTGCTTTTCCGCCCATGGAATGTCCCATCAAAATGACTTTTTCGAGTTTTAGATCTACAAAAAGTTCATGTAAATCGTTCGCCAAGTCTTCGTATGTGTGAGAATCCGCCCAATCGGAATGCCCGTGATTGCGTTGATCGACCAAAATGACGCGG
>Ga0114967_10004218_pt1 | contig 11629 bp, 4 predicted proteins | sample M_130628_MF_Meta_FD_92639 | JGI IMG/M metagenome (GOLD analysis project Ga0114967, IMG submission 92639) | Freshwater microbial communities from Lake Montjoie, Canada to study carbon cycling - M_130628_MF_MetaG | ecosystem: Environmental > Aquatic > Freshwater > Lake | place: Lake Montjoie... | reverse complement strand
GTAAAAACATGTTATGCAAATTAAAACGCGGCGATGATCAGAATCCTGCCCTCGGGAAATTGCCAAGCGAATCTTAAAATTATCAAAAAGCTTGAAATTCGAGCAGGAATTTTCTGGGATTTGAAATTTAGGGAGTTTTCTCTCAGACACTAAATAATGCAGGATCGTTGGTTCGTCCACGGGTTGTAAACCCGTATAACCACCATAAATGAGAATACACTGTAACGGCGTAGGCAAATTTTCCTTTAGGCAAAGGAATGCTGATTACAGTGCCGTCGGGAGGTTGTTCACGAAGGTTGGAGCGGGCCATTGGGCTGACACTTGGATTTTTTTATTCTACAACCCCGCATCCGTGACTGCGCCTTCGGAGGCGGTGGAGACGAGTTTGGCGTATTTGGCGAGGACGCCTTTGGTGTAGCGGGGTTTGGGCTGTTTCCACTTGGCGAGGCGGGCCGCGATTTCGCTGTCGGGGATGCCGAGGGTGAGCTTGCGGGTGAGGGCGTCGATGCTGATGGGGTCGCCGTTTTTGACGATGGCGAGGGGGCCGCCGGTGAAGGCTTCGGGAGTGATGTGGCCGACCACGAAGCCGTGGCTGCCTCCGCTGAAGCGGCCGTCAGTGATGAGGGCGACGTCTTTGCCGAGGCCGAGGCCCATCACGGCGCTGGTGGGGCCGAGCATTTCGCGCATGCCGGGGCCGCCTTTGGGGCCTTCGAGGCGGATCACGATGACGTCGCCGGCTTTGATTTTGCGGCCGGTGATGGCGGCCATGGCGAGTTCTTCGCTGTCAAAGACGCGGGCGGTGCCGGTGAAGGAGGTGCCTTCCTTGCCGCTGATTTTGCCGACGGCGCCGCCGGGGGCGAGGTTGCCATACATGATGGCGAGGTGGCCGGTTTTTTTGATGGGATCGCTGAGGGGGCGGATGATCTGCTGGCCTTTGGGATAGGTGGCTTTGACTTTGGCGAGGTTTTCCGCGAGGGTTTTGCCGGTGACGGTGAGGCAATCGCCGTGGAGGAGGCCTTCGTTGAGGAGGATTTTCATCAGGGGCAGGGTGCCGCCGATTTTGACGAGTTCCCACATGACGTATTTGCCGCTGGGCTTGAGGTCGGCTAGGACGGGGGTGCGGGCTCCGATTTTAGTGAAGTCGTCGATGCTGAGCTTGATCCCGGCGGCGTGGGCCATGGCGGGGAGGTGGAGCACGGCATTGGTGCTGCCGCCGAGGGCGGTGATGAGGGTGATGGCGTTGAGGAAGGATTCGCGGCTGAGGATATCAGAGGGGCGGATGCCGCGCTTGATCAAATGGAGAACGGCGGCTCCGGCGTCGAAGCAGTCCTGGAGTTTTTCATCGCCGATGGCGGACTGGGAGCTGCTGTTCGGCAGGGAGAGGCCGAGGGCTTCGATGGCGCTGGCCATGGTGTTGGCGGTATACATGCCGCCGCAGGAACCAGGGCCGGGGATGGCGCATTGCTCGATCTCGGCGAGTTCCTTGTCGTCGATCTGGCCACCGGCGTGTTTGCCCACGGCTTCAAAAACGCTGACCACATCCACGTCCTTGCCTTTGTGGCAGCCGGGCAAAATGGTGCCCCCGTAGACGAAGACGGACGGGCGGTTCAGCCGGCCCATGGCCATGACGCAGGCGGGCATGTTTTTGTCACAACCGCCGATGGCAACGAAGCCATCGAGGCCTTCGCAACCAACCACGGTTTCGATGGAGTCGGCGATGACTTCGCGGGAGACGAGGCTGTATTTCATGCCCTCGGTGCCCATGCTGATGCCGTCGGAAATGGTGATGGTATTGAAGATGACGCTCTTCCCGCCGGCGGCATCGACGCCCTTGGCGGATTCCAGCGCGAGCTTGTCGATGTGCATGTTGCAGGGGGTGACCTGGCTCCAAGTGGAGGCGATGCCGATCTGGTTCTTCGAGAAGTCACCGGTCTTGAAGCCGACGGCGTGAAGCATGGCGCGGCTGGCGGCGCGTTCCGGGCCATCGACGAGGATGCCGGAGAATTGACGGCTGGGGGAGGGGGAAGCGGCGGCGGTTTTCTTTTTGGCAGGCATGGGAAAAAGGAGGGAAAGGGCTAACACGGGGAGGTCCCGGGGAAGCTGAAACTACGGAATCCCAGGATTTGGGAAATAGGAAAGTTGAGTTTTTCGGTCAGAGGACGAGTGCGGGCGGAGCGGCAGTTTGCATTTTGTAGGGAGACAGGCTGCCACCTGGCTGCGCCGGATTCCTCCCAAAAAAGGGGCCGCTGTCTGAATGACAAGAATGTCCGAATCGGAGGATTGCTTTTCTGGCCGGGATTTGGCATTACAAGCAGTAAATTCTTCTCCCCCCTATAATTCAGTGCGCTTTCTTCTCCGTTTTTTCGTCCTTGTCCTGCTTTTACCAACGGCTTCATGGGCAGGTTCGGTTATTTTCACAGAGGTGATGTATCACCCCCTGGGGGCGAAACCGGAATACATTGAAATCACGAACCTGACCAGCAACCGCATTGATATGGCCAAATGGAAGCTGACGGGGGGCATCGATTATACTTTTCCTGATTTTCTGGCCACCGCGACCTCGGCTCATCTCCTGAAGGAATATGAGCGCATCGTGGTGAGCAATGCGGATGAGGCGACGACCCGGGCGGCGTGGCCGGCGATTCCGCCGACGGTGCGGGTGTTTGGCCCCTGGACGGGATCGCTGAACAATGCCGGGGATGGGATTTCCCTGCGGGATGCGGTGTCAGCAGTGCAGAGCACCTTGAATTACAGCGACAATGGGGATTGGCCGGTCTCGGCGGATGGCGCGGGGCATTCGCTGCAGATCATCAATCAGAATGGCAATGTGGATGATTGGCGGAACTGGCGGGCGAGCCGGTTTGCCGGTGGCACCCCCGGCGTGGCCGAGCCAGCTTTGGTGGAAACGCCGACTGCCAGTGCGGATAAGCCCGATCAGGCCGTGGTGGACTATACGAGTTCCTGGAAATACTGGCGCGCCCCGGGGGATCCGGATGGAGCGGACCCGGCGGCGGAAGGATCCTGGTTCTCCACCGGGTATGCGGAGACGGATTGGCAGGGCCCTTCCCCGGGCTTTTTCGGGCGGGATCCCAATAATGCGGCCCTCCAAGCGGCGCTGGGCACGAGTTTTAACACTGGGTTTGCCAATACCACGGTGGCATATTACTTCCGCACCACTTTCACCTGGCCGGGGCCGGCGACGGGGGTGAAGTTTGCCGTCGACCAGTGGGTCGATGATGGCGTGGTGTATTATTTAAACGGTCAGGAACTGAAAGGACCCAACCTGGGCCGGACCCGGATGCAGGCCGGTCCCACCACTCACACCACCCTGGCCAGCGGCACGCCTCTGGGTGGGGATGCGGCGGAGGAGCTGAATGCGCTGAGCGGCACCCTGGATGGGCAATTGGTGGCCGGGGTCAATGTGTTGTGCGCGGAAGTGCACCAGAACAACACGGTGGGTGACGATATTTACTTTGGGGCCAGGCTGAGACTGACTCCGCCGGCCCTGCCCGGGGTGATGATCAATGAGGTGAAGCCGGCGGCGGTGGCCGGGGCAGGGTTTGTGGAATTTTACAATCCCACGGCGGAGCCAGTGGACCTGAATGGCTATTACCTGAGTGACGTGGAGTCGAACCTGAAAAAAACCCATATTTCCCTGCCGGGACCGATTCCGGCGGGTGGTTATGCGGTGCTGGGTTTTTCGGAAAGCGGGCTTTCCACGGCTTCACCGGTGACGGTGTTATTAACAAAGCCGGACGGGCTGACGCGGCAGAGTGGATTCCGCTCCGCGATGGTGGTGAATGGAAGCTCCACGGCACGCCAGCCTTCCGGGAGCAGCACCTGGGCGAACTTCTTCCAGCCGACGCCAGGAGCCGCAAATGTCTCTGTGCCGAAGCCGTCGGTGGTGCTGAGCGAGGTGACTTTTGCCCTGACGGGCGCGACGGAATTTGTGGAGGTCTACAATACCGGCACAGCGGAACAACCGCTGGACGGGGTGTTTCTTTCCACCAAGCCTGACTTGTCCGACCGCGTGGCCCTGAGCGGAACGGTGCCCGCCGGCGGCTATGCCAGCAATCCGGTGGCTTTCCCCACGGACGCCAGCGGACGGCTCAATCTTTATCTGAGTGACCGCACCAACACGATCCTGAGCACAGCCACGCTGCGGCGCTCGCGCGGCATGCTGTCCCACCAGACCTGGCCGGCCGGGAGCGCGGAATGGTTTGTCACGCCAACGGGTTCCCGGGACGCGGCCAATAATCCGGAAAGGCATGCGGAGATTGTGATCAATGAAATCATGTTCAGGCTTCCATCCGGACACGATGACGGGGAATACATCGAGTTATACAACAACGGAACCGGTCCGGTCTCCATGGGCGGCTGGAAGTTCACGGATGGCATTTCGTATACCTTCCCGCAAAACACCGTGCTGCCGGCAGGGGGCTACCTGGTATTGGCCAGCAAACCGGAATACATGAGGGCAAATTATGCCGCGATTGAGCGCTTGTATGGTCCTTTCAGCGGGACCCTGAAAAGCAGTGGCGAAAAAATCCGCCTGGAAGATGAGCGGGCCAATCTGGCGGACCTGGTGGATTACAAGCAGGGTGGCCAATGGCCGGTGGGAACGGGCGGGGAAGGCAGCAGCCTGGAGCTGATCCACCCTTCCATGGATAACAGCCTGCCTTCCTCCTGGCGGGCGAGCAATGAAACGGCCAAGTCCACCTTTCAGCCCTACACCCATACCGGCGTCTACAAGGAATTGCGCGGCATTCCCTCGGATGTGGCGAGCAGCCGGGAACTGCTGCTCAATCTGGCCGGAGATGGCTACATGATTCTCCGGAACCTCAAGCTCTCCAAGGCGACCACGCCAACCGTGAATCAAATCAGGGGGGGGGATGCCACTTCCCACAACGGCACCGGCGTGAATGGATTCCTCTGCACCGGCACGCATTGTGACAGTGATTCCATCCCCCGTGCCGCAACCCCGGTGCGATACAATGCGCTTCTCACTGCGGATCCTGGCTTCCACCTGATCAGTCAGGGCACGGGAGATACCAAGGCAAACCTGGCCCAGGTGGATGTGCTTGGCATCGCCCCCAATGATACCCTGACTCTGAGCTTCGAAGCCCGGTGGGTCTACGGGATCCCGGTGATGATCGCCCAGACCTGGGACCGCAGTTTTGGAAAGGTGTTTCATTTCCCGGTGCCGGGAAATCTGGGCACTCCAGGGGCGGCGAATTCAAGGCTCATCCCGGCTCCTGCCCCCACCGTGGATAACATGTCACATTTTCCAGTGGTCCCCACCTCCACCCAACCGGTCGTGGTCACCGCCCGGGTCACTGCGGCGGAGGCCTTGGCCAGTGTGACGCTGATGCAGCGCCTGGACTCCACCGGTGGGAACGCCGCATGGATCCCCTTGCCGATGAATGATGCCGGCACGGATGGGGATGCCCTGGCCGGTGATGGCCTGTATTCCGCGACGGTGCCGGTGCGCTCGAATGGATCGATCACCCAATTTTATATCAAAACCGCAGCCGTCAATGGTCAGGAAAATGAATGTCCCCGCGATGGGGCGAGGCGCCCCGGGATGTGGATTGTGGCGAACACTCCGCCTTCCAGTGTGCCTGGCATCCTGGTGGAGCGTGCCATCATTTCGTTGAAGGACCGGAATCTGCTGAATCCTGGCACGGGCTACAGTTCCACCTTCGATTTTGATCACCCGCGCATGTCAAATTACGGGATGAATTCGACGATGATTTTCAACGAGTCGGACGTTTACTATAACTGCGAATTGCGCCGCGGGGGCAGTCCCTGGACCCGCATTGGTTCCAATTTGCTGGACCGCACCCGCTGGAAACCTCCGGGGGATCAGTTGTTCCGCGAGCGGGGCAAATCCGGGGTCGACAATGATGCCACCAACACCAATACCGGCACCTCACGCTTTCATAACCGGATCGTGCGGTATATGATGTATTTGCTGGGGCATCCCGTGCCCGATTCGGAGTTTATCCAGCAGATCGTCAACACAGACACCTCCCGCATTGGCGATGAGCAGGAGCAGACGGACACGGACTTTTTTGACCGGGCCTACCCCAACGGAGCGAATGGAGAGTTGTTCGAGATCGATGATGCCTGGTTCATGTATGACAGCAATAACATGGATGACCGTCTAAGTGCGGATAGTGTCACTGGACGCTGGGAACTGAGGGACTGGGCTAATAGTGCCGTGCTTCCTTTTCCCAATGATGAAAGTCCGATTTTTTACCATGGAAACTGGCCGATCCGTTTCCCGGAGGACCGTTATGATTACGCGGCCCTTTCCTCCATGATCAAAACCGTGGTGAATGGCAATTCCGCAGTCACGGTAGCTCAGGACGCCAGCTACAAGGAGCGCATGGAGCGGGTGCTGAATATCGACAAGGCGGCGATTTATGCGGCGGTGCGGGGCTACGCCGGGGATTGGGATAACTTCACGCTGAACCGGGGTAAGAACGGGTATTTCTACCGCCGGCCGGATGACAGCCGCTTCGAGTTCCACCATTGGGACAGCGACCTGGCTTTCCAAAACACGGGTGAAGTTTTCCTCGGCACGGCAGCCGGCGTCGGCTGGACGAATCTCACGGGCCGCCCCTGGTTCCGTCAGCGGTATAATTATTACCTCTCGGCCCTGGTGGACCGTTTTGCCAATGCCAGCTCAGCGCGGATGAACAGTTGGCTGGCGGCGATGAACTATCAGTCCGCCAATGTCAATGCCCTCGCGCCCTTTAAAACCAATTCGTTCAATTACGCCTCGGCGTGGTTCACCCAGCGGAATCCCAATGCCACGGCCTTTATCGGCAGCACGAATTATAACCGGATTTTCAGCATCAATACCGCGAATAACCAGGTCGTCACCAACCCGGTCTTCAGTCTCACCGGCGTGGCTTCCAGCAAGGTGAACTATGTGGAAGTGATTGGCCATCCGGAAGCAGTGCTCACCTGGGCATCAACCGCCTCCAATCCTGGCGTTTGGGTTCTGAGCAACATCAGCCTGGCCAGCGGGGTCAACAGCCTCACCGCCCGCACCGTGCTGCACGACGGCAGCTTCGTGGGCAGTGTGGTGATCAACGTGACCCTCACCGGGGATGCTCCCCCCATCCCTTCGCTGAGCGTGAGCCCCGCTTCCGGCAACGTGGCTATCGGGGAGACGCTGGATCTGGACGCCACCGGCAGCCGTGATCCGGAAAACCTGCCGTTGAGCTACACCTGGGCGATGAGCCCGACCGCCGGGGTCAGCTTCACCCAAAGCCAGCCAGGCCTGGCCAGTGCCCGCTTCAGCATCCCGGGGAATTACACTCTCACGCTTTCCGTGAAGGATGGGGCCGGGCAGACAGTGCCCCTTGTGAAGGAGTTTACGGTGTTTAATTCGGCAGATTTTTCCTCATTCGGCGGGACGGTGCCGCTGGGGCCGGAGTTCACTCTGACCAATGTGGAGCACCGGGATAATTTCTCCCCTTCCACCTGGTATTCCGTGGAAGATGTGAGTGGCCGCATCATGGTTCAGGTGCTGGAGGATTCCGCCAAGCCCCTGGCTTCGCCGGACTTCACCCATCCCTACATTTCCCGGCTGCTGCCTCCCACCGCCAATTTCATTCTCCAAACCGACTTCCGGCCGGATACGCGGGAGTTTGGAAATTGGCGCGCGGGCCTGATGATTCAGCTGAAGAATGGCAGCAGCACCGTCCGCTACGCCCTGGGCGTGGATGGGGGGCTAAATCTGCTGGTGCAGCGCAGTGCGTTGCCGGAGGCCTGGACGACCTTGTCCACCACGCCGGTCACGGGCAGCGGGGCCGGTCTGCGCATCCTGCGGCTGGGGGACGCACTCGTCTTCCAGAGCCGCACCGCCACAGGCTGGACCACCGCCTTTACAGAAACCCTCACCGCCGGCAATCTGGCGGAGAATGGCGGGCTTTATGTCGCCACCAGCCAGGCCACCAGTGTCAGGATCGGCTTTGACTACCTGCTCCTTGCCGACCCATCCGCCAGCAACAGTGTGCTCAATAATCTGCGCATCACCGAGATCAATTACCGTCCTGCGGCAGGTGGGGTGGAATTCATCGAACTCTGCAATACCGGCTCCCAGCCGATTGATCTCAATGGAGTCACCTTTGGCCAGGGCCAGCCCTTCTCCATGGCAGGCAGCCCTGCGAGGCCCTACACCTTTGGCAGTGAAATCCTCGCGCCAGGGGGCTACCTGACGCTGACGGACAATGTCTCCCTCTTCCGCAGCCTCTATGGAACCGGACCACGTCTCGCCCCGCCATGGACGAACGGAAGTTTGAGCAACAGCGGCGAGCGCATCGTGCTCCTGGATGCCGGGGGCAATACCGTGCAGGACTTCAGTTATGGGGTGGCCGCTCCCTGGCCTTTGGCTGCCAATGGGGCCGGGGCCTCACTGGAAGTTATCTCCACGCAGGGTGATTATGGCAACGGCACGAACTGGAAAGCCAGTGCCGTTCAGGGAGGGACTCCTGGGGGTCCGCCGACTGGTGCCGACACCGATGGCGATGGGGTGCCGGATGCGGTGGAAGCGCTTTTCGGAACCAATCCCAACAGCCCCGGCAGCGTGCCGGCGGCGGCCCTGACCCCCGGCAGCAATGGGACGATGACGTTGACCTGGCCCAGCGTGCCGGGCGTGATCTACAAGGTGGAAACGGCCCTTTCGCTGGGCCAATGGCAGATCGTGCAGACCCTGTCGGGGGTTGGCTCATGGACCTTCATTCCGGCAGCGGGTGAGCCCCGGCGCTACTACCGCATTTCAGCCTCCTTGCCCTGACATGGGTTCTTCACCGGATCCTGGAGAGCCGGTCCGGATCCAGGTCAGCGGTGACCTGGATCTGCACACCTACCGTCCCCGGGATCTCCCGGAACTGCTGCCAGCGTGGTTCGGGGAATGCCAGCGTCTTGGCATCCTGACGGTGCGGGTCATCCATGGCAAAGGCAGCGGCAGCCTGCGCGCCGGGGTGCACGCCTTGTTGCCCCGGCTGGGGGGACAGGTGGCTTCCTGGTCCTTCCCCGCCCCGGATGTGGCGGGCGGGTGGGGCGCGACGTTGGTGCAGCTTTCTGCGGAGCAGCCGTAGCTACGGTGGTGCCACCGGTGCGAACAATCCCAATGGTTCGAAATATTCCCTCCAAGGGGCTGGCTCCAACGTGATCACCAGCACGCTGAAACTGGGAAATCCAAAAACCAATCTGCGGTCTAATCCACCACCCTTTTCCAAAGCGGACGAATGTCTGGTTTTTCCCTCAATGCGCAGACCCTCCGCACCTTGTGTGCGGCGGGTTTTGTCGCGCCCGCAGTGCTCTTCACGCAATCCCGCGATGCCCTGCGGGAAGTCACACGGCCTATCGTAACCGGCCTTTTACAGGCAGTGGGCATCCAGGCCCAGGATCATGGAACGGCCATGACCGTTGGCCGGCTGGAGGTGCCCTGGACCCGGGATTGTGCCGGGGTGAATCTCCTGCTGATTATGCTGGCGCTGGCGGTCTGGGTGAACCGGCAGGAAAAAGCGGGCGTGAAATACTGGCTCCGCGTGGCGGCCATGGTGCCCGCCGCGCAGGCGGCGAATGTGCTGCGGGTGCTCACCCTGATCGCCTACCGCAGCATCGCCTGGCCGGCGGTGGAAAGCCCGCAAACCCCTTATTTTATGGGCTTCATCCGGATGGTGCCCTTCCTCACGCTGATCACCCCCTGCGGAGGCAGACCCCTTTCCCATGCGTTATTGGAAACCCTGCACGCGGCGGCAGTGGTGGCCCTGTTGGCCCCGATGACTGGCATGCCCAATGGCAGTCTGATCACGATGGCAGCCGTGCTCGCCCTGGCGCAATGCCGGATCCGTCAGGATTTCTGGAGACTGAGACGGTGCCTGACGGCCCTGTGGGTCGTCGCAGGATTCTCCGTCGCTATGATGAATCTGGAGTCGTTTTGGCTCCCATGGTTGCTGTGTTGCCCGCTGCTTCTGGATCTGGTGTGGCTGCGCACTCCGGGCGGATTCCTCGTGCTCCTTTCCACCCATTCCATGGTTACCATGCAGTCCTGGGCTCCGGTCATCGGGTGGACGGGGATCGCCCTGGCTATTCTGCCCTGGCTGAAAAATACTCCAACCCCGGCAGCAGCGCCCGCCACCGCGACGCCGGCCCGCCCCGGCCCGCCCTGGCAGAGATTCACCCTCACCAGCGCCTGCATCCTCTGTTTTGCCTTGCCCTTCCCCGCCTCCACTCTGCTGTCCATGGGTCAGGTGCAATGGATGCCCCCTCTTACTGTCCAGTCCCGCCCGCCCGGCAGCAGAGGTTACGAGGTGCGCCTCCCCGGTCAGTCGGATCACATCGCGCTGGCCACCTATGGAGCCACCGGACGCGACCGGCACCATACCGTGCAGGTTTGCCTGAAATACCGTGGCACGGAACTCACCCCGGAACCGGACCATTCCGGGGTGTATTCCGATGGGAAGCACTGGCTGCGTGAGTTTTTCCTCCAGGACCAGCAGTGGATCGCCGAATACGGAACTTACCTGAAAAACACCTTCCGCCCGGGAGCGGATCCCGGCGTGCACCTGATCTTCATCAGCCCCATGGATCGCGTCACTCCGGATCTTTTCGCCAAGGAGAGCAGCAGCCTGGCCAGCACCTTCCATGATCTTTGCACCGGCAAACCAACGCCTGCCCATAACGACCTGCTGGCGATTCAGCCGTGAGCGGGAGCAGGATGCCACAGCACCGCAGGGTCAAGACGCCTCCAACCTCCGCTGGAAAGCCCCGGTTTTGTGCACCAGGGTCACAGCAGCATGCATCCTGTTATTTCCCTTTGCCGCGAGTTGGTTTCCATCCCCAGTGTGAATCCCGATGGCGATCCCGGCACCCCACACACCGGGGAAAAAGCCTGCGCCGCCTTCACCGGTGCCTTTTTGGAAAAGCTGGGAGCCCAGGTCAGCTACGTGGATGTGCTCCCGGGTCGGCCCAACGTGATTGGGCGGTTTCCTTCCAACCCCGCGCCGGACGGGAAACGCAAGCCGCGGATCCTCCTCGCCCCGCACACGGATACCGTCAGCGTCGAAGGCATGATCATCGACCCCTTCGCCGCTGAGATCCGCGGGGGCCGTCTCTACGGGCGCGGTGCCTGCGATACCAAAGGCACCATGGCCGCCATGCTCACCGCACTGCAGGAAATCGGCAGCCGCATCCCGGATCTCGGGGCCGAAATCACCTTCGTCGGCTTCATGGGCGAAGAAACCGGCCAGTGGGGCTCCCGCGACTTTGCCGCGAAGGAACCGGACTACGATTTCGCCCTGGTGGGTGAACCCACCGGCTGTTCTGTGGTTCACACCCACAAGGGGTCCTACTGGTGCAGCCTGACCACCACCGGCAAGGCCGCCCATGGGGCACGCCCCGAGTTGGGGGAAAATGCTATCCTGAAAATGCAGCCCGTCATCACCGCGCTCTACGAGGATTTTTTGCCCATCCTGACGGCCCAGGAATTCCGTCACCCCGTCCTCGGCGACAGCACGCTCAATCTGGGCACTATCCGGGGCGGCAGCCGCAGCAATATCGTCCCGGACCATTGCCGCATCCAGCTCGACATCCGCTTCACCCCGGC
>Ga0114967_10004217_pt1 | contig 11630 bp, 9 predicted proteins | sample M_130628_MF_Meta_FD_92639 | JGI IMG/M metagenome (GOLD analysis project Ga0114967, IMG submission 92639) | Freshwater microbial communities from Lake Montjoie, Canada to study carbon cycling - M_130628_MF_MetaG | ecosystem: Environmental > Aquatic > Freshwater > Lake | place: Lake Montjoie... | reverse complement strand
AGCCTGCGCGAAGAGCTCTGCCACAGCGCCGATCCGCCGGATGTTTTCCTCGCGGTCCTGAGCCCCGAATCCAAGGCCAAACCGGGCGGCAAACTCCTCGCCGTGACGTTCTTGAAGCAGGCCAGGGGCGGCGTTGAGGCCCAGGCGAACGTTGTCGCCGTCAAGCACAAAGCTGCGCACGCCGCGCAGGTGCAACTGGTGATCAACGCCGTTGGCCAGAGTGCTTTTGCCGCATCCTGACAGGCCTGTGAACCAGAGCACGCACCCCTTATGGCCGGCCCTCTGCTCCCGCTGGTCGCGGCTCACCGCATGGGCATGCCACCGCACATCAATCTGTTCACCCGACATTCAGCACGGCTCCTCTTTAATCCCAACCATCCAGCTTCACTTTGCAGGTGATCCGCTCAACGCGCTCGGTAGCCGGAATGCCTCGTTCGATTTCCATGTCGATCGCTTCGCCAGGACCGCGGGTACCCACTTTCTCAGTGAGCGCTTCAAAATTGGCAATCGGCTCGCCATCCATGCGTACCACAACGTCGCCAATCTGGATGCCGGCCTTATCGGCGGCGGAGCCGGCGAGCACCTGAGTGATCAGACAGGGGCCGACGGTCCGCTGCCCCGCCACCCCCAGCTTGCCCCCCTTGCGCACATCGATCTCGGCATCGGGAAATTTGCCCGCCAGAGCCGCCACGGCTTCATCCGAGACACCCGTTCCATAGAGATGAAATAGCTCCACGCCGCGCATCCGCCCCAGCGCCGCAAGCGTCGGCGCATCGAGCCTCACCCCATGCACGCCGACATGCACCACCCCACGCAGTCGCGGCAGGAGACGGAGATCCTCGATATCGCCCCGCCAGCTGGCGTTGACCACCACTTGCATGCCGCGGCGGCCGCTGGGCATAAACCCCTCAGTGACCACAGCGCCCAACGCCTCCAGCCGTTCCCGGGCCGCCTGAGCCATGCCGAGCTGGTGGAATTCAAGGGTTGCCTGAGCCAGTTGCGTGACCGGAGATTCGGGCCCCTCAGCGATGATTTCCAGCAGCCGTTCCGACTCGGCAGCCAGCGTGGCCCGGTCGGCCGGAGCGCCGGTAGCACCCCCGTCGACTCCCTCGGTAGCTCCCTCAGTGGCCCCCTCCTGCGGATCGACGAGGAAACCGCGGACGATCTCCATCGCCCGGCTGGCAATCTCCAGATCGTCCCTCTGGATGGCAGCGGTCAGCGGCCCCAGAGCCGCCCGCCCGGCATCGGCCAAGGAGCGGCTGGCTGCCTCCCGTTGGGCAAACTGGGGGGAACCCAGCTGCTCGATCCACTCTGAGATGGGCGTTCCTGCAGCCGCCGGGGCAGACTCGACGTCACCGGCGGGGCCGACAGCCTGCGCCGAGCGACCAGGAACCACCGCTTCTTGAGCCCCTGCTGCCAGGCATCCCGCCGCCAGCGCAGCAGCGATCCCGACTGATCCCAGCCACACTCTCTGCTGATTGCGTGAGACCTTGTCCATGGAGGTCCTTCCGGGAATGCAAAACCGGCAGCCATAGCCGGCAATATACCACCGCCAGCCCTTTCAGACTCCTCCGGCCCCAAGGTCCCCGATCCGGTTGTAGAATTGAGGGCGTCCCTCTCCCCGGCCCCGCTTTGAGCGTCGTTATGCCCCTGAAAATCGTATCTGACCGTGCCCCCAGAGCGCCGCTGCCGATGAGCGGGGAGGAGATGCGGGCCCGCGGCTGGGACGCTGTCGACATCGTGCTCGTCACCGGCGACGCCTATGTCGATCACCCCAGTTTCGCCAATGGGCTGATCGCCCGGTTGCTTGAGGCGGCGGGATTTCGGGTGGCCGTGCTGGCCCAGCCCGACTGGAGCAGTTGCGAGCCCTGGCGCCAATTTGGCCGACCGCGGCTCTTCTTCGGCATCTCAGCCGGCAACATGGATTCCATGATCAACCACTACACCGCCAGCAAGAAGGTGCGCAACGACGACGCCTACTCCCCCCACGGCACGATCGGCCGCCGGCCCGACCGGGCCACGCTGGGCTATTGCCAGCGGTCGCGGGAGGCCTTTCCGGGAGTGCCCGTGGTGGCAGGCGGTGTCGAGGCCTCGCTGCGCAGGATCGCCCACTACGATTACTGGAGCGATACAGTCCGCCGTTCGATCCTCATGGATTCCAAGGCCGACCTGGTTGTGTTCGGGATGGGTGAACGCACGGTGCTCAATGTCGCCCACGGCCTCGATGCCGGCCGCACCATCCGCGATCTGCGGGATCTGCGGGGAGTGGCCTACCGGCTCGGGGCCAGCGAGGAGATTCCCGCAGGCCCCGACACGCTCACCCTGCCCGACTACGAAACGGTCGTCAAGGATCCGTTGGCCTTCTGTGAGATGACGCGCATCTCCCACCTCGAAACCAATCCCCACAACGCCCGCCGCCTCGTGCAGCGGCACGGCCGCGAGGCGGTGGTGATCAACCCGCCGGCCCTGCCGCTGGAACAGGATGAGATGGATCAGGTGTATGCCCTGCCCTACACCAGGCTGCCCCATCCCTCCTACGGCGACGCCAGAATCCCCGCCTTCGAAGTGGTGCAGCACAGCGTGCAGATCATGCGCGGCTGCTTCGGCGGCTGCACCTTCTGCTCGATCACGGCCCACGAGGGCCGGATCATCCAGAGCCGTTCGCAGGAATCGATCATCACGGAGATCAAAATGCTCTCCGCCCAGCCCGGCTTCAAAGGGACGGTGTCAGATATCGGTGGCCCCACCGCCAACATGTATCAGATGCGCTGCACGAGACCCGAGGTGGAAGCGAAGTGCCGCAGGCTCTCCTGCGTGCACCCCACCGTCTGCAAACTGCTCGGCACCGACCACGGGCCGCTGCGCAGTGTGATGCGGGAGGCCCGCAGCATTCCGGGCGTGAAACGGGTGCTGGTGGCCTCGGGGGTGCGGATGGATCTGGCCCGCCGCGATCCGGAGTATCTGCAGGAACTCGCCGAGCACCATGTTGGCGGCCATCTGAAGGTCGCCCCGGAGCACACCGATCCGGAGGTGCTGGCGCTCATGAAAAAGCCGGCCGCCGATGACTTCCTCGAATTCGACAAGGCCTTCCGGGCCGCCAGCAACCGGGTCGGCAAGAAGCAATACACCGTGCCCTATTTTATCGCCAGCCATCCCGGCAGCGACATCGATGAGATGATCGACCTGGCTCTGTTTCTCAAGCGCAATGGCTACAAGCCCGATCAGGTGCAGGACTTCATTCCCAGTCCGTTCGATATCGCCGCCTGCATGTATCACACCGGTCTCGACCCGATGACCAAACAGCCGGTGAAGGTGGCCAAGGGGATGCGCAACCGCCGCACGCAGCGGGCCCTGCTGCAGTTTTTCAAGCCCGAGAACTATTTCGAGGTGCGGCAGGCGCTGGAGCACGCCGGACGGCAGGAGCTTATCGGCTCCGGCTGCGACTGCCTGATTCCCGATCGCCCGCCGCGCGAGGCCCTCGATAAAAAACGGGGGGAGGCCAATCGGGCCTTCACTGAGCAAACCTCCGGCGACCACATCCGGGGCGGGCCCGCCGGCCAGCCACGCACCGGCAAGCAGGGGCGCCGACAGCCCCGCGAGCGCCGCAGCGTAGGCTACCGGCCGAAGCGGCCAGGGCAGTGAAGGCAAGCCGTCGCTCCGCCTCAAGCGCATCCGGAGGAACTGGAGCGACGACTGAGTAAATGCATCGAGCGATACAGGCGGAGGGATCGGCGAACGCTTGAGGAGCGCATGCGACGAAACTTTTGCCGTCCCGCAGCCGATGCACTACGGAGGACGAAGTCGCTCTAGGTCCGGGGTTGCCCATACCCCATCGCCGGACGTTCGCTGCGGCCCTCCAGGCCTTTCGCTCACTCGAAGTTGGCTGCGCTTCGCCATCCATGGCTCCGCTGGCCGCCTACGCCGGCTCCTGGGGCACGGGCAGCCCCTCCCCGAACATCGCTCAGGAAGGCTGATGGGGGAAGGGTGATGGGGGAAGGGATGACGGAGGCGGAGGGGTCGGCGAACTTTTCGTCCGCACCGAGCCGCTGCGGCCAAGTGACGTGACCAGCGCCGTCCCGCAGCCGGGGGCGCCCCGGAAGACGTAGCCGCTCTAGGTCCGGGGCTGCCCATGCCCCACGGAGACCGTGGCGCTCTAGCCCACCCGCTCGAGCTTTGTGATCCGGCCGGTCGACACCCACTCTGCCACGAAGATATCTCCCTCGGGAGTGAAGCAGGCGTCGTGTGGATGCACAAACTCTCCGTCGAGCCACTTGTCGGGCTGGCTGCGGAGATCCTTCACCTCGTCGAGCCGCTCCACGGCCCGTCCGAGCTGTGCCACGACGGCGTTCTTCTCGTCGAGCAGCGTCACGCAGGCCTTCAGTTCCGGCACGAGCATGAGATTCTTCCAGGTATCGATGTTGGCCGGCAGTCCAAAGCCAGTCAGCGTTTCCTGATAGACGCCGTCGATGGAAAAGATCTGGAGCGTGTCATGGGCACGATCGGTGACGACGATCGAAGGAATGCGCCCCTCGCGCCGGTCGACCCACAAGCCGTGGGGCGTGTTGAATGTCCCCTTCCCCTCACCCTCACCGCCAAAAGCACTCACCCACTTGCTGTCTCTGTCGAATCGATGGATGCGGAATGAGCCATAGCCGTCGGCCAGCAGAAACCCGCCGTCGTCCAGAAAGGCAACATTGGTGGGCAGGAAGCCCCGGCGATTCCAACTGGGTGCAGTGGAGATATCCTCCCCGGCCGCATAAGCACCCGACTCCATCGGCGCCTTGCGAAACCAGACCGTCTCCCCATCGAGCGTGAGCTTGGCAAACGCCTTCACCTGCTGGTAGGCGCACACATAGAGAAACTCCGCCCCACCCTCCTGACGCACCTCGATACCGTGGCCACCCCCCTGAAATTGGCTGCCAAAGGCCCGGATGAATTTCCCCTGCGGATCAAACACAAAAATTGCCGGGTGGTCCTTCTGCTCCTTGCGCCCCTCGTGGATCACATACAGATTTCCAGCCGCATCGATCGCCACATTGTGGGTGGTCTGCCAGGTGAAGCGGTCGGGGAGCTGCGGAAAGTTGTGGCGGACGCGGAAGGTGTGGGGGCCAGTTCCCACAATCGTCTCGGTGCCAACGCGGCGCGCGTTGGCGAGAACTGGCGCAGCGGCCGCGGCGGCCGTGAGGCAGGCCGCACCGGTAAAGGCGCGGCGCGACAGCGCAACCGAAGAAGAAAATACGGATTCTTTCATGAGAACTCCTCAGGAAAATGGCTGGTTATGGTTTGGGCTGCGGTTTTGCTGCAGGAGGGGGAACCGATTCCGGTAGCCCCCTGCAGACAGCGCTGTGACGACGGGCCTCGCGGAAGAGTTTCTCGGCAGTGGAAAGGTGCTCGCTGCGTTGCTGGCTCTCCTCTGTCGCCGCCAGATGCAGATAGGCCTGCCCTGCCAACACATCCAAATCGGAATTCCCCCGATCCCACTCGACCATGCGTTGGGCAGCCGAGGCTGCGGAGGTCAACCGGAGGGCGGCGGCAGCACGCTCATCGACCGTCTTGGCGCCGCGCATTCCCACCAAGGCCACCCGCACCTCACGGGCCGTGGCAGCAGAGAATGTATCGCGGGCGCTCCAAAGAGTCGCCGCAATGCAGGAGGCGGCAAGCACCGTTGCAGCCGCTACCGGAGCCCACTGCGGGCCGATCGCGGCAGCCTGCTGCGGTTGACCAGGTTGCAGTGGACCAGGCTGCGGCAGCCCCCCCTTGCGGCGTCCACTCACGCCACCCAGAGCCAGCCCCACCACGACGCAGGCGAGGAATGCATTGGCCGGCACATGGAGATTCCAGTCGAAGGCCGAATGCATAACGAGGCCCGCCAGGCCCGCCCAAATCCCTGCATCCGCCATCCGATCGGCGGCAGTTGCCGACACGCAGCAGCGATAGAACCGCACCACGAGCGGAATCGCCAAAAACAACGCCACAGCGGCGCCGACGAGGCCCGTTTCTGAGAAGAGTTGGGCGTAGTCGTTGTGGGCAAAACCCCAGGGGAGGTTTCCCCGCACAAACCGGGGAAAGAGGTGGCCGAACGTCCCCAGCCCGGTGCCCAGCAGCGGCGAGGACAGAAACATGCGGATCGCGACGTGCGCCGCCGCCTGCCGCGAGTTGTGGAGCACCCCGCCGGCGGCCGACTCCATTGAGGCTGGCAGCACCATTTCGGATCCCGGCAGAATGCCGAAAAAGAGAGCGAAGTAGAGGGCAAGGGCGCAGGCAAACGCCATGGCAGCCCCTCCAGTGAGCCAGCGGGCCAGCCGGTTTTCCACGCTCAGTGCCACCACAACAAAAGCCGCCAGCAGCATCGCCGCCCCACCCGCCCGCGACTTGGCCATGATGCCTACCGTCCACACCACCAGGGCCAGCAGAACCACCAGCAGCGCATAGCGGGCAGCCGTTGGCAGTTTGTCGCGCGAAAACTGCAATCCAAGAGCCAGCAGGATGGGGATCGTCAGATAGAGGCCGGCCGCAAAGTGGTTGCTGAGGACATAGGGGCCGACACAATCCCCCGCAATCCAGGAGTCGAGGACATACCGCAATTCTCCCACCTGCTCCCAACTGCTCTCCCCCACACCGGCGGTTTGGCCGGGCAGATCGAGCGGACTTTTCCAATACTCCACCGGCCCGGTGAGATCGACACATCCCATCACGAGTTTCTCATGGACGCCCGCGCCGAGCCCCGGAAAGATCAGGCCGAGCATCCAGATCAGCAGACCGACCCCCGCGAGGGACCACAGCAGCCACTGGCGGTGGCGAGCGTCGCGCGAAAGATCGGCCACCATCACAATCAACGACAGGCCCAGGAGCAACTGCCGCAAGCCTGCCGCCGTCGCCTCGGGATAGACAGACACGCTGCCGCTGACATCGGGTATTCCCTGATGGGCAAGCTTCCAGGCGGGCGCCGCAATCGGAGCGAGGCTGCCCAGCACTGAATCGGGGAGTGGCAGCAGTTGCACCACCGCCAAGCCAGCCACTGCCACCGGCAGCAGCAGCAGGCCAACCGGCCGCCTCCCGGCACCCACCCAGAGCACCACCGCGGCGGCTATCACAATATCCAGCAGCAGCGGGAATGGCGGCCGCGTGGCCCCCACCGCCAGCGGCCCGAGCACCACCCCGGCCGAAATCAAACCGATGGCAACCGCCGCCATGTTCACCATGCCCCCATCGCTGGCTGCCTCACCAAAGCGGCGCCGGCGGCCTGTGTTGGCGGGAATCGGAACTGGCAGCATGGGGAAAGCGTTCGGGGATGGCATCACGAATACTCTGGATGGCAGAGGGACGACCGGGCGCGGCGGCGACGGGCCACATTCTAACTGTCGGTCTCACTGTGGGGGGAAAAAGCCACCCCATGAACCCTTCGCTGTCCCCCCCGTATCAATCCTGTTCCTCCAGCCAGCCCCCGGCGGGGTTTTCAGTCGCTTCCAAGGTGAGCCATGCACAATACCCGAAGCCCGTTGCAGAGCCGCGTCGCCTTGATTGCCGGTTCTATTCGAGCGTCTGGTGCGGCGGCCGCTAGTGTTAGTCGCCTCCGCTGGCTGGGATGGGCTGGAGTCGCCCTGCTGGCCGTCGGTGGCCTGCTCCCGACAGCAGCGGTGGCCGGGCCGCCCAATCCCTACTCGAGTTTCAATCTCTCGGGGATCAACTACGGCGCGCAGCAGTGGGAGCGCGACCAACGGGCAGGCAGGAGGGTTTGGCCCTATTACAACACCCCCTCGCAATCCCCAACCCGCGGGTCGGGAACAGTGAGCGGATACGCCGGCCGGGGAGTGAGAGTGCAGGGGGGAGTCTCCCGGCGCAGCAACCGGCGCTGGCAGCGGTAGGGCAGCGTGAGCAGACTGTTTGAAAAGGTATCTGAACGACTTTTCCCCCGGAGATTCAGGCTGGCTGCGGCGGATCATCCTGATACATCCGATATTTCTTGGTCACCAGTGCCCCGCCTCGCTCCAGCGTGCGTTTGGAAAGATGGTTGGACTCCAGCACCCAGGAGAATTCCACCTCCTCCATCCCCCAGGCCACGGCCCGGGGCGCAAGCGCCCCCATCAACACCAAGCCGACTCCCCACGCCTGATATTCGGGGATCACATTGGTGCTGATCGCCCGCATGCGTTTGATCCCTTTCTTATTCCAGAGCAGGCGCAGAAACCCAAAGGGAAACAGGCGACCATTGATCTGCTTGATGCGGGGGTTGTAATCGAGCAGGCAGAACACGGTGCCGATCGGCTTGCCACCCACTTCCGCCACCATCGCCAACTCCGGCACGATCAGGTGCTTCAGGCTCGCCGCCATGTGCTTCACCTCGCCGGAGGAGAGCGGCACAAAGCCCCAGGTTCCCCCCAGGCTGGAGTTGTAGATGTCGAGAAACATCCGCACCTCCTCGTCGAAACGACTGCGGTCGAGCGGCCGCACCGTCACGCCGAAGCGTTCCTGCACCGCCTGCACCATGGTGCCGAGCTTGGAATCGAGCTTGGAGAGCATCGACATCTCGCCCCAGAAGGCATACATATCCTCCACCTTGCCATAGCCATTCTCCTCCACCAGCTGCCCGTAGTAGGGGCGATTGTGGGTCATCATGAAGAAGGGGGGCGTGTTGAAGCCCTCGATGAGCAGGCCGCACTCATAATTGAGCGAGGGATTGGCAGGGCCACGGATTGAGGTCATTCCCTGCCCATGTAGCCAGTTGCCGGCCGCCTCAAACAGCGCCTTGGCGGCGGCGGGGTCTTCGTCGCATTCGAAGAAGCCGAAAAAACCCCGCTGCTCGCCATACCGCTCGGAGTGGCCGGCATTCACGATTGCCGTAATCCGCCCGACATCGCGCCCCCCGCGCACCGCCAAAAACGAACGGCTGCGCGACTTTTCGTAAAAGGGATGGGGACGGAAGCCGAGAAGCTCCTCCTGCGCCATGATCAGCGGGGGCATCCAGCAGGGATCATCGCGGTAGATCCGCCACGGAAGCCTCACGAAGCGTTTCTGCTGAGACCGGGTGTCCACCGGTTGAATGGTCACTTCCGCCACTGTTTGCCCCACACTTCTTTGGGCCGTCCGCGCCGGTCACGACCGGTCGACAGCCCGGTCCAGATTTCCAACGGCGAAGGGATTCTCCGCTTTTTTGAGTCAAACGAGTCATTTTCCGTCAGGGTCGTCACATCCGTCAATGTCAGCATCTTTGGCGAACCTCAAAGGTGTGCCCCCTTTTTTTCCGACATAGAATCAAGACGTGGGTCTGGTGGCAGGATCGACCGGCCCCCCGAGTCCCCCGTGTCCTCAGAGGCGATCCCACCATGGTCGACTTCCCACGGCTTGCCTGCGTTCCGAGTCCTGCCCATCCCGCGGGCACTTCTGCGGGTCCAGTCGATTATGTCGTGACCGGGGCGACGGGTCTGGTGGGCAATAATCTGGTGCGGCTGCTGGCCAATCGGGGGCAGAGCGTCCGCGCTCTGGCGCGGTCCGCCGCGACGGCCGACCGCTGCCTGGCGCGTCTGCCGCTGGATGTCACGGTCGGCGCCCTGGACGACCCGCGGGCTATTCTGCAGGCGATTGAGGGTGCAGCGGTGGTGGTGCATGCCGCTGCCATGGTGCATTGCGGCTGGCGGCACTCCGCCGAAATGCACGCCGCCAATGTGGCCGGCACCCGCGTGGTGGCCGAAGCGGCCCGGAGGGCCGGGGCGCGTCTGGTGCATGTGTCGAGCGTCGATGCGCTGGGGCTGCGGGCCGATGGTGTGCTGGCCGACGAGGAGACTCCTGCGGGCGGCATGGTGGAGTGCCCCTATGTCGTCACCAAGCGGGCTGCCGAGGCAGCGGTTCTCGAGGAGGTTGCCCGCGGCCTCGATGCGGTGATCGTCAATCCGGTGTACATGCTCGGCCCCTGGGACTGGAAGCCCTCCAGCGGTCGGATGCTTCTGGAAGTGGGAGCGGGTCGGGGGCTCTTTGCGCCCGCTGGGGCCAACGACTTTGTCGATGTGCGCGATGTTGCCGCAGGGATCATTTCCGCCGCCGAACGGGGCCGCACTGGCCGTCGCTACATCCTCGGCGGCCATCCCTTGAGCTATTTTGAAGCCTGGCGGCTCTTCGCGCGGGTCACCGGCCGGATGCAACCGCTCGGCATCGCCCCGCTGCCCATCGTCAAAATGGCGGGATGGTGTGGCGATCTGGTGGCGATGGTCGCCCGCCGGGAACCTCCGGTCAACTCCGCCGCCGTAGGGATGTCGCTGCTCAAGCACAACGTCAGCTGCGCCCGTGCCGAGAACGAACTGGGCTATTTTTATAGGCCTCTGGAAGCAACCGTGACCGATGCATGGCAGTGGTTCATCGACCACGGCTTCACCCGCCCGGTGCGCGAACCGGCAGTCCTCGTTCGGTAGCCAAGTTGCGAATCGCCGGCTGGACTACACTCATCGGTTTTCCCAGTTCCTCGCCTTCCCGCCGGCTCACCCATGCCACATATCCTCGTCGTGGAAGACGAAGAGCATCTGGCCTTCGGTATCAAGTTCAACCTCGAGGCTGAGGGCTTCACCGTCACCATTGCCGGCGACGGCCAAACGGCCCTCGGCTTGCTGGAAGAGCAGCAGCACGTCGATCTGGTGGTGCTCGACTTGATGCTGCCGGGCATGAGTGGCTACGCGGTCTGCGAAACCATCCGCACCCGCGGGAGCGACGTGCCGGTTGTCATGCTCACGGCCCGGACGCTCGTGGAGGACCGCATACGGGGCTTCGATGCTGGCACCGATGTCTATCTGCAAAAACCGTTCGACCTTGATGAACTGATCTCCATCGTGCGCAATCTGCTGGCGCGGAGATCGCGGACAATGCGAACGGCCACGCCTCCCCACGAGCCATCACTCCCGGTCAGTTCCGCCGCGACCTACCGCTTCGGCGGCGCTGAGGTGAATTTCGACACCTGGGAGGCCCGTGCCCAGGGACTCCCCGTGCGGCTGACCAACCTCGAGATGAAGTTGCTGCGCTACTTCGTGGAGCACGAGGGGAAGGTGGTGTCCCGCAACGAACTGCTTGAACGGGTGTGGGGGATGGCCCGGCCGCCGGCCACGCGCACCATCGACACGTTCATGCTCAACCTGCGGAAGTATTTTGAGTCTGACCCATCACACCCCGTGCACTTTCTCTCCGTGCGCGGCATGGGCTACCGCTTTGTCGGCCGCCAGAGGGGCAAGGCACCGGCCGACGAGGAGCCTGCCTGAACGCGGAGTCTCAAGCGCATCCAAAGGACGTGGCTCGCCGGCTTCGGGGCGGCAAAAGTTTCGTCGCTTGCGCTCCTCAAGCGTTCGCCGACCCCTCCGCCTACACCAACCGATGGGTTCAGCCGGTCATCTCCCAGCCACCCCGGATGCGCTCTATCCCCGGCCCAACAACCTGCCCGCGGCGACACCGGGATCGGGACTGGCCAGCAACGACTCGCCCACCAGCATCGCACCGATGCCCGCCGCCTCGAGCCGCTCCACATCCGCCCGGGAACGGATGCCACTTTCGGCGACCAGCACACATTCCTCCGGCACGCGATCCTTGAGCCGCAGCACATGATCGATGTCGGTTTTCATCGTGCGCAGATCGCGGTTGTTGCCGCCAATAAGCGT
>Ga0114967_10004205_pt1 | contig 11645 bp, 8 predicted proteins | sample M_130628_MF_Meta_FD_92639 | JGI IMG/M metagenome (GOLD analysis project Ga0114967, IMG submission 92639) | Freshwater microbial communities from Lake Montjoie, Canada to study carbon cycling - M_130628_MF_MetaG | ecosystem: Environmental > Aquatic > Freshwater > Lake | place: Lake Montjoie... | reverse complement strand
CCATGTCCTGCCCGTTGGCGAAGATCGGCACCTCTTCGCAGGTCTCATGCGTGCCGATGCCCTCGAGGCCCTTCAGCATCTCGTAGCCCTCGATGCGGAGGCCCCCGTTGGTGAGATCGGCGCCAGAGAGGATCGTGCTCCAGACGGAATGGGTGTGGAGCACCGCGCCCACCGGATTGCCGCCGAGCGATGGAACCAGGTCGGCGATCAGGCAGTGCAGGAGCGTCTCGGCGGAAGATTTCCGCGACGAGCCGTCGATCACGCGGCCGGTTGCGTCGACGCTGACAAAGTCGTCGGGCCCGAGAGCCGACTTGTCCTTGCCGCTGGCGGTGATGAGGAGCTCGAGTGGATCGCGTGACGTGACCACGCTGTAGTTGCTGCTCGTGCCGAGCGACCACGAACGAGCGTGGAATTCCCGGCCGACCGCCCGCAGTTGGTCGACCATTTCCGCGGCGGGATCAAAAAGATGAAGGGTTGTCATGGAGCAGAATTTAGGGTGTTGGCCGCGGGCTGACAACGAGCGAGGAAAAGTGCCTTGCCCCCGTGGTCGTGTTGTTCGTGATCACAGATAGGGCGAAAAGAGCCTGGCGATGCCGTCGCGGAGCCGGATCGGTAGGCTGCGGGCATCGACCTCGGCCAGTGTCTTGCGGCGTGAACTGGCAATCACGGACGAGATCTGCCGGTCGAGGCGTTCAGCCAGATCGCGGTCGTAGGTCTCCACGTTGAACTCGAAGTTGAGCCGCATGCTGCGGTCATCCCAATTGCCGCTGCCGAAGAGTGCCCAGCGACCATCGACGACCATCAACTTGGTGTGGTCGAAGGGGGGCGGCGACATCCAGACGTTGCAGCCCCGACCGAGCACCTGCCAGAGCATCGACGTCGATGCCCAACTGACAAGAGCCAGGTTGTTCTGGTCCGGAAGCACGATGTCGACCGTCACGCCCCGCATCGCCGCCACATCGAGCGCCTGGCAGACGGCGTCGTCGGGCAGAAAGTAGGGCGTCATGATTCGCACCGATTTCTGCGCGGCCGCCAGAGCACCCACGAGCACGAGCTTGATCCGGCCAATTTCGGGATCGTCGGGTCCATAGCGGATGCCGCGGGCCAGCATGGTGCCGGCGAAAGTGGTGCTCGTCGTCCAGGCGGCGCTGGCTGCGGGCGTCGCACCGTCGCCTGCAAGCACTTCGTCGGAGGCAAACGCCCAGTCTTCTGCGAAGACCTCGAGCAGCTGCGTGACCACCGGGCCATGGAGCTGGAAATGCATGTCGCGGACGGGGTGCCGGGGCTGGTGCGCGAGCCAGCAGCCGTCACGGATGTTGAGTCCACCCGTGAAGCCGACCGCGCCGTCGATAACGAGTATCTTGCGGTGGTTGCGGAGGTTGGCGTAGGGAAAATAGACCGGCACTGTCGTGGGCAGGAATCTCTCGACCCGCACACCCTGCTGCGACAGCACGCCTACGATCGAGGGCCACGTATAGCGAGAGCCAATGCCGTCGACGAGCACACGGACGGCGACGCCGCGCTTGACCGCGCGCGCGAGCGCGGCGGCGAAGAGCTTTCCTGTGGGATCGTTGTCGAAGATGTAGGAGGCCATGCCGATGCTGCGGGTGGCGGCATCGATCGCGGCGAGCATGCGAGGATAGGCCTCGTCGCCGCCGATGAGGGGCTCGATCTGGTTGCCATCGACGAGCGGCCGACCAGTCACCTCGCCCACGAGCGTGGCCAGGGACCGTAGCGGGGCGTGGTCGGGGCCAGTGGAGGCGGCGAGCCGTTCCGGAGTCGGCATGGCGGCCCGCAACTCATGAATCACGGCAAGTTGTCCGGCCCGCAGTTGGCCTGCTCGCGAGCGGATGCGATTCACTCCCAGCACGGCGTAGGCAATGGCGCCGAAGACGGGTGAGAGCCAGATCAGACCGACCCACCCGATCGTTGATCGGGTGTCTCGCTTGACGAGGATCGCGTGAGCTGACGCGCCGATATTGATGGCAAGAATGGCTGTGGCCAGCACGTGCGGCCAGAGCATGAGCCACCACTGCCACGCCGTCGACACGAGTGCTTCCATAAACCTTTACAAAGGATGCCGGTCGATGGGGCCAGGCATCAGTATCAGGATTTGGGCAGAGGAGTGGAACGGACGCGGGGCCAGTACCGGACCAAGGCAATCACGCCGGGAATGACGAGGAACCAGCCGCCTCCGTGGAGGAAATCCCGAACGGGAAGCGGCAAGTGACTCGTCACTGGTTCCAGCATGTCATAGAGGGGCTGCAGCCGCTTGTTGGCCGCCACCCATCGGCCACAGAGACGGCGAAACAGAGGGCCTTCCTCCACGCCCAGATTCTCAATCCGCATTTGCATGCCCTGAAGGCCGCCGGGGTCCGCCGCCATCGAGCGATTGGTTGCGTGCATTCCGGCCCGCTGGCGAGGATGGCCCTTGGCAACGGCTCCCTCCTGCACGCCGACAAAGAAGCTAAAGACCAGTGACAGCATGGCCATGGCGAAGATGTCGATCATCAGCTGGCTGACAAAGACGACGAGCGCCAGGCGAAACGGGATTTTCCAGAGGAGGATCTGGACGATCGCCCCGGCGCACAGGCCGAACATCACGGGGAGGTAGCGAATCATCGGCACAAAACCGAGCACATGCCACTTCAGGCTCATCGGCTCCCGGATCCAGTTCCAATAATGGTAGCGCGGCGGAAAGGTGATGCCCAGCTGCGGGTCCTGCATCGCGGAGGCCAGCACATACCCCGAGAGGTCATAGGTGAGGAACACGGCGAGTGCCATGACGAGAATCGTCTTGATGGCGCCCGAAACCGTTTCCGGCCCGTCATCCGCCAAGAACCCGGTGACCCGAATCAGCACAACAATCGCAATGGGGATCATCAGGAGCCAGTAGAGAATCGTCAGCAGGCTGGAATGTTCAACGACGGGAATCATGCCGCACCTCGCTTTTGAGAATCAGGACGCTGCTGAAATCGTCGCCCACCCGCTATCTCGAGAAGCCCGTATCGTACGCTCATTTGGCGAGGCTCCCGCCACGTTGAACTGGAGCGAGTGTCATTTTGATGCCGGGGCGGGGTCCTGCGCGGCTTCTTGCGGGGCAGCCGCCGCGGCTGCGGGCATCGTTTTGACGGTCCCGGCGACAATGGCCGCTAGCTTGTCCAGACGCAACTCTGCGGTCAGTTCCTTGGGAAGGCGCCAAGTCAGCACCGCCGAGGCCTTGCTCTTGGGGTCGGATGACACCCAGACCTGTATCTCGCAGTCAGTTTCTTTCTCCTCCGGAATACTGGCGATAATCCGGTTGACAGGCTGGTTTTCCTCCAGCGTCAGCATTGACCACGGGACCGTGCTGCCGTCCTCGGTTTCCACATTCTTCGTATTCCATTCCGCTTTCGGGAACGCACCAGAAAGCTTGGTCTTGATTGCATCGAAGCCGAGTTGTTCGTCGGTCACCAACCACACGCTGAGCACGGCGGGTATTTTCTCGCTCTGGGCGCTCCGATCCCAAGAGTAGGAGACACTCTCCCCAGGCAAATCCTTCAGAATCGGCGGCTCGGACTGCTCGTAGTCCTTGCTCAAAAGCCGGGGACTGTGGAGAAGCAGACGCTCGCCGGGCAACGTGCTCGGCTCTTTGTGCAACAAGTAGCGGTCCACGCTTTTGCTGTAGGCCTCTTCATAGCTGCCCGAGAAACAGCCAGAGGCTGCGAGCAGGCCGATGGCAGCGAAGCAAACTGAGCGGCGAACGATTGTTTCCACGCGATTGTCTCCAAGCGACCGGAGCAGATTGTTGAAAGGAAGGGACTTGGGACCTACCAGCGGAGCAGATTGTGACAGATTTATGGAATTCGCAACCGCGTCTTCCCGTGGGGCTCGCCCAAGTCTGATAGGCAGGAGCCGCCAGCAGCACCTCATTCAAGCGGGCGATCGCTGCGTTGAACAGACGCAGCCTCTCGGGCCTCGGCGATCAACGCATTGATGCCGGGATATTTGGGATCGAGTTGTGCGGCGATCCTCAATTCGGAGAGTGCTGCCCCTGGTTTGTCGGCCATGAGAAGCAGTTGCCCTAATCGTGCACGCGGGTCGGCACGCCGTGGTTGCAATGCCACGAGACGGCGGCAGGCGGCGATCGACTCCGAAAGGTTGCCGAGCATGGCGTGGGTGACCACGAGGTTGTGAATCGCGTCGACGTCGGTTGGATCGGACGCTGCGAGCGCCTTGAACTGTTCCAGGGCTTCCTCTGGGTGACCACTCTTTACCAGAGCGACGCCGATGTTCGTGAGTGCGAGGCGGTTTGTGGGGTCGAGTGACACCGCCCGCCCAAACTCCTCGTCCGCCTCTGCAACGCTGCCGCCATCGCGAAGCGCCACGCCCAGGGCGTTATGCACGGCACTCCGTTTCTTGGCATTGACCGGCAGTCCCTCCATCGACTGCAGCGATTGACGCAACTCCGCCACAGCCGTGGAGAGGGCTCCCTGGCGGCGGAGGATTTCGCCGTATTGAAAGCGGGCGATGAAGTTGCCGGGGTCTGCTGCGAGCGTGTGTTGGAAAAGCGTCCTGGAGTTGCTCCAGATGCCGATCTGCGATTCGTCGATGACGACGTAGGTGCAGACCAGCACTGCGAGAGCCGCGGCGCACGCTTGGGCAAAGAACCACCGAGCGGCAGGAGTGCGGGCCTGATCGACGAGAGAGGCCACTGACCAGACGACCGCCAGCATCAGGCCGATGTGAGGGATGTAGGTGAACCGATCGGCGTAGGGAGCCACGCCGACACGGCCCAGAACCCCGAGCGATGGCAGGAGCGCCACCAGAAACCAGGCCAACCCGACGCCCACCGCGGGTCGAACGGACGGCCGGATCAGAGCGATCCCGATGGCGATGAGGACCGGAAGGCTGGCGATAGCCACTGCGATCATCGACAGCAGTGGTTCGAGGTGGTGGTGCATCGGATGCAGGCCCGTCGGCTGGAGCGTGTGAAGGAGATACCACGCCAGCGAGTTGAACGCATGACCGAACCGCGTGGTGGTGCGTTGGGCTGCGACCGTGGTGTCGATCGCATACGAATGAGTCACCAGCGTGATGACCACGAAGATGGCCGACAGTCCAAAGAGTGGCAGTTTCTCGATCAGGAACGGCCGGCACGACATGATGCATTCGGCCCAGTTGTTTTTCTTTGTTCCGGTGTCGCGTGAACGAATTAGGCTGGCTACGCGGGCGAGCGGCCAGACATCAAGAAGCAGCAGGAGAACCGGGAGTGTGACAAGTGAGGACTTTGCCAGGCAGCCTGCCAGCATGGCGAGAAAGACGCCGCCAAACCGGGCTGTTGAGGGCTGTCGCCAGTACCGCGAGTAGGCCAGCAGGCAGAGCGTCAGAAAGAACATCGCCAGCACATCTTTCCGCTCGGCAATCCAGACCACGCTTTCTGCCCGCAGCGGGTGCAAAGCAAAGAGCAGCACGGCCACAGCACAGCGGCGAGGTGCCCCTGTCATGCTGACCAAGGCCATGTAAAGAAGCCCGGTCGAAGCTCCATGGAGCAGGACGTTGGTCAGGTGAAAACCCCAGGGTGCTTTGCCAAAGAGGGTGGCATCGACCTGTAAGGACAGAATCGTCAGCGGCGCCCAGAAGCCGAACACCACGCGGGTACAGGCGTCGCGAATGCCGGTGAGAGAGAGTCCACCCATCACCAGTGGGTTTTCGAAGACATAGGCGCCGTCATCCCAGTCGACGAAACCGCAGCGTATGGCCGGCAGGAAGACCAAGCATGCCACCAGGCCAAGCAGACAGCCGGTGAGCCGGGCACTTCGAGGATCAGTTTCCAGCCAGTTCTGACGCTTGGTGATCATTGGTTTATCAATCCAGAGCCAGCCCGCAGGCACGCCCTCAGGGCCCATGTGGGCCAATCGGCTTGGCAACGTCGCGGCCTCGTGCGCGTGTCACGAGGCCGTCTTTTCCATACTAAGCTACTGGAATCGATCGCGCCGACAAACGGTTTACCGCAAACGCTTCGTCCCACGAGTGCGGTCCTGTGCCATCGAGCGGCCTCCGACCATTGTGAGCGATCCAGCCGGCGCGACCACGCTACCGGAAGTCGCTGAAACACAGACGCCCCGCAGGAGCGAAATCCTGCGGGGCGTCGTGGCGATGGAGAAGGGGGAAAGTGCCGCTGTTCAGGTCAGGGCAGAATCACGGAGTCGATCACATGGATCACGCCGTTACTTGCCTTGATGTCCGTCTTCGTGACGTTGGCCAGCCCGGTGGCCGTGCCGACCTTCACGCCGCCATCGGTGGAGATGCTGACGGTCTTGCCGCCGGCAGTCTTGGCCTCGGTCAGTTTCACGACATCGGCGGCGTAGACGGTGCCAGGCACCACGTGAAGCAGCAGGATTTCCTTGAGCTTGTCCTTGTTTTCGGGCTTCAGGAGCGTTTCGACGGTGCCTGCCGGCAGTTTGGCAAAAGCCTCGTCCGTCGGCGCGAAGACTGTAAATGGCCCGGAACCCTTGAGCGTTGAAGCAAGGTCCGCCGCCCCGAGTGCTGCGGCGAGGGTCTTGAACGTCCCTGCCCCGACGGCTGTGTCAACGATGTCTTTCATCGCCGGTTGCACGACAACCTGATGAACGGGCTGGGACACCACCCGTTCATGGATGATGGTCTCATGGACAACGGTCGGGTGAACGACCCGGGATGATTGCACGGCATTGCCACGGCTGCCTTTGCAGGGTGCCGCCGACGTGGGGGCAGCCAGCAGAGCCAAGGCTGATGTGGAAATCGCCAGCACTGCGAAAAGTTGGGTCAGTTTCATACGATGAGCTCCAAGACGAAGTCGGTCAGAAGGCCGTTCGGTGCGGGAAAACACCGCCGCCGGAGAGTATAAACCGTACCCCCGCTGCGGGGCTAACCGGCTCAGACGTCATGGGTTCAAAATAAATCGGGATTCACTCCCCGCTCACAAAGCAGGCGCGATGACTGACATGCCGGCGGACATCTACACGGAGCCGGATGCCGACCCCGACACGTTGCGGAATCTGGGGCCGCTCGCGCCGCTGGCAGGATTCTGGCTGGGCGACCACGGGCTGGACGTACATCCGACTGCCGATGGGCCGGTGGAGTCGGTGTTTGTCGAGCGGTACGAGCTGGAGCCCATCGATCCGCAGACGAACGGACCGCAGCTGTTTTACGGCCTTCGCTACCACACCCGCATTACGCAGCCGGGCGAGGTGGCCATGTTTCACGAACAGGTGGGCTTCTGGCTCTGGGAGCCTGCCAGCGGGACCGTGGTGCTGACCCTGGCGATTCCCCGGGGCCAGGTCGCGATGGCAACCGGACCGGCCCAGAAGGACTCGCGGCAGTTCACACTGAAGGCCACCCGGGGCTCGGAAACCAACGGGATCGTGACCAACCCCTTCCTGGAGTATGCGTTTCAGACGACCGACTTCGAGATGACGGTGACCATCAACGACGACGGCACATGGTCATACGATCAAACGACGACCTTGAACGTTCGCGGTCAGCCGAAACCGTTTTTGCACACCGACCGTAATACGCTGAAGCGCATCGGGAAGCCTCATCCGAATCCACTGGCAGGCTAGGTCAGTCGGCGGCCGATTGATACACCGCTCGTGACCAGGCTATTCTTTTACGTCCAAAGGCTTCATGGCGGCTACTACGGCTAGCCCTCCGCCTTCGTCGCGGGATGTCTCGCGTTGTCTGAAAGGGTGCTGAGTATTTCTGTTCCGAGGAGGAACGTGTGATGATGAAGACGTTGGCATCGATCGTCTTGGCGTGTCTGCTGGTGACCGCAGCGCATGCGGAACCGAATGGTCCGGCACTCGTGCCGGACGGCGACGGCTACCTCCCGCTCTTCAATGGCCGGGATCTGACAGGCTGGCAGATCTGGAAGAACAAAGACGATTTTCAGATCAAGGACGGCATCGTTCGCTGCCAGCGTGGCGGTGACGGGCAGTTCATGCTCTATATGGGCCGTGAATTCGCGGACTTCGAACTGGTCGTGGAATGGCGGGTTTCGCCGAAGGGAAACAGCGGTGTGTTCATCCGCTCCCCTTTCCGGGAATGGCCCTGGGATACGGGCTATGAGGTGCAGATCTCCAACGAGCAGCCGCCCCGCGACGAGATGCATTGCTCAGGCTCGTTGTATGGCTATGCCGGCGTCCAGCCCCGCCCTGACGAAACCCCCGAACGCTGGCGGACCTACGTCATCCGTGCGGTAAAGAACCGGATCACGGTGACCGTCGATGGAACCCAGGTAGTCGACTTCGATCAGACCACCACCGATAAGACCCGCGACAAGTCGCTCGAGGGATTTATTGGCGTGCAGGACAGCCACTCCGGAGACGAGGGCACCTGGGTGGAATATCGAACCATCAAGGTGAAGCCGCTGTAGGTGGTCGCTTCGGCTTGCCCCGACCCCCGGCTCCATCGAGGCGTCGCCTAGCGTCAGCGGGCGTCGGGAGTCGCCTGTGATTTGAGATATCGGATCAGGTCGACGACATCGGCATCGGGCAGGTTGGCGAGTAGCCCCTCGGGCATCAGCGAGGTGCTCGCGATCTCCCGCGACTCGATCTCCGCGACAGAAATCGTGACGGGCTCCGGCTGGTTCGCTACCCGTAGCTTCAGTTGATGCTCGTTCTCCTCGGCGGGAATGCCGGAATAGACCCGTCCATCTTCAAGCAGGACAACCTGCATGCGGTAGGCATCCTGAATGACCGCGCTGGGAGTCAGGATATTGCTGAGCAGATACTCCAGATTGCCGCGATTCGCCCCGGTGAGTTCGGGGCCAATCTCGCCGCCGCTGCCATGGAGCCTGTGGCAGCTGGCGCAGACCCGGCTGTAGACCGCCTTGCCATTCGCCAGGTCGCCTTTCTCGATCGCAGCATCGGTGAGCAGCCCGCGGCACTTTGCATAGGCCGCCTCCTTGTCAGCCGGCAAGAGATCGATCGGCCCCCAGACATCGACAAACGTCGGCCCCACGATCCGCTGCAACTGTCTCGCCAACTGGGCCGGCACGTCCTGCTTCGGTATGCGGCCCGTGCGGATCGCCTCGGTCAGCAGGTGGCCGTGACTGTTCCTCGCGGCGAGTGAAGATACCGTCTCCCGTCGCTCGTCTTCGGAGAACGACGGGTAGCGATCGAGCAGCGCCGTGGCGATCGCTGGATCATCGTAGGCGGCTGCTGCACGGATCGCCTCCCGCCGCACGGCCGCATCGTCGAGCAGTTGCACGAGCCGGGGCCCAAGCACGGGGGTTTTTCGAGCAGCGAGCGTCGCGATCGCTTGGCCGCGGCGGGCAGGGGTGGCCGCAGGATCGTCGAGAACATTCTCAAGCGCTACGAGAGCCTTCGAGTCGCCGAACTGCTGCGACAACTCAATGGCGAGCTCCGCCGTCCTCCCCCCGGCGGCAACGAGCTGGTCGCGAACCTCCATCCACGCCGGTGGCGGCTGCATGTCGGACCGGCCATCGACCGCGTCCCGCACGCCAAGGAGCATCGATTCACGTCGCCCCGTCTCCGTCGAGGCGATCGACTTCAGGAGCATCTCAAACTGTCCGGCCGCGGCGAGCCTCCGCGCGACATGCCTTGAGAGGAGCGGGATGTCGGTCGATGTTGCCAGCCGCAGGGCCGAGTCAATGTTGCCGAGCACGAGCGGCTCGAGGCCAAACCAGATCAGCTTCGGAATGTTGTGGTCATCGCGATCCTCGGCATGCGTGGCCAGCCCGTCGATGACCGGCAAGGCTGCGCCGGGAGATAGTCGCTGGATCGCCGTGGCGAGATAGAGCCGCACGACAGGCGATGGGTCGCTCTTTGAAAGTCTCGCGAGGGCGGCGGCCTCGGCGGGCGTGGCGTCGCGGTCTTCGCAGAGGAGCTGGATCGCCCAGCCGCGGATGAACTCGTCGGGGTCGTCGAGAGCCACCATGAGCTCATCACGACCGATCGCTCCGGTGACGTGCAGTGCCCAGAGGCCGCGCAGCCGCATGTCGACGTCCTTCGAGTTGCGAAACATCTGCACGAGATGCTCGACTGCTCGCGGGTCGATTGGAGCCGGCCGGGCCGCGTCGCGTCGCCGCTCTGCCGCCCGATGCTGCAGGATCGTCCGCGCCTGCGTGGCATGCCAGACGCTTGGGGCCTGTTGCAACGTAGCCAAGGCAACGTCGTCGAGCGAGTCTAGGTCGGCGTCGCGATTCACGAAGGCTGTGGCGGCGGAGTTCTCGGCTGCGATCCGGTAGACGCGGCCCGTGTCAGGATGCTCCACCTTGGAGCCGCAGATGTCGGCGTCGTGCCAGTCGAGAGCGTAGACGGAGCCATCCGGGCCGATGTCGACGCTGAAGCCGACCCAGTGCTCGTTATTTGCGAGGAGAAACTCGTCGCCGTGCCTGCCGACGTAGCCGCTCCCCTTCCGCTCGAGGATGTCGGTGAGGATGGCATGCTGGTGAATGTTGGCCATGAAGATCCGCCCCCGGTATAGCTCGGGAAACGCATCCGACTGATAGATCCGTGCGCCGCCATGCGCCGACGGGTGGGCGTGGTCGGCGATCGTGCGGATATCGGCGTAAACGTGCGGGCTGATGTGGCTGCCGCCCTGGCGGTGGTAGATGCCGCCAGGGATGACATGCCAGAGGTGTGGAATCACGCACGCCGTGATGAAGAACTGGCCCTTGGCGTTGTAATCGATGCCCCAGGGGTTGCTGAACCCGTGCGCCACGACCTCGAAGCGGTCCTTCACGGGGTGGTAGCGCCACACGCCGCCATCGATTTTCACGGGCGTTTCGGCATACTCGTGCTGCTCTGGAAAGGGTTCTCTGTGCTTGTAGATCCGGCCTTTGCCAACGGGGCGACCGACGTTTGACGGCGTCGCGAAGCCCTGCAGCCCGTAGAGCCAGCCGTCGGGGCCCCAGATAAAACTGTTGAGCGTTTCATGACGGTCGGCGATGCCCCAGCCCGTCAGGCGGACCTCGATGGCATCCAGGTCAGCCTGATCGTTGCCATCGCGGTCGGGCACGAAGAGTAGATTGGGGGGCGCACCGAGCCAGAGTCCGCCGAAACCAACCGCGATCGCCGACGGGAATGGGATGCCCTCGAGAAACACCTTCCGACTGTCGGCCGTACCATCGTGGTCGGTGTCCTCGAGGATCACGATTCTGCTTCTGCCATCGTTGGCAAAACCGCTGCCGCGGGTCTCGTAGTCCCGATTCTCGGCAATCCACATCCGACCTCTGGCGTCGAAGCAGAATGCAAAGGGCTGGCTGATCATCGGCTCAGCGGCGAAGAGGCTCGCGCGGAATCCTGGCGGCACCGTCATCGCCCCGACCGCCTCGTCGGGGGAGAGGAATTTCGCCGCCCGTGCCCGCTCCTGGGCCTGCTTCCAGTCTACCGGCCCTGGCACGGCGATCTCGTGAGCAGCCGCCATGCTCCAGCAGACAAGGCCGAGGACCACGGCACAGACAGAGATAACGCCGTGTTGGTTTCGTGGCGGCCTGCTCATTGAAAGTCCCATCTGCCACGGAAGGCGCCGAATCACTTAGGTTCCAGTGGCTATTTTGTGGCGGGAGATCAAAGCTGAGGATAGCTTAGAGCAGCCTCTCGGGCCAAGGAGGCGATCCGCGAGCGATCCACGCCGCCTGCCGGCCGCTGCGTTTCCTG